>ENA-ORLW01004147-ORLW01004147.1-human-gut-metagenome-genome-assembly--contig:-NODE-4147-length-10021-cov-5.418544_pt1 | contig 10021 bp, 10 predicted proteins | sample MGYA00243017_ERZ508829 | MGnify/ENA primary metagenome ERZ508829 (study PRJEB26277, sample SAMN04329776) | human gut metagenome | biome: human-associated habitat | host: Homo sapiens | place: USA... | reverse complement strand
GTTCAATCAGAGCATCAGCCAGAAGGCGGAGATCGTCCGTGTGACGAAGGACATTCACGCCGGCGAGCTCATCACCAAGGACATGGTCACCACGGCCGAGGTCGGCTCCTATAATCTCCCCTCCGGTCTTATGACCGTGAAAGATAATGTAGTGGGCAAATACGCCAAAGCGGACTTCGCCGTGGGCGATTATATTCTCGCTGCAAAACTCTCGGAAGCCCCTGCTGCCGAGAATGCCTATCTCTATAATCTGGATGGCTCGAAGCAGGCGATCTCCGTCACCATCAAGAGCTTTGCCACCGGACTGTCCGGCAAACTCCAGAGCGGTGACATCGTATCGGTCATCGTGGCAGACTACCCGGAGGATGGTGAAACCACTATCCCTGCCGAGCTGCAGTATGTAGAGATCATCAGCGTCACTGCCAGCACCGGCTACGATGCCAATACCGGCGAAGCCACAGAGGAGGAAAAAGAGCTTCCCTCCACCGTGACCTTCCTCGTCTTGCCGGAGCAGGCCAAAGTACTGGCGGAACTGGAAAAGGACGCCAAACTCCATCTGGCTCTCGTCTACCGCGGCACAGCAGACGGCGCAAAACAGTTCATTGAGGCGCAGGACGCACTCATCGAGGAGTTGTACACTGAGCCGGAGGAAAGCCCTATTGAGGAGGGCGAAGTCACCGATCCCGCCGCAGCCACGCCGGGGAGCGAGGTGACGGAATGAATTTCAGAAAAGCCAGCATCTTTCAGCGCGATACGGAGAAACCGGAAGTGCAGAATGACAGCGGTGGTGTGCTGGCGGTCTGGGGCAGCCCCGGCAGTGGGAAAACGGTGACAGCGGTAAAGATCGCAAAGGCGCTCTCCGCCAAGAAGAAAAATGTTATCCTTCTGCTCTGCGATATGAGCGCTCCCATGCTGCCGTGCATCTGCCATGCGGACGCTCTGGAGAGCAAAGGTTCCCTTGCCAGTGTCCTTGCCGCCGCCCGCATCAGCGAAAACCTTATCAAACATAACCTCGTCACCTTCAAGCACAACAGCTATCTCGCAGCGCTGGGGCTCCTCGAACTGCAGAACGAATATAGCACCCCGCCCTTCGTACAGAAGCAGGTGGTGGAGCTGTTGGACAGTCTGCGGCAGATCGCGCCCTATGTCATCGTGGACTGCGGCAGCTACATCGCCAACGACATCCTCTCCGCTGTGGCGCTGATGGAAGCGGACAATGTCCTGCGTCTTGCCAACTGCGACCCCAAGAGCGTCAGCTACTTCTCCAGTCAGCTTCCTTTGCTGGAAGATGCCGAGTGGGATGTAGACAAGCAATATAAGGTGGCGTCCAATGTGAAGCCCTACCAGGCAGCAGACCATATCGGCAAGGCGCTGGGTGATGCGACCTTCGTGCTGCCCTATTCGCAGGAGTTGGAAGAGCAGTATTTGGGGCGAGATCTCCTTGCTGACCTCGCCCTCAAGGACAGCCGCCCGTTCCGCAAGGAACTGGAAAAGATCATCGCGGAGGTGTTTTGATATGGCACTTGGCGAAAAGCGAAACGGCTCGATCTTTGCCGCAGACGCGGAACGGCGGGACGCGCCGGAATATCAGGTCACCTCAGAGCCGGAAGTCGTCCCTGTCGTGGTGGATGACACGCCGAACCGCACATTGAACACCGATGTTGGCGCGCTCGGACGGGCGCACAACCTGTTCTTTGCTCCTGAGACAGCGGGAAAGGATTTCAATTCCGTGCTGCAAGAGGTGCAGGAGTACATCTCCGGTTCCTATGCCGCCCTCATCATCGAGGGCGGCGAGGACTCCAAGGAGCAGCTTCAGCGCTACATCATGAAATACCTGCAGGACAAGCGCGTCGCTGTGGCGGGCATGACACAGGTGGAGCTGGTAGAAGCCATCTATTCCGAGATGGCGGAGTTCGGCTTCCTGACCCGCTACATCTACGGAGACGGCATCGAAGAGATCAACATCAATTCGTGGCGTGATATTGAGGTGCAGTATTCGGACGGTCGAAGTGAAAAGCTCACGGAACACTTCGACTCACCGGAACACGCGCTCGCCGTCATCCGCCGTATGCTCCACGCCTCCGGCATGGTGCTGGATAATGCCAGCCCTCTGGTCACGGGGCATCTCACCAAAAACACTCGAATCGCCGCTATGAAGTCCCCCGTGGTAGATGAAGATGTGGGCGTCGCCGCCTCCATCCGAATCGTCAACCGCCACAATCTCAGCCGTGAGGATCTGCTCCGCAGCGGCACAGCCACAGCGGAGATGCTGGACTGGCTCTCTGTATTCCTGCGCTACGGTATTTCCATCTGCGTGGCGGGAGCCACCTCCTCCGGCAAGACCACAGCGGCAGGCTGGCTGCTGACTACCATCCCCAACAGCAAGCGTATCTTTACCATCGAGAACGGATCCCGCGAGTTGGAACTGGTACGGGAGGAAAATGGCAAGGTGGTCAACTCGGTAGTCCACACCTTGACCCGCGACAGTGAAAATGAGCGCCAGCGTGTCGACCAGATCGCATTGGTGGACATCTGTCTGCGCTTCAACCCGGACATTCTGGTCGTGGGCGAGATGCGCGGCGCCGAGGCCAACGCCGCCCAGGAAGCCGCCCGTGTGGGCGTGGCGGTGCTGACCACCATTCACTCCAACTCCTGTGAAGCCACCTACCGCCGCATGGTGTCACTTTGCAAGCGAGCCGTGGATATGTCGGATGAAACACTTCTCAGCTATGTGACGGAGGCGTACCCCATCGTGGTCTTCTGCAAGCAGTTGGAAAATAAGCAGCGCCGCATGATGGAGATCATGGAATGCGAGATCCTGCCCGGTGGAGAGCGTCGCTACAACACGCTGTTCCGCTATGTCATCACAGAGAATCACATGGAGAATGGCAAATTCATCATCGAAGGCCACCATGCGCAGATAAACGAGATCTCCGCCAGCCTGCGCAAGCGCCTGCTGGAAAACGGTATGCCCAACGAGGAACTGCAGGCACTTTTGAACCCGAAGAAGGAGGTGAACGCCACTTGACTGCCCTATTACTGGTCGCCTGCGTCGGTATGATCACCGGCGCATTTTTCATTTTCCGCATCTCGCCCATGGACTTTACGCTGGGCGTGTTCCGCCGACTGACCACTGGCCCCAAAAGCATCCGGGATGACATCAATGAGACGACCCAGCGGAAGAAGCCTGGCTTCTTCCGCCGTGAGATCATGGAAACACAGACGATCCTGCAAGCCACGGGCAAGGAGCAGAAGTTCCCCGCGCTGTGCGCGGCATCGCTGCTGCTCTTTGCTATCGGTGCGGGTATCGCTATCGTTATGAACAACTTCCTGCTGGTGCCGGTGTTGGCGGCTGGCATGATGTTTCTGCCCTTTTGGTACATCAAGCTAACTGCCGGACATTACAAGAAAGACATCGCCGCCGAGCTGGAAACGGCGCTCTCCATCATCACCACGGCCTATCTCCGCAGCGAGGATCTGCAGACCGCCGTGGAGGAGAACATCAACTACCTGAATCCGCCCGTGCATGGTGTGTTCCGCAGCTTCCTCCTGCGGATCAAGCATATCGACCCCAATATGGATACAGCACTGGCGGAGCTGAAAACCGCCATCGACAATGAGGTGTGGCAGGAGTGGTGCGAAGCCCTTGCCGCCTGTCAGTATGACCGCAGCCTGAAAACCACCCTCAACCCCATCGTGGCAAAGCTCTCGGATATGCGAATCATCAACGGCGAACTGGAGAACCTCGTGTTCGGCCCCCGTAAGGAGTTTATCTCCATGGCGGCGCTGGTGGTGTTGAACATCCCACTGCTGTACTTTCTGAATAAGGACTGGTATGCGACCTTGATGAACACCATCCCCGGCAAGGCTGTGCTGGTGGTCTGTGCCGCCGCTATCTTTATCTCCTTTGCCAAAGTGGTCAAGTTGACCCAGCCAATCGAGTATCGGAGGTGACGGACATGACGATCTTACTATTTCTTTTCGGCATCGCCGTTGCTGCTGGCTTGTTCTTCATTCTGGCAGACATCCTGAAGCTGCCCCGTCTTTCCACGGAGAAGGCGCTCCTGTCCGCAGGGCGGACAGAGAAAAAGCGGATGAAGTCGTTGGACGCTCTCTTCCTTGGCTGGGCTATCAAGCTTTCCCACTTCATCCGTATGGATGAGTACAAGCGTCACCGCATGGAGCGCACGCTGAGTGCTGCTGGCATGGACATGACGCCGGAGGTTTACACGGCATATACCATTCTCAAACCCGCTGCTGTGCTGCTGGCGATTATTCCGTGCCTGCTTATTTTCCCCCTGCTCTCGCCCATCGTGGTGCTGCTGGCGATTTTGCTCTACTTCAAAGAGAGTCGCAAGGCGGAGGAGCAGGTCACCAAGCGCCGAGAGAAGATCGAGGGCGAACTGCCCCGTTTCGTAGCGACGGTGGAGCAGGAGCTGGGTGCCAGCCGTGATGTCCTGACGATCTTGGAGAACTATAAGCGTCACGCCGGTCCCGATTTTGCCCGTGAACTGGATGTGCTGACGGCGGATATGCGTTCTTCCTCTTACGAGGCAGCGCTGGTCCGCTTTGAGGGCAGGCTGGCATCGCCCATGCTCTCGGACATCGTGCGCGGGCTCATCGGCGTCCTGCGCGGTGATGACGGGCGCATCTATTTTCAGATGCTGGCGCACGACATGAAACAGCTGGAGCTTCAGCGGCTCAAGGCGCAGGCGGCAAAGATCCCGCCCAAGATCCGCGTGTATTCCTTCATCATGCTGGTCTGCTTCATGTTCATCTACATTGTGGTCATCCTCATGCAGATCCTCACCTCGATGGGAGGGCTGTTCTGATGAAGCACAAATGGAAGAAACGCTCCGGCGAGGGATATATCGACACCTGCGTCCTCGTCCTCTGCGCCATGCTGGTGATCGCACTGGCGGTGAAGGTCCTGCCGGTGTATGTTGCCAAGCAGCAGCTCGACACCTTCGCTGCCGAACTGGTGCGGGAGGCGGAGATCACCGGCAGAGTCGGCAGCGAAACGAACTCCCGCGCGCAAGTGTTGTCGGAGCGGCTGGAGATCGACCCTGACATCCATTGGTCCCGCACCGGCCGCATCCAGCTCAACGAGGAGGTGACGGTGACGCTCACCATGGATGTGGACATCGGCTTCGGCGGACTCGGCAGCTTTCCCATCGAGCTGACGGCACAAGCCAGCGGCAGGTCGGAGGTGTACTGGAAATGAGAAAGCGGCTTTTTCGCTCCCGTTCTGGTGAAGGCTATCCCATGGTCATTGCCGTGACCCTCTGCCTGCTGATGCTGTTTCTCGTCATCGCAGAATACTTCCGCGTGAACATCATCGTGCAGGGTGTGCGGGATGCTGTGCAGCAGGCGGTCATTGCCACCGTCAATGAGAACTATGATGAAGTGTACCATTCCGTGCGGGAGGGCTATGCCGCAGGCTGGTTCCCGGAGGGGGACGGCGAGTGGTTCGAGTCCATCGACGCCGGTGACATCTACGGCAACCTGTCCTATATCCTCGGCCTTACCACAGATGGAGAATTCTACATGAAATACGCCGGAAACGAGCTGGAGTATACGCTCTCCGACCTGTCCGTCCGCATCTCCAACAACAGCCTTGCCTCCGGTCAGAGCGAGGGATATCTCGCTACAGCGGCCCTCCATCTGACAGTCCCCATGAGCTTTGCTGGAAAGCTTCTGCCCCCTGCACAGCTTGACCTGCGGGTGGATGCCAAGTATGTCCCCAAGTTTTAAAAAGCCTTGTTATTTCAGTAGACTTCCTTCCAAAGCTGTGGTATGTTCGGGTCAAGATGGAAGTCGACCAACAGCCCAGAAAGGAGACAGTTCTATGACAGAAAAAGCAAAACGCACCGGCCTCATCATCGCAGGGATCCTACTCTGCGCCGCGCTGGTCATCGGCATCGCCGGACGCTTTACATCGGCTCCGACAACGGAGGATCCCACCATCTCGGACAACGGTCCAGACACAAAGGATCCCCTCGTCAACATAGACACGCCCGATGTGAAGGTCGAGATCAAGACCGATACCTCTTCGGATAAAAACGACCCCGGCAAGGCTGCCGACAGCTCCGGCACAGAGCAGGCCATCCAGGGAACGCCCACCAAACCGGACGCCCCGGAAAAGCCGAAGGCCCCTGGTCAGGTGGCAGATGACCACAAAGCGGAGGATGTGCCGGAAGCGGACCGCAACAAGGAAACACCTCCCACCTACAAGCCGGAGCAGACTGAGGTAAAGCCCCAGCCCACGGAACCTGCGGGCGGCAGCACCAATGATGCCGGCCAGGTGTATGTCCCCGGCTTTGGCTATGTGACACCCAGCGGTCCCAATGACGGTGGAACACTGGATGATATGTATGAGAACGGCAATAAGATCGGTATCATGGGCGGCTGAACCCGCCCGCCCAAAAGGGACACGGCTGCGAAAGAGCCGTGTCTCTTTTCATCTTCATGACAAGGAGGAATGCGTATGAAAAGGCTTTTATCCCTGCTGCTGGCCGTTATGTTGGTGATGTCTACAGCCGTTCCCGCCTACGCCACAGGGGACGGCAACTTTGACAGCGGCGGCAGTGGCATGGGAGACGGCACAAAGACCAACTACTGGAACCCCGGTATGGATGGTGTAAGAGTCTCCATTGTAGATGCTGCGTCCCGCTCCGTGGTGCGAACGCCCATCGACCTGACCAATAAAACGCCTGCGGCCAATATCGCACACTTTGGAAAGGTGTCCAAGCTCTCCTACAATGCAGGGCGCGGATTGTCCGTAACAGTGAGTGGATATTCCTACCGAAACCCCAGCCAAAGCCTACCCAAGATCATCTCCACTGGCAGCAGCAAAGCCAGCATCGCTGCCATCCGCAGTTACTTCACCGACGAGCAGGTCATCCGGTCTATCGCTGGGTATTCCGGCATGGATTTCGACACGCTGGTCGGCGGAGACTACAAGCTGGTGGTGGAGCCGCTGGCTTATCTCTGCTACAACGGTCAGCAGTTCGCCATGACCGCCACGGAAGCGGCGCTATATGACCAGATGGTAAGTGGCGACCTTCGAGTGAAGCTCGGCTCACTTACCCACAAAAACCTGCCGCTGGCGATTTTTCTGGAGGAAGCGGATCTCGGCTACGCTGCTTGGTCCGGCAGCCGCACAGAGAAGGCGTCCAACAGCGATATTCTCGCCTCCCTCGGTATCGGTATCGTCCGATTCAATGAGGTGACCACGCCGCCTGAACCCAGCGAATATGACTACGAATACCGCGTCAATACAGAAGTTATCACCTCTGTAGAGGTGCGCGGCGGGCAGGCCGACCCGGACAACCCCGTGTCGGTACGCTTCAACATTCAGGGCAGGACCTATACCGTCAGCAATGTCTACTACCCGGATGGCGACAGTCAGTTGGTGTGGGTGCGCTGGCGCACTCCCACCGAGCCCTGTGTCGTCACCATCTCTGTCAGTGTGTCCGGTGGCGGCTCGGCGCAGAGCACCATCACCTGCAACATCGTGGATCTGGATGGCAATGACCCGCCCAACCCTCTGGCGGATGACCGCAACGATGCTTTCCGGCTGTCCTCTATCCCAGAGAAAGAGCAAGTGACCTCCGCCTCATGGGGCATCTGGTCCCCGTGGTGGCAGGAGAATTGGGAATGGGTCGAACATTGGCAGAAGTGTTGGCACACCGACTATTGGACAGATGCGGACGGCAAGACCCACAGAGACCGCTGGTATCATTGGGTGGACAACGGCTGGTGGGAGGATCATGGCTGGTGGGAGTTTGACTACAACGGCTACTCCGCCAGCTTGACCGGCAGTATGAAGATCACGCCAGATGAGAAAAGCCCTACAGCGACCGCCTCCACACTGAAAAGCGGCTATGGCGTTCAGGAGAAGGTGACCGCAAGAGTCACTACAAATCAGAGTGCGGCGGTGACGGCCGCTCAGAACGCCGTGACCTACTTCCCGGAATTCGGATATCAAACCTATTGGCGGCTGCTGGAGGCATCCATCTCCGGGCGAAGCACGACCTTCCAATTCAAAGCCAATCCCTACAGCACCTATAACCGTCGTACACACTTCACGCCCATCTGGTACCCGGACGGCAGCTATACCCCGTACACATGGCTTCTGGACTGCTGGACACCTGCTGGGATGCTCTCCATGAATTTGACGGACAGTGTTACCATCCGAGGTAATCTCTGGGAGGAGTGGCACATCGCCCCCGCCAAACAACAATAGAAACGGAGGAAACTATGAGCAACACGAAATGCAAACGCCTTTGTGCAGCGCTGGTTCTGTCCCTGCTGTTGGTTTTCGTGATGGGTACCACAGCCTTTGCCGCAGGCACAGGCGATGTAGCCGGTGCGGTGGAAAGCACCTGGCAGACGGCATCCGGTCAGATCAAGACCGTGGTGAACAATGTGGTCTTTCCCGCCATCGACCTGATCTTGGCGGTATTCTTCTTCGCCAAGCTGGGGACCGCCTACTTCGACTTTCGGAAAAGCGGCCAGTTTGAGTGGACGGCTCCCGCCATCCTGTTCGCCTGCCTGGTGTTCACCCTGACGGCTCCGCTGTACATCTGGCAGATCATCGGGATCTGAGGTGAAACCGATGACATTTTACGAACAGGAGCTTCGGAAGATCGTCGGAGAACGGTACCCCGACGCTACTTATGTGGGCAGAGCCTGCTATGTGCGCTTAAGCGACATGAATCGGGCAAAGATCCAATTCGTGACCGGGATCGTCGCCAATCAGTACCATGCCTTGCAGCTGACGATCCTCAACCGCAACGAGGGGCAGGTGGATGCCCTGCGGCTTCAGTTGACGGATCTGCTGGGGAGGAAGGTGACTTCCAACCCCAATTTCAGCAATGGAGTCATGCCGCACATTTGGGATGACGGCGGCAAGGTGGACTGGTATGTATATCACCCCACCCGGCAGGACTATGAGATCCTGTCCAATGCAGTATCAGACTATCTGGAGGTATTTCAGGATATGAGCCAGTCCTCCGACCGGCAGTGGGAGCAGACAATGTAATGAAAGCGTGATTTGAAGGCCGTGCCAGCTGTACGGCCTTTGCCATATCCCAAAGCAGCTGGTGCGGTCTCACCCGGAAGTGAGGTGAAACCGATCAATGTTTATTTGGGATTTTGTTGCCGATAAGATCCTCAGCCAGATCGTGGATTGGTTCTACGGTCAAGTCGTGGGTTTCCTCGGCAACTTCTTTGCAGAGATGGGAAACATGGGCGCGGAGCTCTTCACCATGGATTGGGTGCAGAGCATCGTGCTGTTCTTCTCCTACTTGGCGTGGGCTCTATACGGCACAGGGCTGGTCGTGGCCTGCTTCGAAACCGGCGTGGAGTATTCCAGCGGTCGGGGCAATATCCGTGAGGCTGCCCTCAATGCCATCAAGGGCTTTATGGCTGTCAGCCTGTTCAGCACTGTCCCTGTGCGGCTCTATGAGTTATGTGTTTCCCTGCAAGGGACTTTCACCGCAGCGCTTACCGGCTATGGAAGCTCCATTGGGGATGTGGCTGGCGAGGTGATGCAGGAATTCAACGCCGTGGATTCGCTGACAGACCTGACGGCAGGTCCTCTGCTTGGGTTTGGGACGATCACCAGCGGGATCATGATCCTGTTCTGTCTCATCCTTATGGCCTATGCCGTCGTCAAGGTCTTCTTTGCCAACTTGAAACGCGGCGGCATCCTGCTCATCCAGATCGCCGTGGGAAGCCTCTATATGTTCAGTGTCCCTCGCGGATATACGGACGGCTTTATCCAATGGTGCAAGCAGATTATCGGCCTATGCCTGTCGGCGTTCCTGCAGGCGACGATCCTTGTCGCCGGACTTATGGTGTTCAAGGATCATGCCCTGTTAGGGCTTGGACTCATACTCTCTGCCGGTGAGATCCCCCGTATCGCGGGAGCCTTTGGACTGGATACCTCCACCAAGGCAAACCTCATGAGTGCTGTCTATACCGCGCAGGCCGCCGTCAACACCACGCGCACGGT
>ENA-ORLW01004146-ORLW01004146.1-human-gut-metagenome-genome-assembly--contig:-NODE-4146-length-10023-cov-1.946511_pt1 | contig 10023 bp, 8 predicted proteins | sample MGYA00243017_ERZ508829 | MGnify/ENA primary metagenome ERZ508829 (study PRJEB26277, sample SAMN04329776) | human gut metagenome | biome: human-associated habitat | host: Homo sapiens | place: USA... | reverse complement strand
GAGGCGATTCAGTTCGTGAAGAACAAGATCGACTCGGCCAAGTGGTTCATCTCGGCCATCAAGCAGCGGCACGACACGCTGATGCGCACGATGCAGACCATCCTGGACTACCAGCAGGAGTATTTCAAGGACGGCGACAAGTCGAAACTCCGGCCGATGATCCTCAAGGACATCGCCGACCGCACGGGGCTGGACGTGTCGACCATCTCGCGCGTGGTGAACAGCAAGTACGTGCAGACGCAGTTCGGGATCATCCTCCTCAAATCGCTCTTCTCGGAGGCCATGCAGACCGATTCGGGCGAGGAGGTGTCGAGCTACGAGATCAAGAACATCTTGCAGCAGTGCATCGACGAGGAGGACAAGCGGCGTCCGCTGACCGACGAGACGCTGATGGACATCCTCAATTCGAAGGGCTACCGCATCGCCCGGCGCACCGTGGCCAAATACCGTGAGATGCTGGGAATACCGGTGGCAAGGCTTCGGAAACAGATATAGCCCGCTTAAGAAGCGGGATTTAAGGGCGGCAGGCTTTCGGATATCGGATTCGGGTCTGCGCTGCCTGCCTTGAAAAACGTTTTTTAAGCGGGCGGGTCATTGCGGGCGAATGCAATGAGCGTGGCAATCCGATGGATAGTCGGGAGGTTCCGACATGATCCGCAGATCGCCGCGTCGGACTGAAAGTCCTCCTCGCAATGACGCCCGTCTGAACGGCGGGCATTAAAGAATTGGAAATGAACTATAAAAAAATCGCTACCGGCATATCCTGGGTCCTGCATCCGTTCCTGCTGCCCGTCTACCTGATGGCGGTGCTGCTGACGATGACCGCCTTTTCGCACTATCCTCCCAATGTGAAGTTCTATTTGCTGTGGGTGGTGGCGCTCTACGCGATCGTCATTCCGCTGCTGTCGCTCGGCGTGCTGCGCTCGCTGGGCCGCATTTCGGACTACCGGATCGACGACCGCAGGGAACGCTTCCTGCCGCTGCTCGTCGGGGCCGTCTGCTACGTGCTGTGCGCCATCACCATCGCGAAGATTCCTTCGGCGATTTTCCTGCGTAAATTCATGGTCGCCGCGGCCTGCTGCGAGGTGCTGTGTCTCGTGGTGTCGTTCTACTGGAAGATCAGCCTTCACCTGACGGGCATGGGGGCCGTCGTGGCGTTGCTGGTGGTGATGAATGTCGTGGGCGTGGGCAACATGCTCGTTCCCCTCATGGTCGCCATCCTCTGCGCCGGGGCGCTCGCGTCGGCGCGCCTCTACCTCGGATGCCACAACGGCTGGCAGGTGCTGGCCGGATTCTGCGGCGGTTTCGCCGTGTCCGTCCTCGCGGTGCTTTTTCTGTAAATCGTCCCGAAAAAATGAAAACCGGCCGGAAACTGTTTCCGGCCGGTTTTTCGTAGTTGTACTGCCTGTTAGACGCAGCCCTGGGCGAGCATGGCGTTGGCGACCTTCATAAAGCCGCCGATGTTGGCGCCCACGACGTAGTGGATGTAGCCGTCGGACTGGGTTCCGTAGCGCACGCAAACCGCGTGGATGTTCTGCATGATGGACTTCAGCTTCGCATCGACCTCCTCGGGCGACCAGGTGAGGCGTATCGAGTTCTGGGTCATTTCGAGTCCCGAGGTGGCGACGCCGCCGGCGTTGGCCGCCTTGCCCGGCGCGTAGAGCAGCTTGTGCTGCTGGAAAATCCGGATGGCGTCGGGCGTCGAGGGCATGTTGGCGCCTTCGGCGACGCACATGCAGCCGTTGTCGACCAGCGCCTGCGCCTCGTCGCCGTTCAGCTCGTTCTGCGTGGCGCACGGCATGGCGATGTCGCACTTCACGCCCCACGGACGTTCGCCGGGGTAGTAGGTTGCCGACGGATATTTTTCCGCGTACTCCTTGATACGGCCGCGGAAGATGTTCTTCAGCTCCATGACGTATTCCAGTTTCTCGGGGCTGATGCCTTCGGGATCGTGGATGTAGCCCGACGAATCGGAGAGCGTCACCACCTTGGCGCCCAGTTCGGTGGCCTTCTGGCAGGCGTACTGGGCGACGTTGCCCGAGCCGGAGATGCAGACGGTCTTCCCTTTGAACGAGTCGTTGCGCGTGGCGAGCATCTCCTGCGCGAAGTAGCAGGTTCCGTAGCCCGTGGCCTCGGGGCGCAGCGGGCTGCCGCCCCAGTCGCGGCCCTTGCCGGTGAGCGTGCCGGTGAATTCGTCGCGCAGACGCTTGTACTGGCCGAACATGAAGCCGATTTCACGGCCGCCGACGCCGATGTCGCCCGCCGGAACGTCGGTGTCCTGTCCGATGTGACGTTGCAGCTCGGTCATAAATGACTGGCAGAATTTCATCACCTCATTGTCCGACTTGCCTTTCGGGTTGAAGTCCGAACCGCCCTTGCCGCCGCCCATCGGGAGCGTCGTGAGGCTGTTCTTGAAGGTCTGCTCGAAAGCCAGGAACTTGAGGATCGAGAGGTTCACCGAGGGGTGGAAGCGGATACCGCCCTTGTAGGGGCCGATGGCGCTGTTCATCTGGATGCGGTAGCCGCGGTTGATTTCGATTTCGCCTTTGTCGTTGAGCCACGGCACGCGGAAAATAATCACGCGCTCGGGTTCGGCAATGCGTTCCAGCACCTTCATCTTTTGCAGGATCGGGCTGGTCACGATGTGCGGGGCCAGCGATTCGGCCACCTCGCGGACGGCCTGATGGAATTCCGGCTCTCCGGGATTGCGTGCAATCAGCCGGGCCATGAAGTCTTCGACGTACTGTTGGGCTTGTTCGTTCATAAGCGATTCGATTTTGAGGGGGTTTGTATTTGTTTCTCGCCCCTAAAAATAGAACATTTATCGGAGTTTTGCAACTTATTTAAGAATTTCGTAAAATATTTTATTTATCCGCTCCCCGAATTTGCTTACTGTCTGCGAGGAGGTTGGACTTCGGGAATAAAAATCCGTAACGAAAAATGACGGATTTGCAGTAAATCCGTCATCGAAATTTTTTCAAATTTTTTTCGGCTTTTCCCGCCGGGAAGCCCGTATTATTTCGAAAAGGCGAAGCCGACGTAGACGTTCTTGTATTTCGACAGCAGCGTCGTGGCCGTCGAAAAATAGGAGACTTTGCTGCCGAGCGCCGTGACGACCTCGACGAGTCTGGTGACCGGGAAGACCAGCACCAGTTCCTGCCCGCTGATGTAGGCGTGGCCGGGAACCGAACCCAGGTTGAGCCTGCCCTTGGCGAAATGGAGCGTCACGACGTGTGTCGGGGCGTCGTATTCGTAGGTTCCCGAGAGGGTGTGGGAGCCGAGCGTGGCGGTGAAGGCGTCGTCGTCCTTGCCGAAGGTGAACGTTCCGGCGCCGGGGCGGATGCCCGCCTTGGCATAGGCCTTTTCGAGCTGTTTGACGACGGCGGTTTCGAGCGCCGCGCCCCCGACCTCCGAAGCGATGTCGCCTCCTTCGAACTTGACGCCCGTACCCGTGTAGTTCCACGTTCCGGCAAGAGCATATTGGGTCAGCTTGCCGTCGGTGGCTTTGTCGGCGGCCGCCGTGGCGGCTTTTTTCAGGGCCTCTTTCCAGTCCTGCGCCGAGGAGGTCGTGCCGCCGAGCAGGAGCAGGGATGCTGTGAATAACAGGAGTTTCTTCATTGGGTCTATGTTATAACGTGTCGAGTTCGCGCAGCCATGCCGCTGCCGAGGCGTCGGAGGGCATGCGCCAGTCGCCGCGGGGCGAGAGCGTCACCGAGCCGACTTTCGGGCCGTCGGGCATGGCCGAACGTTTGAATTGCTGGGTGAAGAAACGGCGGACGAAGACCGTGAGCCACCGAAGAATCGCGGCGCGGTCGTAACTCCCGTCGAAGGCCTGTTCGGCCAGCAGTAGGATTTTCGCCGGACCGTAACCCGCGCGGAGGAAGTTGTAGAGGAAGAAGTCGTGGAGTTCGTAGGGACCCACGAGGTCCTCGGTTTTCTGGGCGATTTTGCCGTTGTCGTCGGCCGGAAGCAGTTCGGGGCTGACCGGCGTGTCGATGATGTCGAGCAGCGTGGCGCGCGTCGCGGCGTCCTGTTCCGTCGCGGCGGCCCACTTCACGAGGTGGCGCACCAGCGTCTTGGGAACCGAGGCGTTGACGCCGTACATCGACATCTGGTCGCCGTTGTAGGTCGCCCAGCCCAGCGCCAGTTCCGACAGGTCGCCCGTGCCGATGACCAGTCCGCCCTCCATGTTGGCCACGTCCATCAGGATTTGCGTGCGTTCGCGCGCCTGGGCGTTTTCGTAGGCCGCGCCCCGGCAGCCGGGGTCGAGGCCTATATCCTGAAAATGCTGCGTGCAGGCGTCGCGGATCGGGATTTCGCGGATCGTCACGCCCAGTCCGCGCATCAGCTCCAGCGCATTGTTGTAGGTGCGGTCGGTGGTTCCGAATCCGGGCATCGTGATGCCGATGATCTGCCCCCGTGGCATCTTCAGAGCGTCGAACGTCATGACGGTCACGAGCAGAGCCAGGGTGGAGTCCAGCCCGCCGGACACGGCACATAGGGCCGGACGCCCCCGACCGGGCAGCACCCACCGGGGACAGCGGGACAGCAGTTCCTCCATGTCCGTACCTCACCTCTCCCAAAACAGACCTCAGTCCTCGTCGTACCTCGTATCCAAGGTCGAGAACTGGGTGTATTCCGGCATCCACCGCAGCTCTACTTTGCCGGTCTCACCGTGGCGGTTTTTCGCCACAATGCACTCAGCGATGTTGTGCTTCTCCGAATCCTCATTATAATAGTCATCCCGGTACAGGAACAGCACGATGTCTGCGTCCTGCTCGATAGCGCCAGACTCCCGCAGGTCCGACAGCATGGGCCGCTTGTCGTCCCGCTTCTCACTGGCGCGGGACAGCTGGCTCAGGCAGATCACCGGCACGTTCAGCTCCTTGGCCATGATCTTCAGCATCCGGGAGATGTCGGACACCACCTGCTGGCGGTTCTCCCCCGCGTAGCCCTTGCCGCCGGCAGAGGTCATCAATTGCAGGTAGTCGATCACCACCAGGCCCAGATCATCCAGCCGGCGGCACTTGGCGTTCATGTCCGCCACGGACAGCATGGGATTGTCGTCGATCCGGATATCCACCTTATTCAGGATGGTGGCGGCCCCGGCGATCTTCTCCCAGTCGGTCTCCCGCAGGGCGCCGGTCTTGAGGCGGTTGTTCTCCACCAATGCCTCGGAGGCCAGCAAGCGGGTGGCCAGCTGTTCCCGGCTCATCTCCAGAGAGAAGACGGCCACTGTCTTGTGGACGGCCTTGGCCACGTTCAGGGCCACGTTCAGCGCAAAGGAGGTCTTGCCCATGCCGGGCCGGGCGGCCAGCAGGATCAGGTCCGATTTGTTCAGGCCCGTGATCTTCTGGTCCACCGCGGACATACCCGTGGAGAGCCCCGGCAGGTGATTCTCGCTCTCGCTCATCTCTCCCAGCCGGTCCAGCACCTCCGGCAGCACCTGCCGCAGGGGCACCATGTCCTGGGCGCTCTGGCCCCGGCGGACGGCGTAAACCTTCTGCTCCGCCGCCTCCAGAATTTCGGAGGCCTCGCCCACGCCCTCCTGCACCATGGCGGTGATCTCGGCGGCGGCCTGGGCCACGCCCCGCAGCAACGCCTTGTCCCGGACGATGGCCGCGTACTCCATCACGTTGGCGCTGGTGGGGGTGATCTCCATCAGCTGGGCCAGATAGGAACGGGTGGTGTTCTCGTCGTAGGTGCCCGCCTTCTGCATCTCCTCACAGACGGTAATGCCGTCGATGGGCTTGGCATAGGTGAACATGGAGTAGATGGTCTCAAAAATCTCCCGGTTCTGCCGGAGGTAAAAATCTGACGGCCGGAGCTTGTCCATCACATCCTTGACGCAGTCCGCGTCGATGAGCATGGAGCCCAGGACGGCTTGCTCCCCCTCCAGAGAGTGGGGCATCTGCCGCAGGAGAAGGTCTTCGTTTGCCATCTTACTGTCACCTCGCCGTGAATAGGAGTCCACCTGTTTGGGTTAGGAAAGCGCGAAGGGCCATTGTACCAGAGCGCGCCAAGCGCCTTTTCTCTTCCACCGGGCGCGGCGCACTCTCTTTTTGGCACAGCCAAAAAAGAGAGCGGGGGCGCACCCCTGCGGGCGCAGGAGCCCCCGAGACTGCCGCAATGGCGGCCCATTCCTCTCCCCCAGAGCGTGCCCCCAAACAGAGGAACTCCCTTTATTTTTCCTCAAACACGGAGACGTACACCGTCCCGTTGACCTCAAACCCCAGCTTGGCCTTCACCTGATAGGATCCGAACGCCTTGATGGGCTCGTCCAGCACCAGCTTCTGCTTGGGGATGTCGATGCCGAACTGCTGTCTAAGCCCGTCGGAGATCTCCTTGGTGGTGACGGCGCCGAACAGCCGCCCGCCGTTGCCGGCCTTGGCGGTGAGCTTCACCATGCACTCCTTCAGCTTCTCGGCGGTGGCCTCCGCCTCCGCCTTCTGCCGGGCCTCCTCAGCCTTGCGGGCCTTCTCCTTCAGGTTCATGGTGTTGATGGCGTCCGCCGTGGCGGCGATGGCCAGCTTCCGGGGCAGGAGGAAGTTCCGGGCATAGCCCTCGGACACCTCCACCATCTGGCCCTTTTTTCCCTGGCCCTTCACATCCTGCTGTAAAATCACTTTCATGATAACGTCTCCTTTTAGTCGTTCTGTTTCTGAATTTGTTCCTCCAGCTGCCGGGTCCGTTTTTCCAGCGCCTCCAGCCGGTCATTCTGATGAACCAGAATGCACACCAGCACCGCCAGAACCAGGGCGATGGACGCGCCTGCCAAATACCAGCGCCGGCTGAAATCAAAGAGCTGGTATCCTCCGAAAAAGATGAATGCCTCCACCAGCGCCAAGCAGATGCCAAATGTGGAAAGAAACCGCTTCATGGCCGCGCTCCCCCTCACTTTTCAAAATACGCGTCGATGGCCTCCAGCAGACGACTCTTCACCGTCTCCACATCTGTGTTCTCCACACGGCCGCCGGCAGTGGTGGAGTTGCCGCCGCCGCCCAGGGCCTCCAGGATCACCTGGACGTTCACCTCTCCCAGAGAACGGGCGGACATCTGCACGTTCTCCCCACTGGGGAATACCACAAAGGACGCCTTCACGCCCTTGAGGCTCAGCAGCTCGTCCGCCGCCTGGGCCGCCGTCACCCGGTCCACGCCCTCCTGGTCGATGGCCGCCACGGCGATGTCCTCCCGGTACAGCTCCGCCCGGCGGATGATGTCGTAGCGGGACACCATCTCGCTCAGATCGCTCTGGAACAACCGCTGGACGTCGGTGGTGTCGGCCCCCGCCCGGCGGAGGAAGGCCGCCGCCTCAAAAGTCCGGCCGCCGGTGCGCAGGGTGAAGTGCTTCGTGTCCAGCACGATGCCGGCCAGCAGCGCCTCCGCCTCCTCCCGCAGCAGATCGGCGGGCTCCACCAGATACTGCAAGAGTTCCGTCACCAGCTCACTGGCGGAGGAGGCATAGGGTTCGTGGAAGCTGAAGGCGGCGTTTTCGATGTAGCTGGCCGCCCGGCGGTGGTGGTCGATCACCGCCACCCGATTGCTGGACTCCAGCAGCTGGGGGCTCTCCACCATGTCGGGGCGGTTGGTGTCCACCACAATGACCAGAGCGCCCGGCCTCATTTTCAAAAATGCCTCCGCCCCGGAGGTGAACGCCCCCGCATACTCCGGCAACGCCTGGAGCTTGGCCAAAACCGCTCCGGCGGCGTTGTGCTCCAGATCAATGACCATCTGGGCCCGCTTGCCGTGCTTGCGGGCAATGCAGTAGAGCCCCGCCTCGGCGCCTACGGCATCCATGTCCGCAAAGCTGTGGCCCATGATATAGATCTCGGACGCGTCGGCCATCAGCTCGTTCAGGGCGCTGGCCATGACCCGGGACTTCACCTTGGTGCGCTTTTCCGTGGACTTGCTGCGGCCGCCGTAGAACTGGAAGTCCACCTTTCCCCGGACCACCGCCTGGTCTCCGCCCCGGCTGAGGGCCATCTCCAGGCTGAGACGGGCGTTGCGGTACAGCTCCGCCATAGCGTCGGCATCCTTGCCAATGCCGATGGAGAGGGTAGGGCACACATCCCCCACCTTGATCTCCCGAATGGCATCCAGGATGGAGAACTTCTCCTCCACAAAGTGGTCGTAGTGGCATTCCTCAAAGATGAAGAGGTAGTGGTCCCGCTCCGTCTTCAGCAGCAGGCCGTCGGCGCAGGCGGCCCAGTTGTTCAGCTTCTCGTCGATCTGGGCCAGCACGGCGCTGCGCTGGGTATCGGCGCATGCCTTCATCAGGTCCTCGTAGTTGTCTACCATCAAAATGGCCAGCACCGGCCGGGTGGCGGTGTACCGCTCCCGCAGGTCGTCGGCCTCTGTGGTATCCACCCAGTAGGTAGTGGCCACCAGGTTCTGCTCGGCCCCCCGGCCCTTGGCCCGCACCAGGCTGCCGTACACCCGGAACCGCCGGCTGTTCATCACCACCCGGTCCGGGCACTCCTGCTTTCCCTCCAGCATCCACTGAACGGGGAAATCCGGTACTGCATCCTCCACCTTCATCTCGAACAGGTGCTCCCGCACGCCGGCCAGCTGCAGGAAGTTCTCATTGCTCCAGATCACCTCGCCGGTGTCCGGCCGGAACACCATGATGGGCAGCGGAGAGTTGATGAGGGTGGATTTGCTGGCGGTATCCACGCTGCCGGTGACATTATCAATGTACTGGAGGATGTTCTGCCGCCGCTTCTGGTTACGGTTGGTGAAATAGGCATACAGGCCCACGGTACAGGCGATCTCCACCAGTCCCAGAGGCAGGCTCACCGTGGCGGTGGCCGCCGCGAAGACGATCATGCAGAGGAAGTAGAGCTTGAGATTGGGCTCCAGCAGGCGGGAGAGCTTCTTGTTGTTCATCTCGATCAGGTCTCCTTTTGAAAGGGACGCATACATACCCATATTGGAGAATAGTATAGCAGTTTTTCCCACAAGAAGCAACTGTTAAAACAGGCCCGGGCTGATCCGGCCCGAGCCTGTTTTGATGGTCCTCAGGATGCCGCCGCGGCCGTCCGGCGGCCGTTGGCGCGCAGAAGCAGCAGGTTCAGCCCCAGTGCCGCCAGGGCGAACATTGCCGCCGGCAGGCCCAGGGGGCGGAATCCCCACCCCTCCTGCACGGCGCTGCCGATGAAGGAGCCGATAGCAATGCCGAAGTTGTAGGATACCGGCTGCACGGAGGCGCACAGGCTGGAAGCGAAGGGGTAATCCTGCTCTGCCAGGGACAGCGCGTGCATCTGGGCCGGGGTGTTCAGCAGGTACATGAGCAGCCCCATGGCAAAGACCCCCGCAAGGCCCGCCCACCGGTTTCCCAGCAGCAGCGGCAGCAGGGCAAACAGCACCGCCTGGGCGGCGAAGGCCATGGGCAGGGTCCGGAGGCCGCCCCGCTCCCCCAGCCGGCCGGAGAGGAGATTGCTGGCGGCGCTGCACGCTCCCATCACCAGCAGCAGCGGGCTCACCGCCCCCGCTGGAAGCCCCAGTGTCTCTGTCAGGATCGGCGAGAGATAGGTGTGCACGATATAGGTGGCGGAGGCGCTGCACAGGATCATCCCCACACACAGGGAGCATCGGGGGTCCCATAGGATGGAAAAGGACTTCAGAAGCCCGCTGTCCGCCTGTGCCGGCACCGCGGGCAGGGAGCGCAGCAGCAGCGGCAGCAGCGCTGCGCCCATAGCCAGGATCACGGCGAAGGTCCACCGCCAGCCCAGGATCTGGCACACGGCAGTGCCCAGGGGCACTCCCAGCACCGCTGCCACGGAAAAGCCACCGTATACCAGCGAGATGGCCCGGGCGGTCTGCTCCGGGGCGGCGACCTCCTTGGCATAGAGCATGGCCACCGCCGTCAGCAGGGCCACCAGGTTGGGGAAAATGCGCAGCAGTATCCCCAGGCCATCTTTGGCCCCGTCCGCCAGGGCGGAGTAGACGTCCACCCGCCGGGATGCGGCGTAGAGGGCGGCCGCGGCCAAAATCAGCGGTATCATCAGATCGCTCATGGCGGCC
>ENA-ORLW01004143-ORLW01004143.1-human-gut-metagenome-genome-assembly--contig:-NODE-4143-length-10026-cov-2.595537_pt1 | contig 10026 bp, 13 predicted proteins | sample MGYA00243017_ERZ508829 | MGnify/ENA primary metagenome ERZ508829 (study PRJEB26277, sample SAMN04329776) | human gut metagenome | biome: human-associated habitat | host: Homo sapiens | place: USA... | reverse complement strand
AAAGGCCGACAAATGCCATGGGTTCATCCTCCCTTCAAATGCTTGTCCCAGATGTCCTCGAAAACCTGCTGCACGGCGGGAAGCGCCTTTTGCTCGGCTTCATCAATCCAATGCGAACCCTGAATATGACTCGTTCCATAATGCAGCACATACGCCTTCTCGGCATTGCGCACAGGTTTCTTCTTGTGATCCTGTCCGCGCGGGTAAACGTCAATCTTCCGCACGCCGTCCGCATCGCTTTTCGGTGCTTTATCCGCCCGAATAGAAGCGATCATGTCGCCACTGTCATGATATCCGTGCGCTTCCGCCGTCTCCTGCCACGCCCGTTTGACTTCTTCCGCCCCGGCCAGCAGCATTTCATCGGCGGTCTCACCCGCCGCTTCGCCGAGCCACGCCATTTCATCGGCAATGCTGTCGATGCCTTCCGTCGTAAACTGCGCCATGTCACACCCCGTCACAGGTGAAACTGATGTGGATAAAGCCCGTGTCCCGCTCATAGTCGATTTCCATCGCGTAGGCCACACCGGGCGCGTCATCCAGCACGGCGCGGATGTTCGCGGTCACCGAGTCATCCTGCATGCGGGTGAAGCGGTCGATGACGAAATGCCAGCCGTCCGCACAACGGTTATCGACGAACAGATTCATCGGCCAGAGGGGCTGCCATGTGGTGTAATCCTTCCCGGTGCTGTCGCTCTCGTAAGCGCAGGCGTCGGGATCAGCCGCAAGCACCAGCGCCTTGATATCCGCAAGGGTCATGACGTGCTCACCTCTTCCAGCGTCAAATCCGTGATATTCTCGCCGCTTTCCTCGTCCGTGCCGTGATATGCGCGGGCGATGGTATAAACGCGGCCGTCCAGATGCACGGTATCGCCCTGCCGGATAGCCCTGCATTGAGCGATCCGAATGCGCGCGTCCGTCTTCTGCGAAAGCCGCCGTTCCGTCTGCCAGACGGGCGAGGTTTCAAAGCTCAGTTCGGCGTACCAGCTGCGAAAGCGCAGGGTTTCTGCCCAGACGGGCTTTTCGCCCTTCGGCGCAGCGTTGCTGCGGGCATAGATTTCCGCGATTCCCCTGTCCAGAATCAATCCGCCAGCCACCTTTCCCGCCGCTCAAGCCTCAGCCAGTCCGGCATATCGCCCGGCTTATCGCGGTTCTGATACTGCCAAACGGTGTAATCCACGAGGAACATCACGTCGTCCGCGCCCCCGGTCAGGTGAATCCCCGTCTTTTCGAGCCTGGCGCTGGCGGCTTCAATGCGTCTGGTGAAATATTCATCCAGCGCCGTATCGCCCGGCGGGCGGTTCAGGCGGATTTTAACCAGCGAAAGCACATCCGCAATGTTCATGTTTACACCTTGCTGTCGGCCTTGTTCGCCTTATCCTCAGCGAAGGTCACCGCGTCGGCGGCCGGGGTCACGCCGTTCAGGCCGATGGCGACAAAACCCTCCGCGATCACGGGCATGCCGTCGTAGCGGGCGGTCGCACGGTAGACGGTCTGATCCTCGATGAAACGATACTGATCGCTGACGGCGATATCCGTTCCGGCGCGTTCGCAGAGCAGATACAGCTCGCCATAGCCGCCGATGATGACGTTATCGGGGATGAACTCCAGCTCTTCCACCGCGCCGCCGAGCACCGGCATGGTGTGCTCCATCGCGGAGACCATCATGCCCGCCGCGTTGATGTTGAGCGCTTCGGCCTGAAGCTTGTTAAAGGTCACCTCGTTCATCGCGAAGAAGCGCTCGCCGCTGGCATACTTGCCCTTCGCGCTGCCGCTGGCGGTGATGATTTCCTGAAAGAGCGCCACGCCCTTCTTGCTGGCGGCGATGGAAACAATGTTGCTGGCGTGCAGATCATCCCACGCGCGCGCATCGTCGGAATAGTCGGACGGCTTGGCGGTCTGCGCGAGGCGGGTCACAATGCCCTGCGGCATGCGCGTGCCCGTGCCGTAGAGAATCGCCTTATCCAGCGCAAGGCCGATAGCGCGCCCCAGCGCGTCGATGATCTCGCTGGCCAGCGCAACGTCGCTCGCATCTTCCAGAATGGAGTTGGGCACGGGCACATAGGCCGCGACCTTGTAGCCATCCATCTCCACGCCGTTGAAGGCCAACGCCACCTCGTTGATGTTGGCGACCATCTCCGTCCAGACCGCTTCGGGGATCGTGCCCATCACGTTCTGGCGCGCCTTGCCCGGCACATGGCGCACGCGGACGTGCTTCATCAGCTTGCTGGTCTCTTCGACCTTCGGGCGCACCAGATCGAGCACCACGGTCGGGATCAGCAGCTCCGCGCCCGTCACCGCGCGCGTCTGGCCCTTCATGGCACGCACGCGGGTCAGGAAATCCTTCACTTCCCTGCGGGCCACAATCGCGCTGCGCTGCTGGCCGCTCATGCGGTCAAAGCGGCGGCTGCGGGTCATCCTTTTGTTCATGCTTCTGTTTTCCTCCTCATCGTCTGCCAAATCCGGTTCCTCATCGGCTGCGGCCTGCTCGGCGGCGGTCTGCTGAGCCTCCAGCTCGATCATCTCTTTCGCCAGATCGGCCAGCTCCTTTTCCGCCTCCATGCGATCCTGTTTGACCTGCTGCTCTTCCTCGGTCAGCGCGGTATCGTCGGCGGTAAACTGATCGGTTTCGGCCTCGATGGCCTGCTTGTCCGCTTCGCTGGCCGCGTCGTCCAGCTCGTCGAGCGCCTTTTCCAGTTCGTCCTCGCGCTTCTTGAGCGCGGCGCGGCGGGCGCGAAGCTCCGCCTCCTTCTTGCCGATGGCCGCAAGGCGCGCGCGGGTCTGTTCCTGCTTACGCCTGTTCAGAATCATTCTGAGTGCCATGATGAATCCTCCCTTTCATGTCCTGTTTCCACTGTTCCAGCGCCCGGCGGCGCATGGCTTTTGCGCTTTTGCAGCGCGCCTCCACGCCCGTATCCTCATACGCCGGGAAGGTGACGACGCTCACCTCGTAGAGCGTCAAGCGGCGAATGGTGAAATGCCAGCCGCTATCGCGCTGGATCTGTTCTTCCGCGGTGATATCAAACCCGATGGAGCACTGGCTCACGTCGCCGCGCTGCACGCGGGCATACAGGTTCAGCGCGTCCTGATCGCCCTCGTTGACGGCAATGCTGCCCCAAAGGCCGTGCTCATCCACGCGCAGGGTCAGCGTTCCGGCACGCGTCCGGCCAAGCACCAACCGGGTATCGTGGTCAATCAGCGCGCGAACGTCGCCGCTCAGCTGATCGTCAAACGCGTGCGGGTCGATCTGCTCGGTGCAACCGTCGCCCATGTCGTACACGCCGCTGAACGTGGCGAAATAGCCCTCAATCCGCCGCTGTCCGTCCGTCTCCATCGCGTTAAACGTCGCCGGAAGGCTGCGGGTCTGCCATTTGGTTTTCGTGCTGTTCTTCCCCCTCTTCATGACCGACCAGCTTCTTCTGGTCGCCCAGCCTGTCGGCCGGAATATAGTTTTCAAGACCGAGAATATCCTCCATCTCAGGCGAAGGCGGCAGGCCGACCCAGTCGCGCCACTCGTTGCGGGTCATCGCCATGCGATCCACCATCTCGCGGCCCGCGCTGATGCACTTATCCAGATCGTAGTTGGTCAAGCTGCGGCTGTTCAGGCGGAAATACCGCGACGGCGAAAGCAGCAGCGCGCGGGTGAGCGTCTGCTCGATAACGCGGGCCACACGCATCAGGCGGTTGGCGACAAACCAGTTGAACTCGTCGGCCTTGAACTCGCCCACGCCCACCAGAAACGGCGGCACGCCGAACATGGCGGCGATGCTGCGCTTATCCAGCTCAAGGCTCTTGTCGATGGCCAGATCCGAAAGCGTCAGCGGCTTGATCTGCTCGATCTTCATGCTCTCCGCCGGGATGATCCACGGCCGCCCGTTCTCGCTGTCGCTGATATACTTGTCGGCAATCTTCGCGCGTCCTTCCGGGCTTTGCATATCTTCCGTCAGGCCGTCCACCTTGACGATGATCGACGGCTTGGGCGATTCCATCAGCGCCTGCCGCGTGGCCTGCGTCTGCCGAATGGAGCGCACCACGTCGGAAAGCGCCACCTCATAGCCCACGCCGCGCCACGGATGTTCCGGATCGGGATTCAGCGCAAAGTGAATCACTTCGTCCGGCGCGAGCGACGCGCCGTTAATGCTCACTCGGTAGCCCTGCCCTTCCGGCACAAAGGCCACACGCGAGGGCGGCACGGGATCAAGCCGCATCAGCAGCCCGCCCGCAAAGACGGGCAGGGTCACCTGATTGCCCTCGGTCATCAGCGTGCGCACGACGGTCTCCATGAAACTCTGATGGGTCATCAGCGGGTTCGGCGTGATATCCACCATGCGGCTCAGTTCGTCCTTGACGCGCACGTCGCCGTGTTCTCCGTTTTCCATCAGGTGAATGGTCATGCTGGCGATCAGCTCGGCATAGACGTTCGCACATCATCACCTCCGGACACTGGCTCAGCGGCCTGTATCCGTCGGCGATCAGCACCCGCCAAGAGTCATCCGGGCAGATGGCCACGGCCGCGCTGCGGCGCTGCACCTTCGGCGCGTCCCGGCTCCGGCGCGCCCGTTTGCTTTGTCTGCTCATGAATCAAACCATCCTTCCGTGTCGGTCTTGCCCATATCCTCCAGCATGCGAACGGTTGCAAACACATCCGCGTCGAAGATGTCAATGCGCCGGTTCGGCTGCACCTTTTCGTATTGCACCATCTCGTCCGTCTTCTCGATGGCCGCGACGTTCTGCACGCAGTAGGCGTAAGCCTCGCTGCCCAGATAATAGAGCGTGTGATTGCGCGCCGCCGCCTCGATATGGCGGAAACCCTCGCTTTTCTTGTAGAAATACTGCGGCTGATCGATGATCTTGAAGCCGGCCTTTTTCATGCCGATAAAATATTCCCGGCAGAACTTCCGGTCGTGGCCGACCTCGCGGATACGAAAGCCGCGCTTCTTCATCGCGACGAACCAGTCCACCACGAGCTGATGGTTGTTCGTCGGCGCGTTACACAAGTCGAGCCAGCCATCCTCCGCCCAGCCAAACAGCGGGATATCGTCTTCCTCGGCCTTTTCCGTCGCCGCCACAAGCGGAAACCACGCATGCGGCACGACGATATCAATGCCCTTGTATTGCCCGTGCAGCGCCGAGGCGGTCAGGTCGTGCAGCTTGGAAAGATCAGCGCCGCCGTACCACTTCACGCCTTTCAGCGCGGCCAAAGCCTTGAGCTTGCGTTCCAGCGGCCACGCAGGATCAATACCCAGCGCCTCGCCCGCCAGACGGTCGCTCGTCTTAAACATCTCGATGTTGAAATACGCGCGCAGGCTGTTGGTGAAGATATTGATCCGCTTGTTGAGAAAGTTGCTCCGCGCCTGCGGGTCGTTCTGCGCCTGCAAGCTGGTCGCCAGAATTTCCTCCGGGCGAATGGTCACGCCGTAATTGGGGTTCGCCTTTTCGTGCTGGATGGGGTCGGTATAATCCACCGCGCCATTCTCGTCCTGATCCGCCCGCGCGATGAAGATAAAATAGCCCTCATCCCGAATCTGGCCGGAAACCACGCGCGCGCAGTAATCCAGCCGTTGGGCGCAGAAACCCGTCGCGTTGTCGCCTGCGGTCGAAATGCCGACGACGAGCTTGTTGGTGTAGGCGTTGGTCGCCTCCTTGAGCACGTCGTACTGCTTGCCGCTCTTGTAAGCGTGCAGCTCGTCGGCGATGATGATGTTCGCGTTGAAACTGTCCTGCCCGTCCGGGTTGCTGGCCAGCGCGTTGAGGGACAGCGAACCATCCGGAAAGTCGCGCTCGATGGCATGCTCCATGTTGTTATCCAGAATCCGCCAACCCGCCGCCCGCGCGGCCTTCTCCGAGCGATACAGCCCCTTTTCGACGTTGTAGCGCCAGCTGTCGAACGTCTCCATCGCCTGCTTGAGCGTCGCGCCGACGACGTAGACCTTCGATCCGCTCGCCCGTTCCAGCAGGCCGAGCGCCCACGAAAGCGCAGCCACCACCAGCGTTTTGCCGTTCTTGCGCGGGATGAAGATAAAGGCCTCCTTGACCACGCGCTCAATGGTGCCGCGCTTGAAGAAGATCAGCATGCCGTAGATGCAGAACTTCTCCCACGGCTCAAGCAGAAACGGCTTGCCCCGCAGCGGTTTGCCGTCGAGGCTCTGCCCTTGCCGATGCTTGAACGTCGCCTCGATGACGGCGATCACGAAATCCGCATCGGTCGTGTTCACGTCGTATTGGCCCGAAGCCAGCATGTCGCAGAAGCGCCCACAGGCCATCACGATTTCACACCCGGCGATTTTGCGCCCCTCCAGCACGTCGGTCACATACGCCCGGATGCACGCGGCCTGTCTGCCGGAAAGCCCCGCCAGCGCCGCGCGCTGCCGCCCGGTCATCCGCTCAGATTCTTGAGCGCCGCGACAAGCGGATCTTCCTGCGTTTTGGCTGCGGCCGCCGCGTCGAGCTTCTTTGCGCCCGCCGGAGTCAGACCGAGCGCCGAAAGATAGGCCAGCACGTCCTTGCGCAGGCTTTCCAACGTGGTGACAATCGGGGCTTTCTTTGTTCCGGTCGCCGTGCTCGTCTCATACGCCCAGCCGGATTCCTCAAAAGCGCGGGTCAGCGTGTCATACTGCTCCATCAGCTGGGCAGCGATGGCAATCGCGCTCTCGTATTCCGGGCGATATGTGCCCAGCTGCTTCATGCTTTTTCGCAAAGCCAGCGTGTAATTTTTCGCCACAGACGACTTCCTCCCGCAAAACTTTGAAAATCGACCCGGAGAGGGAAGCATCGCCCCCTCCCGGTCACTGTTCCCCCGCCTTCAACAATTCGCGCGCGGGGGGGATTGTTTCAAATCGTGCGTCCGCCGCCCCGAAATCGTCCCGATTTTCTGCCCTTTTCCGGGTGCATTTTGTTGTGACATGCCTCGCAAAGCGCCCGCCCGTTAGCCAGATCATAGGCCAGTTCCGGGTATTCATCGAGGTGCTGAATGTGATGGGCCACCGTCGCGCGCACAGGCAGGCCGTCCTTGTCCGTCCGCCCGTATCGCCTGCATTCCTCGCACCGATAGCCTGCGCGCCGCAGCACCTTCTCCGCCCATGCCCGATGGCGCACCCCGTTGTAATGCGGATTGTCGCTCACGCTCTCGACCTCCACGTCCAAAAACGACACCAAGTAGCCTGCTTTGCTACCCGATGCCGTTATTGTATCAAAGATGAGTTGGACATGAACGGACATCTTTTCCCCGAATGGCGTCCAACGCCCGCTGATGAATCCGCCTCACCTGCCGTTCTTCATAGCCCATGCGCCGCGCAATCTGCACCCACGTCAGCCCGGACAGATAGCGCAATTCCAACACCTCTCGCCCTGCTGCATCCGGCACGGCCTCGATCAACGCCAGCGCATAGGCATACTCTGCCCGCAGATACTTGGTCATCCGCCCCAGCTCTTCGGCGTATGCGCCCGCGTTCATGGCACGCATCTGTTCAGTCTGCCTATCCATCTCCGCAATTCTGCGCCGCATGCCGCCGATGCTTTGCAGCAGCGCGCGCACGTCCTGCCCTTCCGTCATCGCGCCCTCCCTGATTCATCCACCCTTCGCATCAGCGCATGCACGTAAACGCCGCTGGCCCATCGGCTTTTCTTCGCGCCGATCTCCAGCAGCTCGCACTCCGGATAAAGTTTTTCAAAGATTTCCTTCGCGCGGCTGAACTCCGCCACCGTCTCGGCCACGCGCCCCGCCTTGCGGATGCTGATCTTCTTGTCGGCCACGCTCTCGGTGGGGAGCTTCAAGCCCCGGCTGTGTCCCCATGTCCGCCCTTTGGCCTTGCCCTGTGGGTTTCTTCCCTCGCGTTCCAGCTTGTTCTGTACCAGATATTTGGCAAACCCGCACAGGTGCCGCTCGTTCGGCTGCGCCCGCCGCGTGTTGCAAAAGCCCTTATGCCTGCTCGTCCACTTTTCCTCAACCTCTTCCCGCGTCATGCCGTCTCCGGACATGATGACATGGTGATGCCAGCGCAGGCCGTATTTCTCGCTCTGCGTCCATTCCGTGACATAGATATACCTGAGCGGCAGCAGCCCCCGCTTTGTGCGCGCATAATTCACCCGGCGCAGGTAGTTCACGATATCCGCCTTCGCCTTCTCGCCGCTTTCCCGCTGCCGGTTCAGCGGATACTCCATCGTCAGAATCAGGTCTTGCGCCCCGAAGTTCGCGTTGGTCAGCTGCTCGACCTTGAGTTCCCGCCGTTTCGCGTCCAGCCGCTTCTGGGCCTTGGCGTGCGCCTCCTTCTTCGCTTCCGTGTTGGCCGCCCGCGCATGCGCCGTGTCCCATACCGGGTAGCAGTCCACATAGACCATCGGCCCGGCCTTGACCGTCCGCGTCCGCTGATGGAGCACGCCGCTCTCCCAGCCGCACGCCAGCTTGCCCTCCACCGAGGTGTCAAACAGCACTAAGCAGTCCTTCGCGCTCGTGTCCATGTCGCGGCCTCCTTTGTACATCGTCGAGTTGTTCATACACCCATACAAGACGGGTCAGCGGGCTTGTCGCCCGCTGCTTTTGTTATTCTTCTCCGTCGTCGTCGGCCAGCAGACCGCAGCTTCGCGCCATGCGCCCGATCATCGCCCGAATCGCGTTAACCGCTTCCTCTCTCTCCGGCAGGATCACCGCCGTTGTCAGCATGCCATCCTTGACGAGCACCAGCGGCTCGCCGTCCGTATTGATGCCGATCTTCATACATTGGTAGTCCTCGGCGCATCGTGCCGCCTTGACCTTCGCCATGTCCACGGCCAGCATCCGCCCGCGGCATGTCAGCAGCAGGCAACGCTCACCCAAATACTCCACGATACCGAGCTCCTGCGCGTCCCATTCCGCCGCCGGTGCTGCATACAGGCGTGAGCCTGAACCCAGCGGCAGGGCGAGGATATCCATCTGTGCCGCCTTTTTCGGCGAGAGATCGAAAATCGCCGCAATGCTGCCCTCCGTCAGCTTCAGATCGCCTTCGACCGGCCACGCCGCCGTGTGCGTTCCGATCCATTGCTCGCCGCAGTCGCTCTCATAGATATAAAACTCCTTTTCCTCGACGCAGCACCGCTTAATCGCGCCCAGCTTCATCCCGTCCGCCTCCGTATCTCTTTCCCTCTTGGGGCTTTGTTGGCCGTCGGCCATCCGGCGGCCTGCAAAACCTCAATATATAGAAGATTTACCCCTCGCAAAACCGCGCCGCGATGTAATTCGCCGCATCCAGCAGCTCGCGCGCCTCGCCCCTGTCCCGCTTCATGCCCGAAAACTCCGCATACGCAACCTGATCCGCCGCATACTCGGCAAATTCCTCCAGCCGCCGAAGCTGCCCCGGCAGGCTGACGTATGCCCGCCCGTCTGCGCGAAACGCATGCAGCGTGCCGCCGATGACCGGCGCGATGGTCAGCATCGTGCGCCCGTCCGCGTTTTTCACCCCAAACAGCTCAACCTTCGCCGGAAGCTCCACGCCGCCCTCCAGCTCCACGCCCCGCTCGATCACCGCGCCGTCGCCGAAACTTACGCCGTGCCAGACGAGTCACCCCGACATGATCCACGCGCCTTTTCCGAAGTGGCACCGCGCCCCGATGATGCTTCCGTGCCCGATCACCGCGCCCGCGTCAAAGTCGCAGTGCGCGCCGATCTCGCTGTTCGCCCCGATGTTGGCCGCGCCCAGCAGGCTGCCCGCGCCGAGAATCAGCCGCGTATACCCGCGCATATTCACCCGCCGGAAGTCGCCCTTTCCCAAGCGGTATTGGCCATCCGCCCCGGTTTTAACCAGATCAAATTCGTCTTGCGCCCAAACCTTCATGCTTCTTTTGCTCCTTCTGCTTCTCGCAGCGCGGGCAGACGTACCGCTTCGGCGATACTCCCACCGCGCTCACATTCCAGATCTCTTTACAGACGGCGCACCGCCTGTATCTTCTGCCGCTCTTCATCGCTCACACCCGAATCAGACGTGCCCGCATGCCGTTTTTCCTGAGCCGCGCAAGGTGTTCCCGCGTCAAGGCACGGTTCCGGCGGACGGATATCTG
>ENA-ORLW01004141-ORLW01004141.1-human-gut-metagenome-genome-assembly--contig:-NODE-4141-length-10029-cov-3.080386_pt1 | contig 10029 bp, 5 predicted proteins | sample MGYA00243017_ERZ508829 | MGnify/ENA primary metagenome ERZ508829 (study PRJEB26277, sample SAMN04329776) | human gut metagenome | biome: human-associated habitat | host: Homo sapiens | place: USA... | reverse complement strand
CATACGGAACCAGTGTAAACCGGAACCGGAATAATCTATCATCAAATCTGTATGCTTCTAACACGTCTGGTCCGCAGCTGTTAGAGCCTATTCCATTCTGTGCATAATCAAGACAGAATACCGTACTGTCCGATTCTATCAATTCATAGTTATGTGCCTTTTCTTCCAGCTCCTCCTGTGTATAGAAGGACGCATTGAATGAAAATGTATCTTCCTCTGCAACGGCAGTGATACCGTACTGGCTGTTGCCAAGCTCCACATAATCGCAGTCGTAGTGACTTCCGTTTTCCTGTGGGCGGATATAGTCCTCATGCATATCGGAAACCTTCAGACGATACAATCCGTGGCTTGCTGCTCTATGCTTGTCCCGGTAGCTTTCCTGCGGTCCCATACCGAAGAACCCTGCATCTGTAAGCTTCTTATCTAAGAACATCCGCACACCAAATCTTGGAAGATCCGGGAACTCCTCATCCTTTTTCACTGCGATATCCGCTCCAATTCTTCCGGCTGCGTCAATCGTCCAAGTGATTGTCACATCCATAATTTTCTGCACGGTTGCTGCCACGACCGAAGCCTGACTTGTCACAGTTACTCCGTGCTTTCCCTGAATCACCTCTGACTTGTATGCTCTTGTATAGGCTTCGTTGTAGTGGGCTTTCTTCCACTCTGCCTTGATATACATATCGTTATCCGTCGGTGCTCTCCAGATGTTCAGTTCCATCGGATGATTCATATATTCTCTGCCTGCAAATGTCAGGCTGTCAAAAAGTGCTGTCCGCTTGTTGACCGTATAGGAGAAATCCCGTCCCTTTATGATGATCTCTGTATCATTTTCCTGTACCTGAATACCGGTATTCGGCACTTCCTTTGTAAGCCAGCTTACTGCCTGCTGATTCTTTGCACCCTTACTGCTTACATCTATCTCATCAAAGCCTAAGACATACGCCTTGGAAAGAAGCGGGATGTCCTTCTTCAGCTTATAGAACAGCTTCAGATATACCTTCCCATTCTCCGGAATTGAAAGCTTTAAAGTTGTGCTTCCATCACAATGCGGTAAAATGGATACTTCGGAAAGCTTCCCCTTCCCGATTACAAGCCCATCCTGTGACAGCTCATAGGTAATCTCTGCATAATCCTTCAGATCATCAAAATCCATATAGTTGTGAAGCACTAATTCTCCACTTGCTGCATCATACGATACTACTCTTGCCGGTCGGTATACATTCTTGTACTCCAAAAGTCCGGTGTGTATCCTTCTGTCCGGATATACCAGACCATCCATACAGAAGTTGCTGTCATGGATTACTTCGCCATGATCGCCGCCATAGGCATAGATCGTCTTGCCGTTTTCGGCTACACCATGGGCGATTGCATGATCGCACCACTCCCACACGAAACCGCCGCACATCTTATCCTCTGCCTGTATCATCTGGAAATAATCTTCAAAATCTCCGGGACCATTTCCCATACTGTGGCAGTATTCCACCAGAAGGAATGGTTTGCTGCCATCCTTTTCCAAATATTCCTCTATCTCAGTAAGTGCCGGATACATACGGCTGTATAAGTCCAGATTCTCGTAATCATAGGTTACATCGTAATTGCGGTATCTGGCACTCTCATACTGCGTGATCCGCTCCGAATCGAACTTCTTTGTCCATGCCAGTGCCTTCTCAAAATTGCAGCCATAAGCGCTTTCATTTCCCATAGACCACATCACGATACAGAACCGGTTCTTGTCACGCTCCACCATCAGCTTCACACGGTCAACAATCGCAGCTTCCCATACCGGATCATCTGCTATTTTCTCATTCCAACGCTTAAAGCGGTTGTAATCCGTATCCTCTTTTCGATACAGCATAAATGGTCCGTGTGCTTCGATATCTGCCTCGTCAATCACCATAAATCCATAGCGGTCGCACATTTCATAGAAAAATGGTGCATTTGGATAATGGCTGGAACGAATGGCATTGAAGTTGTGCTGCTTCATCAGGGTAAGGTCTGTCTTGATCTGCTCCATGCTAATTGTAAATCCGGTGACCGGATCGGAGTCATGGCGGTTCACACCACGGAATTTAATCTTCTGTCCATTTAAGTAGATTACCTGATTCTTGATCTCGATCTTGCGGAGTGCTATATGGTCTACGATTACCTCCTGCTCCGTCTCCAGAATAATCGTATACAGATACGGATTCTCTGTATTCCAGAGTGTATAATCTACAATCTCAAAAGTCGCTTCTCCACTCTCGGAAATAACACCCTCGGAAACAACTGCTCCATTCTTATCCTCGAGCTTTACCCGAACCTCTGTCGGCTCGTAAAATGCTGCTGTAAGATTTATCCTTGCAATGTCTGAATCTAATTGTGTTGTAATGCGATAATCACGGATTCCCTTTTCCGGACGTTTTAAGAGATACACATCACGGAAGATTCCGCTCATACGGAACTTGTCCTGATCTTCAAGGTACGAACCGTCGCACCACTTCATCACAAGCACGGAAATCCGGTTCTCTCCTTCCCGCAATACGTCTGTCACATCAAACTCACTGGTCATGTGGCTCACTTGACTGTAGCCTACATAGGTGCCGTTTAACCATACATAAAAGCAGCTATCCACACCTTCAAAGTTAAGATATGCCTTTGGTGCTGCAGCATCCTTTGCATAGTCAAAGGTATGCACATAAGCTCCACATGGAATATCCTGTGGCACATATGGCGGATCAAACGGAAATGGGTAACGGATATTTGTGTATTGGTGTGTATCATAACCTGCCATCTGCCATACACTCGGAACTTTGATCTCGTCAAAGCCCTCAACCGAATAACCATCCTCATAAAAGGCATCCTTCATATCATAGATGCTGTCAAAATACTGAAACTTCCATGTACCATTCAAAAGTTGCATTCTGTCTGACAGCTCTCTGTGCTCTACCAGGTCATCCATCCGCTTGGAAGCCGGCATGTAATAAGCTCTCGCCGGCATCGTATTGTCATGTAATACACTTAAGTCCTCATAGTAACGTGGCACGATCATAAATAATCCTCCTTCATTCATACAGTTTATACACTTTTTTGTTGCTTGTACCCCTGCTAACAGTTTTCTCCTTACTGTCTGCTTTTTTTCCTTCTCGCTTTTGTTAGATTTATATTACCTTAATCCATTTCTTATGTCTATAAACTAGAATGGACAAAATATGCACAAAATGATACAATAATCCCATCAAGCAGAAAAGTGGACGAACTGCTTGCAGCATCGGACACTTTTCTATTTGATGGGTAAACAGTCATAAGCACGCAGGACGATAGTCCGGAGTGCGCATGGCTGGCACGATTTCGAGAGTTCGAAGAACGAAGAAATCGTGATTATTGTATCGAGTGAAAGGAGTGCTGCCCTATGTACATGAACACCGGTTATTTGAAACATTCACATATGGATTTTAAGGATAAAAGCCGACCACTGATTGTCGGTAGCTGCGGAATCTATCGTTTGTCTGAGCACCCAAAGATGCCAACCTATCGCCCAAGAGGACGTGTTGATTTTCAGATTATATATATTGCAGCCGGATGCGGACATTTTCATTTTGATACTGTTGATAACGAAACAATTGTTCCCGCTGGTAACATTGTCATATTCCGTCCAAAAGAGCTTCAGAAATATGAATACTATGGGGAAGATAAGACAGAAGTCTACTGGATTCATTTTACTGGAAGTGATGTAAAAAATATCCTAAGAAAATATGGTTTCCCAGATAACGAGAGAATATTCCCGGTTGGTACATCCATGGAATATGAGCGTATATTTAAGAGAATTATTATAGAATTACAACGTTGTCAGGATAACTACGAAGAAATGCTCACATTATTGCTCCGTCATCTTCTGATCATATTCCAACGTGAGCTTACCAGAGAGCAAGTTTTAAAAAATGAATATCTCGACCACGAGATGGATACCGCCATGACATATTTTAACGAAAATTATAACCGTGATATCAATATAGAAGAGTATGCGACATCCAAGGGGATGAGCGTCAGTTGGTTCATACGAAGCTTCAAGAAGTTCACGGGTTCTACTCCTATGCAGTTTATTGTTGCGCTCCGTGTCAACAACGCACAGGTCTTGCTTGAGACAACCAACTATTCCATCAATGAAATATCTAAGATTGTAGGCTACGATAACCAGCTCTATTTCAGCCGATTATTTCATAAGCTGAAGGGATTTTCTCCGAGGGAATATCGGAAAACAAGAAAGACGCAAATATAAAACTAAAGCCCATCTATAATAGGAATAACTACTATTATGGAGCTGTTGGTTCTGTAGGCATGATAAGTTTCTTATTTTTCTCATTATGTATGGGACTTTCCTCCGGCATAGGCGTAATCGTTTCTAACTGTTTTGGTGCAAAAAAGAAGAAGAAGTGAAAACTGCGATTGCTAACTCCATATATGTGATGAGTGGAGGGTGCAGACATTTTCTTGGACTATATAAGTGACCAATCCAAGTCTATGTCTGTACTCTATAGGACTCAAATATCCTAATGATTTTTTACATTTTCTCCATCCGATAAAATGCGCCTTTTTTCTCTAGCAATTCTTCGTAAGAGCCACATTCCAGAACATTTCCTTTTTCAATCACAGCAATCCGGTCAGCATTGCGAATGGTAGACAGACGGTGGGCTACGATCAGTGTGGTACGTCCTTTCACAAGTTTCTGGATTGAATCCTGAATCTTCTTTTCAGAGATGCTGTCAAGCGCAGATGTTGCCTCATCCAGAATCAGGATCTTCGGATTCCGTAAAAATGCACGGGCAATGGAGATGCGCTGCCGTTGTCCGCCGGAAAGATTTTCCCCATGTTCTGTGATCATCGTGTCCAGACCATCAGGCAGTTTCTGGACAACTTCTTCCAGGTTGGCTGCACGTATGACATTCCATAACTGTTCCTCGGAGATAGATTCAGATCCATAGGTGATATTCTCGCGGAGAGTTCCGGTGAAGAGAATGGACTGTTGTGGAACGACGGCAATCTGCTTTCGGTAGCTGTGCAGATCCAGTTCCATCAGGTCATTTCCATCAACCAATACCTGTCCGCTGTCAGCTTTCAGGAAACCGATGGCAAGATTGAGGATTGTTGTTTTTCCAGAGCCGGAACCACCGGCAAAGGCAACTGTTTCCCCCGGCTGAATCTTGAAGTTCAGATGACTTAATACCGGTTTTTCATTGCCTTTATAAGTAAAAGATACATCCTGAAATGTAATCTCACCTTTCAGATCAACTACTTTTTTCTTCCTACAGTTGTCCTCAATATCATTTGCACAAAGCACATCACCAATCGATTCAACGGATTCCAGGCCTTTCGCAATGATTGGCAGCAAAGTCACAATACTTGCAATCTGAGCGACGATGCTGGAAAAATAAGTCTGGTATAAGGTGATATCTCCGACACCGATGATTCCTTTCCATGCAATGTAGGCTGTAAATGCAAGACAGAATACCTGAAAGATCTGAAATGCAACCCAGCTGATTGAAGAAAAGTATGTCTGAATCATATCAAGCTGAAGCCCTTTTTCAGCAACTTTACGAAGCTGTTCACTCATTTTACGGGCTTCCTGATCTTCCAGAGCGTGAGCTTTAGTTACAGGAATCATTTCAACCATTTCCATTACTTTTGCAGAAGTTTCTTCCATTTCTTTACGGAAAGCACGGTTATGGTTTTTGATTTTTCCTTTAAAACCAACAATGATCAAAACAGAAACCGGTATCGTGCAGAGGAAGAAAAGAAATACGATCCGACTTTTGAAGATGACCACTCCGAAGGATACACCAATGTTCAGAATGATAGTCAAAAGAGAGATAAAAATCTGAGATGCAAGATTTTGTATCTGTTCTACATCTCGCATGATCTTCGACTGAAGCCTTCCGGACTGCATTTCCTTGTGATAGGTAATCGACAATTGCTGAAGCTTGCAGACTAGGGCTTCTCGCAGTTCTTTCTCTACTGTTCGTACCGTTTTAGCATAGAGCCAGGTATGGATGTAGTTGGTTGGTATGTTCTGTACCAGAAATGCAATCATAAGGATGGTATTCAGAATCAGAATTTTGGTAATATTCCCGTTGTGGTCTGTCACTGCATTGATAATATTAGCTGTGACGATTGGAAGAACCCAGGTTGGGGAATGCTTGATAATGAAAAAGAAAATGGAACCAACCAGCGCGCCATAGTGTCCCTTGAAAAGAGAAAGAAGCGTGCGCAGGTTATTTTTTCTGTTCCGGCTGAAGATGTGCATCATGGCAGCTTCTTCCTGCCAGAGATCCTGTTCTGAAGTTTGTTGTATGTTATTTTCTTGTGTCTCTCCCATAGTAGTCTTTAATAACCTCCTGTATCGGTTTGTTGCAGATTTCGTAGCTGGTATCTCTTGATGCAATACTTCTGGACGGAAGAACCGGAGCCCATTCCCACATGGCAAAACCATTGACCCATGAGCGCTTTGCACAGGCCTCAAACATAGCACGATACCAGTCTGGCTGTTCCTCCAGACGTAAATCTCCCTGAATTGCCCAGTTGTTAGGCACCAGTGAGGATCCTTTTCTGGACATGCATCCTGCTTCGGCGAAGAAAAATGGTTTCTTGAATTTCTGAACGACTTTTTCAATACGGTCAAGTTCCTGTTCCCACTGATCAATCGGATAATATCCGCTGGAAGAAATCATGTCGACACAGTCCCACCAGGTTACATTTTCTTCCTGATATTTATCGGTATTATAGGAAACAGGTCCGTGGTAATAGTTTCGGATCGCAGCGATTACGTTTCTCCATTCTTCACTGCGGTGTTCCGTCATTACCATCTCACATCCTGCAATAAAAAGATCACATTGTTCGGCTTCTGCAATTTTGGCATAGTGTGTCTGGAATTCTGTGTAAGAGGCAAACCAGTTTTCCCATTTCGGTTCACATGGAACATCTTTTTCAAAGAAACTGATGTAAGCACGCCAGACACCATTTTTACAATTAACGGTAGGTTTCAAGGCAACACGGATGCGCTTGCTTTTTGCATAGCGGATCATATTGATTAATTCTTCATCTGAGAATGTGGCACTGGAAGTGTAACAGATCTCTTCTGAGTGTGCGTGGTCCTGTAGCCCTACAGGAGCAAGGATTACGAAATCAGCAGCAGTGTGTTCTATCATATAATCAAAACTGTCACGGGCAGTCTGTGTAGAAAGAGAACCACGTTTGTGAAATGGGGCAAATGTAATTCCTTTAATATATCCAAGTTGATTTTGAATTTTCATTTTGGTAAAAACCTCCTGTCTTTCGAATTATATAGTTCTATTTTCTGCTGGAAGTATATCATGTAGAAAAAAGATATGATATAATGAATCTATTACAAAATTGTAAAAATCTATGATGGAGATAATCTGTGAAACCTTATTTTGAATGTTTAGACAAATTAAACAAACCATATGAAGCCTTTTTATTTGATGCACAGACATCTGAGATGTTCCCAATTCTTCCACATTGGCATTATTTTGTGGAGATTCTTTACATGGTGGAGGGAAAGGCGTATGTAGAGGCAGGAGAAGAGAATTATGTATTGGAACCGGGAGATCTGATCGTATTTTATCCACAGATGGCTCATGCAATTTATTCAACAGGACAGCTTCCAATCCGTTACTATGTCCTGAAATTCGATCCTGCACATCTGAATATATCCGGTTCGGCACTTCCATCGATTTCGAGTCTGATCGCCATGGCCGCAGTGGAGCAGAAGCTATCGGTTTATTTTTCGAAAGAGAAATTTAATCAGGAAAAAATGAAGCAGCTGATTCAGGGATCAGTGAAGACGTTAGAAGAAAAGCAATTTGGTTATGACATTATTATGCATTCTAATTATTGTCTTCTTATGGCAGAAATTCTTCGTGTCTGGAAGCAGGAAGGCTTTCAGATAAAAAAAAGGAAAAAGGAAACTGTATTAAGCGAAAAATTTACAGAGGTATCTGAGTACATTTCACAGCACTACCAGGAAGCTCTCTCGGTGGCGGAGCTGGCGGAAAAATTTCATATGAGTTATTCATATTTTGCCGCAATATTCAAGGAGTACTATGGACAGACCTGCAAGGAGATGATTCTCACGGTAAGACTGCAAAAAGCGGAGGACTTATTGCAATTCACAGATTTTGACCTAACTTATATCAGCCAGGAGACAGGATTTTGTGACTGCAGCCATTTTATCAAGGCGTTTAAACAGAAGTATGGAGTGACACCGAGGAAGTATAGGATGAAGGAGAAAAGTTTTGATTTTGTATCACGGAAGTAAAGAAATTGCAGAGGGATTATTACCTTCGTTTGCACCAAGATATACCTTAATATTCATATTTTTCCTCTTTTCAAAAATGGGCAATTCCAATTGGAATTGCCCATTCATCGTACTAATCATGCAATTTTTTCTTACTTACACCGATTTCTGCATCAAATGATGTAATTTTGATGTAAATCGCTGTTTTTCATTTTTATCAAATGAAGTATGTCCCGTCTATTTGGTAAAACGGTACATCTTTACATCACGTCGACTGACGTCTCCGTGTGTTTTTCGCCTTATGTCGGTGTTCGCAAGCGCACACCGCCGCAAGGCTCAGTTTTCTCATCTTAATAGAGCTTAGCACCTGCCGGAATATGGTTATCAACCATCAGAAGGTGAAGCTTCTCCTCACCCTCTTCCTCATGGATAGCTGAAAGAAGCATACCGCATGAATCGATTCCCATCATCTTTCTAGGTGGAAGGTTTGTTATTGCAATAAGTGTCTTGCCGACTAACTCCTCTGGCTCATAGAATGCATGGATTCCTGAGAGGATGGTTCTGTCTGTGCCTGTGCCGTCATCCAGTGTGAACTGAAGGAGCTTCTTGCTCTTTGGCACTGCTGAACATTCCTTAACCTTTACCGCTCTGAAGTCTGATCTTGAAAATGTCTCGAAATCAACCTCATCAGCAAAAAGTGGCTCTATATCTACCTTGGAGAAATCGATCTTCTCGTTTGGTGTGAAGAATCCGTTGTTGTCACCGGCTGTCTCAGATACTGAATCAGAATCTGAACCACCCTCACTCTTCATAGTCGGGACGAAAGCAACCATCTTTTCAATCCGTCCTAAACCTCCTCATATCTCATAACAGGTCTAAACAGCGTTTCTTCCGGAATCGCTATATCCCTATAAATTCGTGCTGTTTTTCGGTGGATTGGAGTACAAATTGGTGTAAATGGTGTATAAGCTTTTTATCATCGTCTCCGAAATATTCCTTACTCGTCTGACACTTTATTATACTCGCTTTTGAAATATGAGTCAAGACCTTCAAATTCGGACTGCCGAAGCTCCTTCGTTACATCGGTATAGATATTAAGCGTTGTTGAAATATCCTTATGACCAAGCGTGTCTTGAATGACCTTGACATTCACGCCCGCTTCGCACATTCTCGTCGTAAATGTATGTCTTAATGAATGGCAGCTAAAATGCGGAAGCAGCACTTCGGGATTTTCGTTCTTCAAAAACTGCTCATCATTACAGTCACGAATTATGCGGCGGATTGCTTTATTGAGCGTTCCCTGATGTTGTGGATTGCCGAAGCGATTGATAAAAATGAAATCTGTGTATCCGTCAATGGTAGCGGTACAATGAAGATCGAGCAGCTCCTGCCTTTCCTTTTCCATTATAATTGCCTCTTTCACAAAACTGAGCATTGGCACTTTTCTCTTTCCAGCCGGAGTTTTCGGCGTATTGACATTAAAATAGCAGCCTTTTTTGCTTCCATCGGTGCGGTGGTCATAGTAAACCAAAGTATGATTTACATCAATAACACCGTTCTCCAGATCGACATCACACCATCTTAATCCGGTAAGTTCTCCGACTCGAAGCCCTGTTCCTACCAAAACCGCAAAGATTGGATACCAATATTGTGCGGCGGGAGTATTTTTCAAATAGCTTAAAAGCAACTCCTGTTCGGGACGGGTTAAAGCTCTGCGCTTTTCTGTCTTAAAGCAATGT
>ENA-ORLW01004140-ORLW01004140.1-human-gut-metagenome-genome-assembly--contig:-NODE-4140-length-10032-cov-2.605927_pt1 | contig 10032 bp, 10 predicted proteins | sample MGYA00243017_ERZ508829 | MGnify/ENA primary metagenome ERZ508829 (study PRJEB26277, sample SAMN04329776) | human gut metagenome | biome: human-associated habitat | host: Homo sapiens | place: USA... | reverse complement strand
ATCGATTATATCACCACCCACGCCGATATCGATGTGGATACCCATCGGTATTGCACGGTGATCGGCTGATTTTACCAAAACATGCCAGTTTCCTCCTTCCGCGTCGGAACCATCCTAATGGCTGCAAGACGACGCGTTGAAGGAGGATTTTTATATGGAAAAAATCAAAGTCGTTCAGTATGGCTGCGGCAAGATGAGCAAATACATTCTGCGCTATCTGCACGAGCACGGCGCACAGATCGTCGGCGCAATCGACGTGAATCCGGCTATCGTCGGTATGGACGTCGGTGATTTTGCGGAATTGGGCATCCGGACGGGCGTGATCATCAGCAACGACGCGGACAAGGTGCTCGACGAGTGCGATGCGGATGTCGCCATCGTCACCCTGTTCAGCTTCATCGGCGATATTGATGATCACGTGGAAAAGTGTGTGAGCCGCGGCGTCAACGTCATCACCACCTGCGAAGAGGCCATCTATCCGTGGACGACCTCCGCCGCGCAGATCAACCGGCTCGACGCGCTCGCCAAAGAGACGGGCTGCACCATCACCGGCAGCGGCATGCAGGATATTTTCTGGATTAACGCAGTCGCGCTCATCGCGGGCGGCTGTCACAGGATCGCCAAGATCAAGGGTGCTTACAGCTATAACGTCGATGAATACGGCCTTGCGCTGGCTAAAGCGCATGGATGCGGCTTAACCCCGGAGGAGTTTGAGCAGCAGATCGCGCATCCGGAAACCTTCGAGCCATCCTACGCATGGAACGCCAGCGAGGCCATCTGCAACAAGCTCGGCCTGACGATCAAATCCATCGCGCAGAAGCACGTGCCGTGCATCATCGACCACGATATTGAGTCCTCCACCCTCGGCAGGGTCATCAAAGCCGGGCGCTGTATCGGCATGAGCGCCGTCGTCACGATTGAAACCATGCAGGGCATCACCATCGAGGAGGAAACCATCGGCAAGGTCTACGGCCCGGAGGACGGCGATCTGTGCGATTGGAAGATTTCCGGCGAACCGGATACCGAGTTCCATGTCGTGAAACCTGCCACGGTCGAACACACCTGTGCGACGGTCGTCAACCGTCTGCCCAGCCTTCTGAGCGCCCCGGCCGGTTATGTCACCGCCGACCAGCTCGACCCGGTTCAGTATCTGACGTATCCGATGGAGATGTATTGCTGAATCTCCCCGAAACCGTCGTGAAGCGATCTACGATTGAAACAGGTTCTAAACGCAAAACAGGCTTTTCCCGCAAATCAGGAAAAGCCTGTTTTTTGGATTCTCTTAAAACTCCTCCAGCGCTTCCATCACCACAACGCCTTCGGGCACATTTCCCGGCCTGACCTCCAGCTCCCGAACAGGCTTCACGTTCTCCGCGCCCATCGCGCCCAGGAACGGTTCGACTCCCGCGATGGGATAGGTGCAGTGCGCCGTCTTGTAGTGCATCGGAATCACGCACTTCGGGCGCGCCTGCTCGATGATGGCTTTCGCGCCCTTCGCGTCGATGGTGTAAAACCCGCCGACGGGAATCATCATGACATCCGCATCCAAAATCGCCTGCATCACAGTTTCGTCAGGCATACATCCCTGGTCGCCCATGTGAACGACCTTGAGCGCATCGATCCGGAAAATGCGCACGTTGTTCCGTCCGCGCAGTGCGCCGCCCCGGTCATCGTGATAAGAGCCGACGGCCCGCGTCGCAACGCCGTGAATCTGCGCCGTTTCTTCGCCGCGCGCCACCTGCGGCCGACCGGCAATCATCGCCAGATTGTTGTGGTCGTGATGATCGTGGCTCATCGTCACCAGCTCGGCGGCCAGCTTCGGCACGCGAATCCCCACGCTGTCGTCATACGGGTCGGTCACGATCATCGTCCCATCTTCGGCAGTCATCCGAAAGCACGCGTGTCCAATCCATTCCAGTTTCATGGCTGCAACCTCCTTTTTCGGGTTATGCCCGCAATTCAATTCCATTCGTTTGCTTTTGACATCGTTCGGCCAGCAGCGCCCCGGCGAGGAAAAAACCGCTGTCGTCGTGAATCCGCAGGCAGGCGGCCGCCCGCGCGCGCAAAGCCGGCAGTCCGCAACGCACATGCGCGTCATCCTGCCAGAGCAGGCGAAGCGTTTCCACGGCAAAGCGCAGGCCGTTTTCCGTCAGCGGCCGATCCCCGCGGTGCATCAGCCGCGCCGCAAAGGCCGCAAGGGGCGCGTCGGCCGAGGACCAGTCCACGTCGATAGCGCGCGGCAGATTCAGGCTCCGCAGCGTTTCCTCCGTCGGCGTGAGCAGCAGCAAACCGTCCCGCTCCTCGGCCCCGAATCCCGCTGCGCCGCATGCGCAGAGCAGCGCGGACGGGTTTTGGCATCGCCTTGGCGCATCGCTGACCAGCAGCGCCTCTTCTCCGTCTGGCAGAAAGCGCACAAAGCCGCGCCCGCCCGCCGCGAAAACCGCGTCTCTGGCCTTTGAGCGAACCGCATTTACAGCCGCCATGTGAGGGTCATCACCGTGGCCGCCGTGCGTTCGCCGCCGACAAACACATCGTAATCCAGCAGCATTTCGCCGCCTTTTTCGCTCTCCTCGACCAGCACCTCGCGGGTATAGACCGCCACGGGAATATCGCCGTAAGCCGTGCCGTACAGGCCGGGCGTTTTCCTGCCGGGCTGAAAATGCAGCGCGCCGGTCATCTCGCCCATGCGGCGCATCTGTACGCCGTCCGCCGTCCGCGTCAGGCTGATACGCGCGCGAACACCCTCGTCCACCTGCTCATAGACGATTTCAGGTCCTTCCGCAGCCGCGCGCAGCGTGCCGCGATGGACGGATTGATTTTCGTGGCGCGTTCCGTCCGGCTCGGTCATCACGCTGACCACGCGCAGGCGAATCCGTTTTTCATCCTGCATGGTCGCTCACCTCTCTTTTTTTCGCGCCGGGAATCACGCCCAGCAGCATGAACAGCGCCGCCGCGCAAATCGCAAACGCATAGACCGGAGCCAGCGGCGCCTCGCCCGTCACGGGATAGCAGAAGCCGCCCGCCGTCGCGAAGAGCACCATGCACGCGGGCAGACGCGTTTCCGGCTCGCGGAGAATCGCCGTCAGGCAAAGCATGCACAGCGGCATCCACATGCCCATGCCCGCGCCCGGACAGACCAGCATGGCGCCCAGCGCAAGCGAAAGCGCCTTTCGCAAGCCGGACGCTTTTTCGTCCCGCCTCAAAGCCGCACACAGGCCGACAAACATCGCCAGCGCCGCGATTGTCATGCCGCGCGTCATGATTTCAAAATGGGTCTGCGTATAGAACGGAGAAGCGTTGGTCTGGGGATCGAGCGCCGGGATCTGCCTGAGCAGACCATACTGCGGCATTTCCTCCATGGCCGCGCGCGGGATGACGCTCTCGAAATTCGGCACGCCCGCCGCATATTCCGGCAGCGCAAAGACCGCCTTGAACAAACTCGTGAACACGTTTCCGGCCGTCATGCCGCCTAGCAGTGCGGGCAGGCAGAGCGCGGCGGCCACGCCCGCCGCCGCCCCGGCGTGGCGCAGTTTTACGCCGCATTTTTTCCCCATCAGCCCGACGAGGGGAAGCGCGTAAAGCGCCGCGCCGCTCATCGCGGCTGCCGCGCCGTAAACCAGCATAGCGGCAAGCGGATGGCCTTCTCCATCCAGCAGCGTCAGCGCGGCGCACAGCAGAAACGCCGAAACGATATCCATTTGTCCCGCGCAGCCAACCGCCAGAAACCCCTGAGGCAGAATCAGGCACAGCGTCAGCAGCACTTCGGCGCGAACACCCCAGTTTCGCCTGTCCGCCGCGTGCGCCGCCAAAATCGCCAGCCCCAGATTGCAGACCACGCACAGCAGCTTGATCGAATACATGTCATAAATCGGGCCGCGCGTCACCGCATAAAGCAGCGTCAGCGCCGGGGCGGAGAGATTCAGCGCCGATTCATTCGCGGCGGCCAGCCCCATCGCGTCCATTTTCCGCACAAGCGGCAGAACCTGTTCCGTAAAGAGCAGCGTTTTCTGATTGATGGGGAGCGTCAGCAGCAGAAAGCCGAGCGTCGTCAGCACCTGTCTCAGCGCCAGACGCCCGAATCCCTTCCGGTTCAAAAGCGCCTGCATCGCCAGCACCGCCGCATGCGCCGCCGCCGCCAGCGCGATGAACGCCATGCGGTTCGTCCAGCCGCCGATATCGTTGAGGTTGCTCAGCGGCCCCCTGCTCACGTTCAAAGCAGCCGTCAGCGCCGCCAGAACCGCCGCCAGCAGCAGCCCCAGGGCGCGCGCATGGCGGTCTGCAAGATTCATGATTCTTTTCACGCCGTCTCGCCTCCTTTTGCCAGGGTTCTGCGATTTTGACGCATGGCGCTCAGCAGATCGCGCGAAACGGCAATCAGCGCCCCCAGCATCATCAATCCGAGAATGCGCTCGTCCACCGGCCTCTGCCGGGTCAAAATCGGCATATAGCTCATCAGCGACGCGCCGATCACCAGCAGCGGCACAAAACGCCTGTCGCCGCGCCGCGCCGCGTAGAGGATCGAAAGCATATCCGCCATGAAGAAGTACCGCTCATGAATTTTGGGCATCACAAACGGCAGGAAGATGGCGAAAAACAGCGCCATATCCAGCGTCATTTCCGGCGTAACCTCTTTGGCGTGCATCAGCCAGTAAATCACGACGATGAGCACCAGCGCGACGCAGGCATAAAGCGTCGCATCCTGCATCATGCGCATGAGGTCGTCGCGCAGATACGCATTCGGCGACTTGCCGTCCACGCCTGCGATATAGCGCATCCACGTGTATTCCTGCGTGTTGGCGAACACCAGCATCGGGAAAAAGGTATACAGGTTCGGCGCGTTATAGGTCAGCCTGTCGTAATACTGCCCGACGGACTGATTGACATAAACGCCCAGCGCGTTCCCCAGAGAGCGCCCCGCAATCAGCGCCGGAACGGTCGTAGCCAGATAAGCCAGCGCAAAGACGAGCGCATGTTTGGGTTTATATTCCCCGTGAATCAGCCCCAGCAGCACAATCGGGAAGAAAAAGATCGTTTGCAGTTTAAAGGCAAAGGCAATCGCCAGCATCGCCGCCGCGCGCACGGGTTTACGCGTCTTCATGTCGCACAGGCTCATGACGATGAAAAACACATACACCGCGTCGCACTGCCCCCAGCACGCGCCGTTGATGAGCACCGTCGGCAGGGTCAGCACGATGAGCAGCGTCGGCACTTTCGCCTTTTCGCCAGCGAAAAGACCTGCCGCGCGCGCCATGGACAGCGCCAGCGCATAGTCAAAGATCACCGAAAACAGCTTGATGAGATACAGATCCTTGAGCGGCGCTTTGGAAATCAGCAGCAAAATGTATTGGTAAATCAGATTATAATCGCCGACGTTTTCGCCCAGCGTGGCAAAACCGCCCTTGCGGAACGCGTCCAGCCAGAGCACCAGAAAGGATTGATAATCCGAAGAAATATAATCCAGCATGCTCACCCGCGCGGCCATCGTCAGCGCCATCACGCCGCCGACCAGCGCCAGCGTCCGCCCGTCCGGCTTTTCCAGCGCGGCATACGCAGCCATCGCGCCGCCCGCGGTCAGGGCAAAGAGCGCGGAGAGTGCCAGCGTCTGCCCCCACGTGCCTGCGTAAGCCAAATTCACGCGGATATACGCCGCCAGCGCGGCAAACAAAGCCGCCGTCGTCGCGCCGCATACGACCGGCGCGCGCCTGCTTTCTTTCATACGGTTCCCCCTGTGAAACATTTTGTTTTATATTATATCATAATCCCCAAAGCGGCACAACCGCCCGCCGCGTCAAACTGGCATGGTCAAAAAGTTTCAATCTGGCTCTTTACCTCATGCCAGATTGTGCTATAATGCTGTCCATCATCAAAAGGAGCGGGGCGCCTCAGCGGCCGCCGCCCGCAAAAGAGAGGTTTTCATTATGGCTCATACGACGCGCGAACAGCATACCCGCATGCTCTGCACCGCCGGCCTGATGGCCGCGCTGGCCTGTGTTTCCAACTTCATCAGCATCGCGACTCCGGCTTCCCGCATTCACATCGGCAACGCGTTCTGCGTGCTCTGCGGCCTGATTCTCGGCCCGGCCTACGGTTTCTTCGCCGCGGGCGTGGGCAACGCCATCTTTGATATCATCGGCGGCTACGGCATGGAGTTTATCATCACCTTCATCAACAAGGGTGCAATCGCGCTGGTCACGGGTCTCATCGCCTACAAGGCCGCAAGCAAAGAGACCCTCGAAAAGAAGGATCACGCCCGCATCATCGTCGGCAGCGTGCTCGGCGCGCTGACCTATACCGCGCTCTACCTGCTCAAATCCTACATCAAGCTGCGCTTCACCACCGCGGACGTCGATCCCGCCGCGATTCAGGTGACCATGCTTTCCAAGGCGACGAGCAGCCTGTTCAACGCCGCGTTTGCCTTCATCGTCGCGCCGATCTTCTTCAACGTTCTGCGCAAGCCGCTGCGCCGTCTCGGCCTGTACAGCAAGGATTAAACCCGTTCTCCCCATCGGATTTTTCTGGCCCGCTTCCAAAGCGGGTCTTTTTTTGTAACCGTCATCGTCTTCTCTTCGCCCGCCTCGCAGACGGGGAGCAGAATGCGGCCGGGGCCGATCTGCGCGTGGCGAAGCAGCCTTGCGCGGCATGGGTTTTCCGGCTTTTCCTGCGTCAGAACCAGATAGGTAAATTTTTCGTCCTCATACGGCGCGTCGCCACCCTTGAGCGCCTTATGCAGCCGCGTCCGCTGCACGCGGACGGCAAAGTGGCACCAGTTATCCCCCGTCATCGGGCAGGCTGCGCTTCCTTCCGGACACGGCGCGGCGACATATGCTCCCCGCCCGGTCAGCGCTTCCCGAACGGCGCGCAGATTGGCGAACCCCTGCGGCGTGCCCGGCTCGATGAGCACGAGCATCTGTTCGCACGCATCCCAGAGTTTCCCGGCCACATGCAGCCGCATGGAAGCTTCCAGCTCGCCGAGCATATAGCCCTCGCACACCAGCCCGGCGCGCGGAAGCGGCTCCTTCGCCGTCAAATCGCACGCGGCCCACTCCGCCTGTACGCCTCCGGCTTCGCGCATCAGCTGCTGGCCGACGGCGCGCATCGCGGTCTCGCGTTCCAGACACGTCGCCCGTTCCAGCCCCAGCAGCGCGTCCGCCGCAAACGTCACCGCGCCCGTACCCGCGCCGCAATCCAGCAGGGTTTTGGGCGCAAGTCCCGTCGCCGCCAGCGCCTCGGTCAGCGCCGCTTTCGCCGCTTCCACCGTCGCGGGAATGCGCGAAAGCGGATAAGCCGCCGCCTCGCTCTTCCGGGTCAGAAGCCGCCTGCCCTCGCCCGTCTTCAATCGATACGCCTCGCTGATCGTGCGCGCATCTTTTTCCAGCGTGCCGCGCGCATAAGCCGCCGCGACCGTCTCAAGCGCGGTCTGCCAATCCGCCATGCCGTTCCTCCGTCATCTGCCGCTCCACGTCGGGCATAATCACCTTGCCGCGCGAAGCGAGAAAATCATAATGCGTCGCCCGAATACCGCCGCCGGGGAAAAGATCGTATCGATCGGTACGTTCCAAACATGGATTATGCACCAGAAAGACCCAGCGCTGCACGCCTTTTCGCACGATTTCAGCACGCAAAACGCCCAAAATCGCGTCTAAAACCGCCGGCGTCATTGCGTCCGTCTGCACATAGGTCGAGCAAACGCTCAGCCCCGCAAAATCATACCGCTTCAGCCCCATCATCGCCAGCGTTTCGGGCGGCAGAGTCATGTCCGCCAAATCCATGCCTTCGCGGATGAGCCAAGCTTCATCCATGCCCAGCCGCGCAGCCTCTTCGCGCGCCCAGCGGCGCTCGTCGATGGAAATTTTGCTGCTGCGAAGCGCAATCGTATCCAGATACATGGCCAGCACGACCAGCTTCCGCTGCTCTTTCGTCAGTTCCATCCCCGCCGCTTCCATCAGCTGCATGACCAGCAGCGCGCACGCGCCAACCGGCTCGATGCAGACGAAATCCCCTTCCGGGGGATACGCCGTCGGGTGATGGTCGATGCACGCGCAGACTTCGCCCTCATGCAGCGCCTGATGGTGATCCAGCAGCACAAGCTGATCGTCCGGGCGCGTCGGGTTCATCAGCGCGTCGGGATGAACGCCAAACTTCGGCATCACCTGCCGCGTCTGCTCGTCCGCCTGCGTCGGCAGGATGATTTCGGCGGGGATCTGCCACGCCGCGCACAGCGCCGCCATCAGCACGCAGCTGACCAAGGAATCCACATCCGGCGCGTCGTGGCCGATGAGCGCCACACGGCCGCGCGCCGTCGCCTTTTGCAGCGCCGTTTTCAGCTTTTGGATGTCCATGTCGTTCCTCAATCCTTCTGAATCGGCGAAACCATCTTTTCCGGGCGGACGATCCGATCAAATTCTTCCCCGGTCAAAAAGCCGAGCTTCACCGCAGCCTCGCGCAGGGTCAGCTGCTCGCGGAACGCCGTTTTGGCAACCTTCGCCGCGTTTTCATAGCCGATATGTGGGTTGAGCGCAGTGACGAGCATCAGCGACTGATTCAGATACTCCTGAATCTTTTCGCGGTTGGGTCGGATGCCGCGCGCGCAGCGCTCGTCGAAGGAGCACATCACGTCGCCCAAAAGCCGCGCGGATTGCAGAAAATTATAGATGCACACGGGCATGAACACGTTCAGCTCGAAATTTCCCTGAGACGCGGCCATGCTCACGGCCACGTCGTTGGCCATCACCTGCACGGCGACCATCGTCATCGCCTCGCACTGGGTCGGGTTCACCTTGCCCGGCATGATGGAGCTGCCCGGCTCGTTTTCCGGAATCAGCAATTCCCCAATGCCGCACCGCGGGCCGGAGGCCAGCAGGCGCACGTCGTTGGCGATCTTCATCAGGTCCGCTGCCAGCGCTTTAAATGCGCCGTGGAGATAGACCAGCTCATCCTTGCTGGTCAGCGCGTGGAATTTATTGGGCGCGGTGATAAACTTTTTTCCGGTCAGAGCCGATATTTCCGCCGCGACGGCCTCGCCGAACTCCGGCAGGGCGTTCAGGCCCGTGCCGACCGCCGTGCCGCCCAGCGCCAGCTCACGCACACCGTCCAGCGCCTGACGGATCATCCGCTCATCCTTTTCCAGCGAAGCCGCCCAGCCGCTGATTTCCTGCCCCAGCGTGAGGGGCGTGGCGTCCTGCAAATGCGTCCGCCCCACCTTGATCACGTCGGCGTATTCGGCGCTCAGGCGCTCCAACGTGCCGCGAAGCTGAGCCGCCGCCGGAAGTACATGATCCTCCGCCGCGATCAGCGCCGCAATGTGCATCGCCGTTGGGAACGTATCGTTGGAGCTTTGGGATTTGTTCACGTGGTCGTTGGGGTGCACGAGCTTTTCGCCCAGCAGCGCGTTGGCGCGCGCGGCGACAACCTCGTTGACGTTCATGTTGCTCTGCGTGCCGCTGCCCGTCTGCCAGACAACAAGCGGGAACTCGTCCGCCAGTCTGCCCGCCAGAATCTCGTCGCAGGCCGCCGCAATCGCGTTCGCGCGGCGCTCATCCAGGTTGCCGAGCTTGCAGTTGGCCAGCGCCGCCGCCTTTTTCAGCACGGCAAACGCGGAAATAACTTCCTCCGGAATTCTCTCCGTGCCGATAGGAAAGTTTTCGTGGCTGCGCTGGGTCTGCGCGCCCCAATAGTGGTTCGCCGGAACGCGAACCTCGCCCATGGTGTCATGCTCAATGCGGTAATCCATCGCCTGATCCTCCGTATATGAAAGTTCCTGTCGTTATGCCAGACACGCTTCCAGCGCCGCCCGCGTGCCCCGGATCATCATTTCCAGCTCCATGCCCGCAATCGGCGCGGCGAGCAGCTTTTCCCGTGCTTCATCGTCCGCAGCGGCGGCCAGCATCCTTTCGCGCTGGCGGCAGGCGTAAAGCGGCTGGGTCGGCACGTGCATGAAGCCCGCGCGCAGACCCGTTTCGCGGCTCAGTTTAGCGAGACGATACGTCATGTAGTTGCACAGATACATCCCCGTCGTGCTCTGCATCGCCAGCG
>ENA-ORLW01004135-ORLW01004135.1-human-gut-metagenome-genome-assembly--contig:-NODE-4135-length-10041-cov-2.166600_pt1 | contig 10041 bp, 7 predicted proteins | sample MGYA00243017_ERZ508829 | MGnify/ENA primary metagenome ERZ508829 (study PRJEB26277, sample SAMN04329776) | human gut metagenome | biome: human-associated habitat | host: Homo sapiens | place: USA... | reverse complement strand
GCGTGTTGCGGCTCGAGAGCGGGAGGTCCTCCTCGTTGAGGTGGTTGGCGATGTTCAGCGTCAGCATCATGTCGTGCTTGATCTGCCGCGCGTTGTATGCGGCCACGGCCGGGGCGCCGAAGTAGGCGGCCGAGATGCCCCGGGCGGCGTACTCGGCGTTCAGGCCGGCCAGCACCGCTTCGATCCGCTCCACCAGCCGGTCGCCGATGCCCGTGTCGCTGCTCTCGTACCGGGGCGAGATGAAGACCATCAGCGTCGTCATGTCCTTCGAGAAGAGGTAGTCGTCGAAGAGCGTGTAATTGCCCCCGATATTCAGCTCCTGTAATTTTCCCAGTGCCCCGAACGACAGCCCCAGCGGGTCGTCGTAGATGTATTCGTCGATGAACCCGCCGACGGGCGACAGCAGCCTGCGGTAGTTGCTCTCCATCGCGCGCGCGATGCCCTGCCGCGTGAGGAGCGTGTCCATGCGGGCATAGTCCGCCTCGGTGAGCAGCAGCGGCAGGTGCCCTTGCAGGAACGCCCGCATGTCGTCCACCAGCTCGCTGCCGACCGAATCGTTTAATGAGATGCTGAACGCGAAGTTCTACAACCTCATCATGTACGGCGCGGATATGAAGGACTGCGAAAAGATCGCAAACTACCTGATTGACAACTACACAGTCAAAAATCTGGTGCTGAATGTGTATCTGGACAATGGCCTGACCTACGATGATGAGTCCAACAAGCTGACCCACAGCCTGCACTACAAAACCGACCCGGATATGTCCGCGCTGTCGTATTACTCGCGGTTTCTCCTCGCGGACCCGCGGTATGGCTATCAGAAGCTGGTGAACAAGAAGAAAGACACGCTCATGCCGCAGTCGTTCGACGTATTTGACGAGCAAACCGGCGCGTATGACAAGCGCGTGCGTGATGTAGAGCCGATCGGCTCTACCGCGGATTATCTGAACGCCTATCCGGTATTCACCGATTATCCCAACCACGAGCCGCTGCACCTGTACAAGACCGAAGCCTGCATGCAGTCGGTGGCCGCAATCCGCAAGGTTTGCGAGGAAAACGGCGTTAATCTCATTGTGCTGACCGCTCCGGTGTACACCGACTATTACAAGAACTTTTACGACGAGGATATCACGAATTTCTACGAATCTCTTGCCAAAGTGACCGATTACTGGGATTTTTCGTCCTCGTCTGTCAGCAGTGAGCCGCGCTTCTTCTACGACAGCACGCACTTCCGCAACAATATCGGCGAGATGATGGCAGCCCGCATTGCCGAGAAGGAGTATCCCGACTTTACGCCTGCCATCACCGCGATTCCGTCGGATTTCGGCACTTATGTAACGGCTGACACGCCGCATGACTATTTCACGCAGCGTCCTGCACCGCGCACGGACGACGACACCGCCGTTCAGGTTCCGGTTCTGACATGGCACCAGCTGACCGAGGAGGTGAGCGGCTCAGCTACCATTTCGCCGGAGACGTTCCGCAAGCAGATTCAGGCGCTTTCCGATGCTGGCTACAACACGATTTCGCTTGAGCAGCTGCGCGATTACGTCTACAACGGTACGCCGCTGCCCGAAAAGCCGATTGTTCTCACGTTCGACGACGGCTATCTGAGTAACTACGAGGACGCGTTCCCGGTGCTGGGGGAATACAACATGAAGGCGACCATTTTCGCCATCGGCGTTTCCATCGGCAAGGATACCTACAAGGACACCGACCACGCCATGACACCGCACTTCGGCGCGGCTGAGATGCAGGAAATGGTGGATTCCGGCCTGATTTCCATCCAGAGTCACACCTATGACATGCACCAGTGGCCGCCGTTCGAGGACGGCAACGACCGTGTTCGGGAAACACTCGCGCAGCTGCCCGGCGAAAGCGATGAGGACTACGAAGCCGCTGTCAAGGCTGATATCCAGCAGAGCCAGCAGGCCATCGAGCCGATCACCGGCGAAAAGGTCAACGCGCTGTCCTATCCGGAAGGCGCGTACGGCACACTGACGATGGATGCGCTGCGCAGCCAGGGCATCGAGCTGACGTTCACCACCCAGCCGGGCGTGAATGCGGTCGTACAGGGTTTGCCGCAGACGCTGTACAGCATGCACCGCATTACCATGACGGAAGACACCAACATGGATGAATTTCTGGCGGAACTCGCAAAATAATATCTATGATATAGAAAACGCAGACTGAGAATATTCTCAGTCTGCGTTTTTTGTGAATGGAATTTTCCATTTTATAAACCGTAGCCGCGCATTGCACCATACATTTCCGGTCTCCGGTCGCGGTAGACACCCCACGAACGGCGCATCTCACGGATTTCATCCAAATCGAACGTATGCGTCAGCACGCCTGCGTTTTCGCGGTCAGCCTGCTCGACAAGCGCGCCGGTCTCATCCGCGATAAAGGACGAGCCGTAGAACGTCAGCGAGGACGACTGGTGCTGGTTATCCTCGGTCGGCTTGACGGTCTCAGTGCCGATGCGGTTTGCCGCGATCAGCGGCATAATGTTTGCCGCCGCGTGACCCTGCATGCAGCGCCGCCAGTGCGGCATGGAATCGCAGTCGAGAATCGGCTCGGAACCGATGGCGGTCGGGTAGAACAGCAGTTCAGCACCCTGCAATGCCATGCAGCGCGCGGATTCCGGGAACCACTGGTCCCAGCAGATACCGACGCCGATTTTCGCATAAGCCGTATCCCAGACCTTGAAGCCGGTATTTCCGGGCGTAAAATAGAACTTTTCCTGATAAAAATGGTCATCCGGAATGTGGGTCTTACGGTACTGACCCATGATCGTGCCGTCCGCGTCAATGACAGCCACCGTGTTGAACGTGGTCTCACCGACCCGCTCGTAGTAGCTGACCGGAATGACGACCTTGAAATCACGGGCAATGGTCTGCATCTCGCGGACCGCCGGATTTTCCTCGAGTGTAGTCGCTAAATGGTAGTTCTCGTAGCTTTTTTCCTGACAGAAATACCAGTTTTCAAACAGTTCGGGCAGCAGAATGATCTGCGCCCCCTGAGATGCCGCTTCGCGGACCTTTTCGCAGGCTTCTTCCAGACCGTAGGTCATCTGAATCGCAGCAACGGTTACTTTATTGGACATAAAAGATTCTCTCCTATACTTATGGCAACACCGCACAATTAAGACTGCGGTGCTTTGCGGAAATTTTGTGTCCTGACTTTGTTGCAGTTTCACGGTAATACATCAAGTATTACCGCAAAACTGTGCCTCGTCAGTACGCAAAATTTGCTCGCAAATCACTCTTGTTCAATTATGCGGTATTGCCTTATCTTCTCTTGCGCGTGGGCGGCTTTTTGCCCTTGCCGGGTTTGCCGCCGCGTCCCTTGCCGCTGTGACGGCGGCGCTCCGCGCGATTGCCTCTCGGAGCACGGTCGGTGTCCTCACGGCGCGGACGATCCAGCTTTTCCGAAACCGGAAGCGAGCCGTCTGCCGGTGCAAAGTCGATCTGACCGGTGGTGTCGCTTGCGGCAAGCAGCTTGACACGCATCGGCGTGCCGATCGTAAACCGCTTGCCGGTGTGGCGGCCAACCATCGCCATGTGCTCCTCGTCGTACTGATAGAAGTCGCCGGTCATCAGCTCTGCACGAATCAGACCCTCACAGCCGTTTTCCAGCGCAACGAACACGCCGAACGACTGCACGCCGGAAACCTCCGCGTCAAATTCCTCACCGATAAACTGCTGCATGTAGGACGCGATATACAGCTTGTCGATGTCGCGTTCGCAGTTGTCGGCAGCCTGTTCGCGGTTTGTGGACTGGTCTGCGGCTTCCTCGCACATCGTTTCGTCTGCCGCGGTAAATTCTTCGCCGAGCAGCGCCTTCTGCAGCATGCGGTGCGCCACCAGATCGGGATAACGGCGGATTGGCGAGGTAAAGTGCAGGTAGAACTTCGCCTTCAGACCGTAATGGCCAATACACTCATCCGCGTAGCGGGCGCGCGCCAGCGAGCGCAGCAGAAGCGTCGGCAGCACGCGCTGCTTCGGGTCGTTCTTTGCGCCGCGCAGCACGGTCTGGAACTGCGCCGTATCCTCCGGCTTGGACGGGTCGATGCGGTAGCCGAACGGACGCGCAAACGACGCAAACACGCGCAGCTTGTCCGGATCGGGATTCTCGTGCACACGGTAGACGGTCGGCAGCTCGCGCTTGCACATATACTCGGCAACCGCTTCGTTGGCCTGCAGCATGAATTCCTCGATCAGCTTTTCACTCTCGCCGCGCTCACGGAACCGGATTTCAACCGGCTTGCCGGTCTCGTCCACGCGGATTTCCGCCTCCGGAATGTCCAGCTCGAGTGCGCCGCGCTCAATGCGGCGCTTGTACAGCGCGTGGGCCAGATTGTTCATCGTCTCGGCAGTCTCTACCAGAAAAGCGTATTCCTCGCGCAGCCCCTTGTCGCCCGCGAGGATTTTATTGACCTTGTTGTAGGTCATGCGGGCCTTGGAGCAGATGACCGACTTGGCAAATTTCGCACCATACCGGCGGCCGTCCTTATCGACCTCCATCAGCGCGGAGAACGCCAGACGGTCCACCTTCGGGTTGAGCGAGCAGATGCCGTTGGACAGCGCGAACGGCAGCATCGGCACAACGTGTCCCGGGAAATAAACCGACGTGCCGCGGCGGAATGCCTCGGCGTCAAGCGGCGAATCCGGCGTAACGTAATGGCTCACGTCCGCGATGTGTACGCCGAGCAGATAATGTCCGTTTTCCAGCTTTTCGAGCGATACCGCGTCGTCAAAGTCCTTCGCGTCATCGCCGTCGATGGTAAAGATCAGCTTGTCGCGCAGATCGAGCCGCTTGCCGGCGGTGCCCATATCGACCTCCTGCGGAATGGCGAGCGCCTGCTCGAGCACCTCGTTCGGAAATACGTCATACACGCCGTTTTCGTGCAGAACAGCCGCGATAGCAGCCTCCATCGTACCGCTTTCGCCCAAATCCGCGCGGACAACGCCCTGCGGCATAAACTGCTCATCGCCGTAATGCGAGATCGAAACAGCCACGCAGTCACCAACGGCGGCTTCGCCGAGGTCATGCTTGTCCACCGCAATCTCCGGATACTTTTTCGAGGTCGGCTGCACGAAAAATGCCTTGCCGCGCTGCACGAGTTCGCCAGTCAGCTCCTTGCCGGCGCGTCCCAGCACGCGGATAACGGTTGCTTCCTTGCGGCCGCGATTGTTCTTGCGCTCACTCACCTTGACGAGCACGCGGTCGCCGTGCCACGCACCGCCGGACGCATTCGGCGGGATGAACAGATCATCCGGCTTGGCTTCGCCCTCCGGATAATCCGGCGCGACAAACGCGAATGCCCGCTCGGTAGCCAGATAGGTTCCGGCCGCACAGCCGTAGTGCGCGGAGACCGCAAAGCGGTTTTTCTTGTTTTTCATCACCCTGCCGTCCGCAACGAGCGCATCCAGCGCGTTTTTGAGATTGTTTTTGCCTGCATTCGGCAGCTCGCGCCGGATGTCCTCAATACGGCACGGGTGCACCAGAATTTCCAGCAGTCTGGATTCCAATTCGGTGTCTGCTTCTTTATTTTTCATATTCGCCCCTCCTATCTTCGGCTTCTGGCGAAAAATTATCCATTGTAAAAATAAGCTGTTATACTTCATCATTATTATACCATTCTCCCATCTTATTGAAAAGCGAAATCGGGGTAAACCCGTAACCGGCCGCAAATTTGTACAGAATGTGACGAACGGCATGAATTGACGCGGACAACGCATCATGATACTATATAGTATATGAATATCAGAGCAAAACGGAGGGAATTTGCATGAAAGCACTCATCACGGGTGCGTCCTCTGGACTGGGACGCGAAATGGCGCGCCTGCTGGCGGCACGCGGCTACGAGCTGATCCTGTGCGCCCGCAGAGAGGAACGCCTGCGCGAACTGGCGGCAGAGCTGCCGGTGCCGTGCCGCATCATCGCGGCGGACGTGTCGGACGAGCAGGAATGCCGCCTGCTGTACGAGGCGGTACAGAGCGAGGAACTGGAGGTCGTGATCAACAACGCGGGTTTCGGCCTGTTCGGCGAGTTTGTCACCGCCGATCTGGATGAGGAACTGCGCATGATCGACACCAACGTGCGTGCCGTACACATTCTCACCAAGCTGGCTGTGCGGGATTTTGTGCAGCGCGGACGCGGCTACATTCTCAACGTGTCGTCCTCGGCGGGATTTTTGCCGGGACCGCTGATGGCGACCTATTACGCCACCAAAAACTATGTTCTGCGCCTGACAGAAGCCTTGCGCGAGGAGCTGCGCCGCGCCGGCTCTCCGGTGCGTGTGTGCGCCCTCTGTCCGGGACCGGTGGACACCGAGTTCAACAAGGTCGCAGGCGTGCGGTTTTCGCTCTCCGGTCTGTCGGCAGAGCGTGTGGCGCGCGAAGCTGTTGACGGCCTGTTTGCAGGCAAGGCAGTTGTCGTTCCGGGTGCAGCCATGAAGGCCATGACACTGGCGCGGCATTTCGCGCCGGACAGCATTCTTGCCCGTATCACCTATCATTTTCAGCATAAGAAGGGCGCAAAATGACTGCAAAAGAGATAAAAAGAACGCTGCAAAGCGAATTTGTGCGTACACTGCGCAAGCCGTTCGTGGACGCGGTAAAAGCATATGGACTGGTAAAACCGAGCGATAAGGTTGCGGTCTGCATCTCCGGCGGCAAGGATTCCATGCTGCTGGCACTGCTGCTGCAGGATTTGCAGCACACGGTGGATTTTGACCTCGTGTTCCTTGCAATGGACCCGGGCTATGCGCCGGAGGGCCGCAAGCACCTCGAGGAAAACGCGAAACGGCTGGACATTCCGCTTGAAATTTTCGATACCGATGTACTGCGCGTGGCAGGGGTGCATTCTGCCGAGCATCCGTGTTTCCTGTGCGCAAAGATGCGCCGCGGCTATCTGTACACCGAAGCGCGCAGGCGCGGCTGCAATAAAATCGCGCTCGGTCATCACTATGATGATGCCATCGGCACCGTGCTGATGGGACTGATCTACGGCGGTCAGGTGCAGGCCATGCTGCCGCGCGTCAAGGCGAAAAATTATGAGGGCATGGAGCTGATCCGTCCGCTGTATTTCACGCGCGAGCAGAGCGTCATTGACTGGGCGGAATATTGCGGTCTGACCTTTCTGCCGTGCGGCTGTCCGGCAAAAAAGCTGGAAAGCGACACCAAACGCGCGGAAATCAAGCAGCTGATCGCGTCTCTCGCGGCAAACAACCCGCAGATCGAAGCGAATATCTTCAACGCGGTCAAGAACGTCGATACCGCCAAGCTGCTCGGCTGGCGCGATGCGAACGGTAAACATAATTTTCTGGATCAATTTGAGTGATTCGAGGAACCATCATGAACATAAAGAGAGCAAAAAACGAAATCAAAAACGCACTCAAGGCGTATCTCGCGACCGATGAATTCGGCGCGTATCGCATTCCGCCGATTCGGCAGCGACCAATCCTGCTGATGGGACCTCCGGGCATCGGCAAAACGCAAATCATGCAGCAAATTGCCGAGGAGACCGGCGTCGGCCTTGTCTCCTACACGCTAACGCACCACACGCGCCAGTCCGCGCTCGGTCTGCCGTTCATCGACAAGGTGATGCTCGGCGGCGAGGAACGCACAGTAACCGCCTACACGATGAGCGAGATTATCGCTTCGGTGTACCGCGAAATGGAACGCACGGGCGTCAAAGAGGGCATTCTGTTCCTCGATGAGATCAACTGCATTTCCGAGACACTCACGCCGATGATGCTGCAGTTTCTGCAGTGCAAGACCTTCGGCAACCAGCAGCTGCCTGCCGGATGGGTGGTCGTAGCGGCCGGAAATCCGCCGGAATACAACAAATCCGTGCGGGAATTTGACGTGGTAACGCTCGACCGCGTCAAAAAAATCGACATCGAAGAGGATTTCGGCGTGTGGAAGGAGTACGCGTACCGACGCGGCATCCATGGCGCCATCCTGTCCTATCTCGAGATCCGGCGCGAGCATTTCTACCGCGTAGAGGCCACCGCCGACGGACTACAGTTCGTCACCGCACGCGGCTGGGAGGATTTGTCCGAGCTGATGCAGGTGTACGAGTCACTGGGTATTCCGGTTGATCGTCAGGTTGTGGAGCAGTATTTGCAGCTGCCGCAGGTGGCAAGTGATTTTGCGAATTATCTGCAGCTTTATGGCAAATACAAGCAGGTTTACCGCGTGGATGAGCTGCTTTCCGGCACCTGGGAGCCGGTTCGCGCTTCCGAACTGCGGGACGCGCCGTTTGACGAAAAGCTGGGCGTACTCGGTCTGCTGCTGAGCCGGCTGGCGGACGGTGCCCGTGACGCGTACCGTCTGGATGCACTGACCGATGCGCTTCACGCCGACCTGCTCGCCATCCGCGAAGGCGAAAAAGCCATCGCTTCCCTGCCGGATGAAAAACGTGCCGCGATTGCAGACAAGCGAAACGGTGGCTCGTCCGACAAGGACGCGCTCTATGTCGCCTCCCGCGAGGTGGAGCGTCTGGATGCCTACCGGCAGACGCTCATGCTTGAAAAAGTACCCGAGGATCAGCAGTTTGACCGCCTAAAGGCGCTTTTCTCCGCCGATGTGGACGCACGCGCAGCCGCCGCAGACAAGACCGATGCCGAACTGGCAAACGCATTTGCCTTCCTCGATGCCGCCATTCCGGACTCGCAGGAGCTGGTGCTGTTCGCTACCGAACTGACCGCGAACTGGTTTACCTCGTGGTTTATCCAGAACTTCGGGTGCGATGCGTATTTCGCGCATAATAAGCGCCTGCTGTTCGATGATACGCAGAAACAGCTTCTGCAGGATATTGAATCCGCAAGAAACGAAGAATCATGAACAGTTTATCCGGAAACCCGGTTGCACATTAGACTGCAGCCGGGTTTCCGGCGTATGTAGAGGGTGTTTCATCTGCGTTTTTCCACCGTCAAGAACGGGTTTGACCTCTCTATGGTTGCCATCAGCGCTGGATTGTGCCTGTTCCATCACTGCCCGTTTTACGGCATCGGTGTAGGAACCGTGCTGTCTGCGCTGATGCTCGGACGTATTATCAAGCTGTACGAAGTGCTGTAGCGCGTAAAGGCATAACGCAGATTATGTATTTCGTGTTTACACAGTGCAGATATCGCCTTCGCTCCGGTTTTTAGTTATAGATTGAATTATAAGTTTTCTTCGAAAAACTCCATAATTCCAGCTCTTAGCACTCTTCACTCCTGACCAATCTTCACGGCCGGGAGTTGTTTGTTTCTCTATATTCTTGCAATGATCTTTTGCGTCCCAATGGAAGAAATCTATATAATGTAGTAAAGGCAGGTGAGTGCGTTGTATGGTTTTATTGAAACTGCGACGAGTATTCCGTCACTGCTTTCAGCTATGAGCAAGGGCGACGCAATGAAATGGTATCAGCCGGAAACGGATTGCTATCTGAAAGCGAATCGCGTCGATCATGGGCGTGAATATCAGGATGCCATTGCAGAAGTCATTGCTTCGCGTGTTGGTGAACTGCTGCATATTCTTGTCGTGCAATATCAGCTATGCCGCATTCGCATAAATGATGAAACGTTCCTTCTTGGCACAATTTCGCACAACTTCTGTCACAAGAATGAGAGTTTTATCTCGTTTGAAACCATGGTAGAAAGTTCGGATGAGCCAATTCATTGGGCTGTTTCGGCCAATGATAACTTTGAACTTGTCATCGACCTGTTTTATAAATTAACCGGGCTGGATGCGCGAGACTATCTGAACACCATGCTGCTGTTTGATTTCCTGATCTGCAATGAGGATCGTCATTTGAATAATTTTGGCGTTCTCAAGGACGAAACAGACGGTTCGTACCGCTTTCCACCGTTGTTTGACAGCGGTTATGCACTTGGCTTCATGCAGGCGGAGCATCGGCCGGTCGAACAATATCTGTACTCCTGCAAAGCCAAACCGTTCTCAACGAGCTTTTCCAAACAGCTGCATCTGATAAAACAGCTTCCGAGCGGGATTGTCCTGCCGGACAGCATTCCGGATACTGTATTCG
>ENA-ORLW01004127-ORLW01004127.1-human-gut-metagenome-genome-assembly--contig:-NODE-4127-length-10063-cov-4.391648_pt1 | contig 10063 bp, 8 predicted proteins | sample MGYA00243017_ERZ508829 | MGnify/ENA primary metagenome ERZ508829 (study PRJEB26277, sample SAMN04329776) | human gut metagenome | biome: human-associated habitat | host: Homo sapiens | place: USA... | reverse complement strand
ACATTTCGACAAAATTCGACATCATTGTCCGATAATTGCAAAAAGTTTCTTGGCTTTCCCGCCCGACTTTTGTAAAACAAATCAAGCAAAAATTTGATGATATGAAGTATAGAAGCAAGCTTGTTTTTCTCTGCATTTTAGTCAGCTTTCTTCCTCTTTCTGTCATGGAATTTTTCTGCTACAACCAGACAATCAAGCTGCTTCGCGCACGCGAGCTATCCTCACTAGAATCCACTGTCACCTCTGTGTCAGACTCGCTTGATTCCAAAATAAGCATCTACCAGAATTTACTATCTTATCTGGCGAACTCAAATGTACTTGCACAGTTCTCTTCCTACAATGATGCGAATGCTTACGATCAGTACGAATATCTAAACTATACGATGGATGTCTTTTTAAATGCCACCTATTTGCAGCATCCTGAAATCAGACAGATCACAATCTACAATGCCGACGGCCCCATGACCCACGGCAAACAGCTTCGCCCAATCAGTGATTTAGAGGGTAAACGTTGGTATGCACCTGACAAATTTTCTACTCAACCAACTTGGTACAAAAAGAAGGATGGAAGTCTGCTTATCATACAGTATCTGTGCGAACCGTACCTCACCTATATTCGCTCATACTCAAAAAACTACATTGCAATCCAGTTAAATGCCGATCTTTTCTTTGGAGATCTTGATAGAGTTGCCGATAACTTTCATATTCAGATAGACTCACCCTCTCAGACTCTTTTTTCTTATAAGTCTGACTCTATCTTGGAAAATGCAAGCGATTTTCGAAAGTGGGTGACAAGAAATGATCTTGTGGATTCTAGTGGTTGGACTGTAACACTTGAACGTCCTGAAAAAATTGTTTTTGCCTCCGTGCGTAAGATGGGACGTGTCATTATGGCTATTTTATTTATCTGTGTTGTCATTATATTCTCGATCACTCAGCTATTCACCAGCTTTTTTGAGCAGAAAATCAGTGCTCTCCACTATTATCTGCAGCGCATTAAGGAAGGTCATCTTGATTATCATATTCATGATGACAGTACGGATGAACTCGGTGATCTGACCAATAATCTTCAAGCTATGATCGACGAAATTAACCGCCTAATTCGCGAAGATTATCAAACAAAGATCGAGCTAAAGGAAACACAATTTAAGGCGCTTCAGGCACAGATTAATCCTCATTTTCTGTACAACTGCTTATCTCTTATTAACAACAAGGCGCTTATGAACAACCAGCCTGAGATCAGCCAGATGTCTCAGCTTCTCTCTGTCTTTTATCGCACGACATTAAATAAAGGAAAGAGTGAAACTCTTCTGCAAAATGAGATAAAAAATGTAACCTCTTATATTGATATTCAGCGTCTGCTTCACGACAACATCTTTGACGTGATGTACCAGATTGACCCGAATCTTCCTGAAATCGAAGTTCCTAATCTGCTTTTGCAGCCACTTGTCGAAAACTCAATTATCCACGGTATCCTTCCAAACAAGACAAAGCGCGGTCAATTATTTGTCACTGTCACAAACGTAATGGGTCAGATTTATTTTACGATCATGGATAATGGTGTAGGTATTCCACAAGAAAAACTTTCTACCCTTTTGACAACTGACTCCTCCGGTTATGGATTAAAAAATGTTCACGATCGGCTAATTCTCGCATATGGCGAAGGATCCGGACTGACTATTAACAGCATACCGGGACAAAGCACTATGATCACATTTAAGGTTCCGGTATAATAAGGGGGCTATATTTTATTGAATGGCAAATTCAATGACAAATATTAGAATGTGTGCTATGATAAGTTTATTAAAATGAGTTATTTTATTACTGTAACATCAAAAGGTGAAAAAGGAGGGACGCGTACATGGAAATGCGATTAAGGCTTCCTGTCGGAATCGACAGTTTTGAAAAGCTTCGCAAAGGGAACTATTATTATGTAGATAAAACTGCATTAATTGAACAGGCTCTTGAAAAAGGAAGCGAAGTGACACTCTTTACTCGTCCTCGGCGTTTTGGAAAATCCCTGAATATGAGTATGCTCAAAAGCTTTTTTGAAATTGGAACGGATCCTACATTATTTACTGGTTTGCATATTTCTCAAAATACTGAGCTTTGTGAAAAATATATGGGGAAATATCCTGTCATCGCAATCAGTCTAAAAGGAATCAATGCATCTTCCTACGAGGCTGCCTTCGATCAGCTGGTAGAACTCATAAATCAAAGCGCTTCTGATTTTCAGTTTCTGCAAAATAGTAATTTTCTGACTGACTACGAAAAAGAACGATTTGCTAGGCTGCTAGATGACGAAATGAGTCAAAAGGTTATGGGGTCAAGCTTGCGATGGCTGACTCGACTTCTCGAAAAGCACTATAAGCAGAAAGTTGTTGTTCTTATTGATGAGTATGATGTACCCTTGGCAAAAGCTCACGAAAATGGCTTTTATGATGAAATGGCGTTTCTGATACGCAATCTTTTTGGAAATGTATTGAAGACAAATGAGAGCCTTGCTTTTGCAGTTTTAACTGGATGTCTACGGATTGCAAAGGAAAGTATCTTTACCGGGCTTAACAACTTCAAGGTATATTCCATCACAGATAAACAATATGATGAAGCCTTTGGATTCACAAATTCAGAGGTACTTGCAATGTTATGTGCTTATGAGTTGAATGATCACTTTGATGAAGTGAAGGAATGGTACGATGGCTATCGCTTTGGGGAAGCTGACGTCTATTGTCCTTGGGACGTTGTAAATTATTGTGATGATCTTATTGACGACCCTAATTCAAAGCCGAAAAATTACTGGATGAACACCAGTGGAAATGATGTTATTAATCATTTTATTGATAGTATCAATGATCCTGGAATGGTTACAAAAACAGAGCTTGAGCAATTAGTCAATGGCGGAACAATCATTCAAAAAGTCGATGAGATGGTAACTTACAAAGATTTATATTCTAATATTGATAATTTGTGGAGTACACTTTTTATGACCGGTTACTTAACACAGCGCGGACAAGTAGGCGATGGCTACTACTGCCTTGCGGTTCCGAACCGTGAAATCTGTAATATTATCATTGAACGCGTGCTAACGCTCTTTCGCAAAGAAGTCTCTCAAAATGGAGAACTTTTTCGAAACTTTTGTAATGTGCTAACGACTTGTAATGCCTCTGCTGTTGAACGAATTCTAACAGAATATATGTCAAAAACCATTAGTGTGCGCGATAATTTTGCAAAATCGCTTCATGAAAACTTCTACCACGGACTTATGATTGGAATTCTGGGGTATAGACGTGATTGGAAAGTATTATCAAACCGCGAGTCCGGTGATGGCTTTAGCGATATTATGATTGAAGTAAACGATACCGATACAAATATTGGACTTGGAATTGTGATTGAACTCAAATACAGTTCTGAAGAAAGAGATCTTGAATTGGATTGTCGTGAAGCTTTAAATCAGATAAAAAATAAAAACTATACACAGGAACTTCGCAATCGAGGTTTCAATAAAATAATAAAATATGGCATCTCCTTCTGCCGAAAAAAATGCCGTGTTATGACGATTCAGGAGTAATATCAGCATAGCTTATACACTGCCAGCCCGACAACGTATATTGCCGGGCTGGTTTTATATTATTATAGTTAAAATTTTATGATAATTGTTTACTCCGCTTACTCTTCTGAGTTGTTTCGCAACTCCCCAAATCTGTAAATGTAGTTGTTTCTCTTCTGCTCCGCTTACTCTTCTGAGTTGTTTCATCCAGTCTGCATGATGTTTGTGTTGATTCCGTTCTTCTGCTCCGCTTACTCTTCTGAGTTGTTTCTTGATATGCAAAACCACATGCTTGGCAGGTATGTGACTTCTGCTCCGCTTACTATTCTGAGTTGTTTCTTTGTTCTGTCTTTATACGTGTTAATGATCTTGGGCTTCTGCTCCGCTTACTCTTCTGAGTTGTTTCGGCAGAACCGCACATTTCTTTAAAGTACAACTCGCGAAAAAACACAACTCTTATGAATGCACAGTTATTACATGGCATATTCCTGCATAAATTGCCAAATTTTACTGCATAGAATAATATTGACATGTTCATTCAGCAGTGCGAACCCCACGGCAATTTTATGGGTGCTTAATGTTCGCACTCCTTGGTAGGGACAGACCTCCTACCATATTATAATCATATATACAATTTACTTAGTCATTTTTTGTGACCATTTTATTTTTGCTTTAAAACAGTTTCTTGCTTTTGAAATACTCCTATATCCTACCCCCTGAGCATCATCAATAACAACATTGGTTTTCTTATTAAGAATAACATATCTTGGATCATTATTTCTCGTTAATTCCCTACTAAAGCAAATTACAATATCAGGATTATCTATAAATACTATATTTCTAGGTGGCTTTTTAATCTTCTTTTTCAATACAGCAGAAGTTTTCTCTTCCTTATCAAATTCTTGACTATTTTCTGTTTTCTGAGCCAACGTCAAAATGTTCTTGGCTGCGTTAATATCTCTGTCATGATGCGTTCCACATCGCGGACATGTCCACTCCCGAACACTGAGATTTTTAACTTTCGGATTTATCTCACCACATACACTACACATTTGACTCGTCGGTTCAAACATCCCACAGGCAACCAATGGAATATTACTACGTGCTGCTTTGTATTTCAACTTTGAAATAAAATCACTCATTGCAGCATCGCCCAATGCATATGCAAGTCTATGATTTTTCATCATATTTTTTACATAAAGCGTCTCTACCCCAATAAAATTAGCTTGCTTTACAATTTCTGCTGTCATTTGATGATAAGTAGTTTCCCTCTGGCGTGCTATTCTTCTTTCCAATTTTGCATGATTTTTTTGAATCTTTAAATAGCCTTTACTTGGTTTTGCTAATTCTTTGTTCTTCTTATCTTCAGCATCATCATTACTTTTATTTTCTTCACGAATTTCTTTATTATAATCGCGAAATGCTGAATTAGCCGGTCCCCACCGCCGAGATAACTGACGATTCATTTTAATGAGACTTTGCTTCTTTTTCTCCTTAAAATGCTTGTTTTCATATTTTTTCCCATTACTTAATATAGCAATATCTTTTACACCAACATCCAACCCCACTGACATACATTCAGCGCACTTCCTAGTTTCTCGGTAAATATCATATTCTTTCTTATTGCCTTCATAAAATGTTATTGAAATATAATAATCCCCACATGTATCCTTTGAAATTCGTGCTGTCATTTTCTTTGCAAGTTTACCCATTTCAACCGCTTCTTTATAAGTATATGTACCATTGGGTCCAAACCATATTTTTCGATTAAATCCTCTTGCTTTTATCTGTCCTGACACTTTGGGAACCTTAATCCATGCAACTTTAGGATTATCATCACTCGGAGTTAATTTATTTTGTTCTAATTGAAACACAAAACTTCGTCTCGGTTTTCGGACATTATAGAAACGAAAGTCCTTACGATCTACTTTATTAACCGGTAGATTATGCATTCCTGTTTCCCATGCCTTTTTTGCATCCTTCCTAAATAACCCGTTCGCATTCTCAATTGCAACCGCTGGTACTTCAGCTATAATCGGTTTATTTTCAATCAATTTTTTCCTCCAAGCGCTATTGCCCATCTTCTCATAATCTGGCCAAAATACCCCCTCTTTTTCTTGGCATACATTCGGATTTTTTAAGAACACCTCATGAAATGTCATATTATAGGCAAGCTGAAGTGCAAGAAAAAAGCGATCAAACTGCTTTGCCTGTTCAGCTGATGGATAAATTCTCATTTTCATCGTATACCAACTTACTTTTTCTTTCATAGTTTGTTGCACTTCAGATCACCTCCCGTTTCATTTCTAATTTTAGTTCAGCATAACATTATTTATTGTTTTTGTAAACACTTTGTTTATTATCTACCTCAAAACCAATAAAGATAATCCAACTATAAGATTCCCACTGGTTTACCAGCCTGTTGCGTTAATGTTAATCTGCATTGCTTGCCTTCTAGCAGTTGTTATGGTATTTTTGATGCATCAAAATCCAAATAAAGGAGTACAATGCATTATGTTTAGCAAAAACCTAAAGACTCTTAGAAAACAAAAGGGCTTTTCACAAGAAGAATTAGCAAGCAGGCTTCATGTCGTTAGACAGACAATCTCCAAATGGGAGAAAAATCTGTCTGTCCCTGATGCCGATACGCTAATTCGCCTTGCCGAAATACTAGAAGTATCTGTTAGCGAATTACTCGGCTCGAAAATTGAAACTGAAAAAGGAAATGTTACTAATGACGTTGCCGAACAACTGTCCAGAATAAATGAACAGCTTGCGATGAAAAATCGTCGTTCACGTCGCATCTGGAAAACTATTGTTATTATATTAGCAACAATCTTCCTTCTATCTGTTTTTATTATAATGTTTTTAAGCGTTCCTGATCTCAATAATAGCACTCACAACAATCAACCAATCGTAAATGTAGAAACAATAATGGTAGACGAATGAATTTCAGATTCAACAAAAAAAAACCAATTAACGCAACCACGGGGCAGCTATATCCGTTCAAAAAGATATTTGTCCTGCCCCCGTAGTTTCTAAAATTCTATATCATTATTTTTTTGTTGGAAATCTTCGCATATCCAAAAGCCATTTTTTTTACGAAGTTCAGCAATTTTAGGTGGAAACAAGCCTTCACATTCTTCTCTTATTTTTACAAGCTGTTCAATATCTTTTTCCGCATGTAAAAGACGATTTTTTATAATGTCACAATCACCTAATTCTGTCCCAATCCATTTTCTCTTAAGCATCTGCGCTACTGCATATGTTGTCCCACTTCCACCAAATGGATCAAATACAAGATCTCCTTCATTTGTTCCCATAGAAATAATTCTGTCAAGTAATTTTATCGATAATTCATTATATTTTCTATTTTTATTATTTTTATGGCGGACAGGATATATATCTGACCATACATCGGAAACATTTATTCCTAATGGATTCATTTTATTTTTATACCCCCCATAATCTTTGACTTCACCGCCACAATGTCTACAAGTCTGTAAAGGAATTCTTTGATTATTAAATGTTCTAGGTTTTGTTCCTTTTACAAAAGAAACTAACCCATAATGTGCTGGATATAATCTATTTTGTATTGGCAAACTAAACTTCATATCAACAGCTATCCACGCCCAAAAAGTAAGTGTCTCGGCTAAATGCGATGCGATATAAACACACCATTTTGGCAGATTATAAACAAAAATTCTTCCACCCGGTTTTAATATTCTTATGCACTCATCCAACCATTCATATGTCCAATCTATGTATGTTGACATTGTTAAACTATCATCAATACCAACATCGTACGTTTTACCAAGATTAAATGGCGGATCTGCAAATATTAAATCTACATACTCCGCTGGTAATGACTGCATTACTTCAATGCAATCCGCATTATATAACCGTCCATATTCATTTTGAAAATATGGTTCAAATTTCTTTGATGGCTCCTTTTTTTCTACTTCAAGCAAAGCTGATATTTCTTTAATTTTACTAAAATATGACTGCCTATACTCGCTAGGTATCCTTCCCATCGCAATACTCATTTCCAATTCGGACATCTCCAAAAATTCCGTTATTGCTTTTAAAATTTTTTCATCTGTTGGAATATAAGAAGTCTGCGATAAATCTAATATATCTGCTTTCTTTATTTTTCTTGTTCGAAAAAAAGAATAGACTTCTTCAGTTGTCATATTTTTATTTTTTGCTTTATCAAAGATTAAATCATATATAGAAAAAAATTGCATATATATTGCTCTCCTGTCACTTATAGTCTGTAGACTTATAATCTAACTTTAATATAACATATAACTTAAGACTAGTCAACAAAGGAGAATCTACTTTATGATTTGCTCAAAATCATTGCGCCAAGTTTTAGCAAACAATATGCGACTCTTACGTTCAAAAAAAAATATTTCACAGGAAGATTTTGCAGATATATGTGGCCTACATAGAACCTATATATCCGATATTGAACGAGAAACTCGAAATGTATCCATCGACAATATTGAAAAAATAGCAGAAGCCTTTGGAATTAGTGCTTCTGAACTTTTAAAGGAGGATTTGAATGAAAATTGATAAAGAATTTCAATCCAGGGCGGCGCGCAGACTTATTGCTTACAATACCCTAGTTCAACAAGCTTATACTGAAGTTGTAAAATCAATTGTAAATAATGTTACTCCAGGAAAAAACATTTTTATTTTAAACAATACCAGCAAAAACTGTAATGGCGTTGTTCCAGTCAAAGAGCAATGTTATCAAATTCTTGAAAATGATTATTTATGGTTCCGTGAAAAACCACTAAATTACTTTCAAAGTGATGCCAAAAAAGGGGGACCTATTGATGTCTATAAGGAATTCACTGATAATACTCAAAAAATTTCTGCTGGATTAGAATTTGAAACAGGCAATATATCATCGGCCCATCGCTCCATGAACAAACTTTGCATGGGAATAAAAAAAGGCGAAGTCGATATTGCTTTTTTAATGATGCCTGTACATAACATGTCCTATTTTCTAACCGACCGAGTTTCTAACTACGAAGAACTTGAACCCTATTTTCCTTTATTGGAAGAATATCCATTTGTCGTCTTTGGGTTTAATGCAGACAAATATGACTCAAATGCTCCACTTCTTCCCAAGGGAAAAGATGGGATGTCTCATAGAACACCACACAAATGGGACCCAAAGAATCAATAAAATCCACTTTTTAAATGGTTACAATAGTTTAACTAGCATCTTTCTCAGTAAAACAAAAAATACTGGATTAAGACATCTACTAGGGGGCAGTTCACAGCGCTTTCCCTGTCCCCGGTTGCTTACCAATTACACACAAAATAGTTTACCGATCAGCGTTTTCACGACTCCTTGACTCTTTTTCCTGTCATATGCTCTGGTGTCAGTTCCAAACAAAGCACTCTCGGCAATGCCCGCTGCAATTCATCCTCCAAATATTCCTTATCATCCGTAAATTTCTGTCCAATACTCGTGCAGATCTCTACTATCTTATCCTGATCTTCTACGACCTTCATGCGTCCAAAAACTACCACACTTTCGATGTTCAATGCCCACTCGCCCTCATCGCGATAGCCGCTGCCATACACACAGAAAGAAACCTTATCGTATTTTTTGATTGTCTCAAGCTTATGGCCTGGCTTAGCACCGTGGAAATATAGTTTTCCATCTGCTTCGTTATACCAGTGATTCATTGGAATCCATATGGATAGCCATTTTCATCAACATAGCCATCGGGGTCAGGTACGATGGCTCTTTCCCTATCCCCGGTGGCTTACCAATTACGCTCAAAATAACTTACCACCCAACACTGTTTCTTATCTTATGATTCCTTGACTCTCTTTCCTGTCATATGCTCTGGTGTCAGTTCCAAACAAAGAACTCGCGGCAGAGCATTTTGCTATTTCTTCTCAAGATATTCCTTATCATCAGTAAATTTCTTACCAAGGTTCGTGCAGATTTCCACCACCTTATCTGAGCCTTCTACGACCTTCATACGGACAAAGACAACCACACTCTTGATGTTCAATGCCCACTCGCCTTCATTGCGATAGCCGCTGTCATACACGCAGAAAGAAACCTTATCATATTTTTTGATTGCCTCAAGCTTATGGCCTGACTTGGCACCGTGGAAATATAACTTTCCATCTGCTTCGTTGTACCAGTGATTCATCGGAATTCCATATGGATAGCCATTTTCATCAAAAACAGAAAGGACTCCTCGCGGCTCTTTCTTTTGAAGCCAGCGGGACAGGTACACTGGCTTTTTTACCGTCCCGCTGGCTTACAAATTAATATATTATGGCAATGGGATTAATATACTGCGATCCCAGTTATAAACTAGAGAACCAGTAGTCAATTACTCCCGATACTAAAGGGATCGGGGCTTGCTAAGGGCTCCGTTACCCGATAGGTATGATATGGCGCGGGGTCACATCAGAAGTTTGTATCTCGCCCATCTGGTCCTTGCGTCATCCAATGGATGCTCCCAGACTGCGCTT
>ENA-ORLW01004121-ORLW01004121.1-human-gut-metagenome-genome-assembly--contig:-NODE-4121-length-10078-cov-3.217778_pt1 | contig 10078 bp, 8 predicted proteins | sample MGYA00243017_ERZ508829 | MGnify/ENA primary metagenome ERZ508829 (study PRJEB26277, sample SAMN04329776) | human gut metagenome | biome: human-associated habitat | host: Homo sapiens | place: USA... | reverse complement strand
ATGAAAATTGTAGCCTGTAAGCTAAGAAAAGAACAAGCAGAAAGGTTTAAGCAGTATGCAGAGGATAACGGAACAACAGCTAATGCACTAATAAAAGATTTTGTGATAAAAACAATAGATATTGATAATTAACAATTGATTGCTTTGTATGATCTGCCGTTGTATAAACTATAGCATATATCAAGCTATTCAAAGGCAGAGTGAGTGCAGGGCTCAGCCCTGCCGCTGGTTGACAAGTGGGTGCTGATACTAAAAATATAAACGCGTGATACGAATTATCACAATGCACAGAATAAAAACGCGAATTGGATCCAACGTCACGTTGGTTGACAAATGGGTGTTGATGGTATAAAATAAAATATCAGCTTAAATTTTTTAACGAAAGGGGGAGCGGGAAACTTGAAAAACAGATTATCTCCCATATTTATTGTATCGTATTTAATACTCGGAGCAATCGGGCTTTTTTCCTCATGGTGTATTTACGGAATGACAGAATACAGAAAGCTTGGATTTGCTCTGTTTGCGGCTGCTGTAATAAGCTTTATTCTAATGACATTTGAGGCAGTGATTTTTTATAAAAACCGAATAAAATATATTGCCAAAATGTCAAAGGATATATCTTTTACACAGAGAGAAACCCTCTATAATTTTCCTGCACCTGCTTTTATTATTGATGAAAATAATATAATAGTATGGATAAACTCTCGTTTTGACAAGGAAGTTTTCAAGGAAAAAGAGGCTTTCGGTGCCAAGCTGGATGAGCTTATGGATATAAACTTCAGTAAGCTTTTTACCAAAAAAGGTACTCTTGTTACATATAGGGGAAAATACTATCGTGCTATTGCGACAAAATCCGAGTCGGACGGCTCAAATCTCACGATGATTTATTTTAAGAATGAAACGGATTTTATGAATTTGGATTACGAGTTCAAGCAGTCACGCCCGTCGGTTATGATTATATCTGTTGATGATTATGAAGACCTTTTAGAAAACGCAAGAGAGAGTGAAAAAGCTCATATTCTGGTTGAAATAGAAAAGCTTGTCGAAAACTTTATTGACGGAACAACAGGTGTTACAAAGAAAATTGCCAACAACAAGTTTTTTATTGTTCTGGAGGAGAGGCATCTTTCTAAAATTATCGAAGACAGATTTGATATACTAGATAAAGCAAGAAAAATCAACATCGGCGAAAGGCAGACTGTTACGCTTTCAATCGGCGTCGGTCACGGTGCGAAAAATCTGCTGGAGAGTGAAATTTTTGCCAGACAGGCGCTTGATATGTGCTTGGGACGAGGCGGAGACCAGGCAGCGGTTAAAACAAACAACGGCTTTGAGTTCTTCGGCGGTGTATCTAAGGGTATTGAAAAGAGAACTAAAGTAAAGACGAGAATTATTGCAAATGCAATAAAAGAAAGCGTTAAGCCTTCAGATATAGTTTTTGTTATGGGCCATAGATTAGCAGACCTTGACAGTGTCGGTTCTGCGGCTGGATTATGCACACTTATGCGTCAGATTGGAAAGAAGTCATTTGCAGTTGTCGAGCCTGAAGAGAATCTTTCAGGTGTTTTGATTGACCATGTTAATAAAAATGAGAACGATACATTTTTTATCCCTCCTGAGCTTGCAATGTCAATGAAAACAGAAAATTCAATGCTGATTATTGTTGACACTCACAATCCTGATATTCTTGACAGCACCCAGTTTTATAAAATGTTCGATAAGGTAATTGTTATAGATCATCACAGAAAAATGGTTAAGCATATTGAAAATTCTTTGATTTTCTATCATGAGCCTTATGCATCTTCAACTTCTGAAATGGTGACAGAGCTTGTACAGTATTTCGGCGATAATATAAAGCTTTCACCGAGCATTGCCGAAAGCCTTTTGGCAGGCATTATGCTTGATACAAAAAACTTTGTTATGAAAACCGGTGTCAGAACCTTTGAAGCGGCGGCTTATCTGAAAAAAGCAGGAGCAGATACAGTTACGGTTAAATCCATGTTCTCTACTACCTTTGATTTGTACAAGAGAAAAACCGATTTGATTACTAATGCCACTATGCACAAGGGCTGTGCGATTACGGTTACTGCTGACAGCGACTGTGACACTATCAGAATTGCCGCACCTCAGGCAGCAGACGAGCTGTTGTATATTGACGGTGTGAAGGCTTCTTTTGTCATTTATCCCGATAACGGAAAAACATCTATCTCGGCACGTTCGATAGGTGATATGAATGTTCAGGTAGTAATGGAATCACTTGGCGGCGGCGGTCATCAGACTATGGCGGGCGGTCAGCTCGAAGTCGGTCTTAATGAAGCTGAAGCACGGCTTAAAGGTGCTATTGATAAATACATCGAAAAAAACCAACGGTGAGCCGCCGCAGGCTCTTCCGTATTTGAGAATTTTGTTGTAAAGGAAAGTTTGAGCAACGGCGGGTTATAATGAATGATAATTATTTTTTATTGATGAAATTGTCCAAAGCTTTTTGGGTTTCTTTATCTCTCTCACGAGTTATTCTATCCCAAAGATAGTTGCAGTAATCGAGATGTTTGATTGCCCTTCTGCACAGCGATTCAATAGCAAAGCTCAAATGTTGATCGCTCTGACTTTCCGAGTATATTGAAAAAACATGAGATAGCCCTGCTATTAATTCAGCCTGCTGAACAACTTTTTCCATTTCGGTAATTTTGATATTATTTTTTGATTTTTTCATTGTCATTTCTCCTTTATTTAGAATAACTATATTATACATTGATATCATTGTATAATTCAATAGTAAATATAAACAAATATACAGAGATATCATTGTATAAAATGATGTCTTTTGGCAATGATAAGTCAATTATGATATAATAAAATAACTTTAAAACATCGAAAGGATAAAAATATGCCAGTTAGTGAAGCTAAAAAAAGAGCAAATGAAAAATACAGTAAAAAAGCATATGACAGTATTTTGATGAGAGTGCATAAGGGTGAAAAGGAAAAAATAATGGCTCATGCAAAAGAGCATGACGGGTCTTTGAATAAGTTCCTTAACCGAGCAGTTAAAAATCAAATGGAAAGGGATAAATAGACGGATTATAAATCATCAAATTTGTTGACAAGGTACATCACTTAATATATAATAATATTTAGGTGTTGTGCATACATAATGGCAGGCGGTTTCTCCCTTGTTATCAGGGGAGGTGATAACTATGGTATCTTATTCAGATTTATTTTCAATAATGAATATAATTATCGGAGTTATCACTCTATGTATTCTTTTATTATATAAGAAAAAATAGAGTTTCTTACTTTTGGCATAAAAATAAGAACAACCGCCACTATTTCCCAAAGTACGGTTGTTCTTAGCAACTAAAACGAGGGGAAACCGCCACGGCAATTAATTGCCTATGTACGGCACCCTTTTTATATTTATATTATAACATATGCAAAATATTTGTCAAGTGTATTGAAATTGGCGAATTAATTATATTAATTGTTGAAAATAAAGTGCAACTTTGAAAGGAGCAGAATATATTATGAAAGTTATTTTATTAAAGGACGTAAAAGGTTCGGGAAAAGCAGGTGACGTTTTAAATGTTGCCGACGGATATGCAAGAAACTTTCTTTTGGCAAAGGGTTTAGCTTGTGAAGCTAATGCAAAGAACATGAACGAGCTTCAGGGAAAGCAGGCTTCAAAACAGCATAAGATTGATGTTGAAAAGGCTGATAATGAAGCGATTGCCGAAAAGCTCAAAGACCGGAAGATTGAAATCAAAGCAAAAGCAGGGCAGGGCGGAAGACTGTTCGGTGCTGTAACTGCTTCAACAATAAGCGATAAAATCAAAGAACTTTATAATATAAACATTGATAAAAAGAAAATCAATCTAAACGGCGAGATTAAAAGCTACGGCGAATTCACAGCAAACATTAAGCTCTCGCAGGGGGTTTCATTCTCTTTGAAAATAAGCGTTGATGAAGAGTAGTATAAAATAAAGGTTTTCGCTCAAGCCTTTTTCAAAAGGCTTGCAGGTCAAGGGCGGAGCCATTGTCGCACTCTGCAGAGTGCGAAATTCTTTTACATATATATAAATAAGGAGCATTATAAAAATCATGGATTTTGATATACAGTCAGATTTAACGGGCAAAGAAATTCCATATAGCTTAGAGGCGGAGCAGACTGTTCTGGGCGGTGTGTTGATTGATTCGCAGAAAACGCTTCCGACAGTAATAGAAACGCTCAAGCCTGAATGTTTTTATAATGAAAAGCATAAACAGATATTCAGCATAATGCTGAGAATGTTCACCAACAATGAAACTGTTGATATTGTAACAGTCGGCAATGAGGCTTTTGAAATCGGCGTTTTTGAAACAAGCATAATGGCAAAGACCTATTTAAAGGGAATGATGGAGAATGTTCCGTCAATCTCCAATATTGCCAGCTATTGCAAGATAATCGAGGACAAGTTTTATTTGCGTTCGCTTATTGAAACCGCTAAAGATATTATTGACAAAGCTTCAAGCACGGTTGATGCCGAAAATCTTCTCGATGTTGCCGAGCAGAGAATTTATGACATAAGAAAAGGCAAAGCATCAAACGGACTGACTAAGATTGATGAGATTATTATTGAATCTTATGACAGGCTTCAGAAGATTTCGGGAAGCGATAAGGACAAGTTTTTAGGTTCTAAAACGGGATTTGCACTTATCGACAGCTATACGACCGGACTTAATAAGTCAGACCTTATTATAGTGGCTGCCCGTCCTGGTATGGGTAAATCGGCTTTTGCACTTAATATTGCAAGAAATATGTGCAGGACTTCTGACAAGGAGGTCGCTATTTTCTCTCTTGAAATGGGAAAGGAACAGCTTGTAACCCGTATGCTTTCTTCAGAAGCACTTGTAAACAATAATGCTTTAAGAAGCGGTATGCTTGAAGTCGAGGACTGGACAAAGCTTGCCGAGGGTGCAAGGGCTTTGTCAGAAACACCTATATATATTGACGACACAGCGGGAATTACCGTTCCGCAGATGAAAGCAAAGCTTAGACGAATGAGAAATCTCGGACTTGTTGTTATAGATTATCTTCAGCTAATGGAAAGCCCTAACAGGCATTCAAACCGTGTAACTGAGGTTTCCGAAATCACCAGACAGCTGAAGCTGATGGCTAAAGAGCTTGATGTTCCGGTTATCTGTCTTTCACAGCTTGCCAGAGGTCCTGAAAACAGAGTCGACCACAGACCTATGCTTGCCGACCTTCGTGAATCGGGTTCTATTGAGCAGGACGCAGATATTGTAATGTTCCTTTACCGTGAAGGATATTATGATAAAGAAAACCCTAACCAAGGCGACTCCGAGTGTATTATCGCCAAGAACCGTCACGGCGAAACGGGAACTGTAAAGCTTGCATGGCTGGGTGAATATACGCTTTTCAGAAGTATTGATGTTGTAAGGCAGGAAAATTAATAGAAAATAAATAAGCACCGTTTGTTAAAAATAACATTCGGTGCGTATAATTTTTATTTATAATTATCCAATATCAATTAATGAGGTTTTATTATGCTTGAAAAGGTGAAAACTACTATTTCAAAATTTAATATGCTTAAACCTTGTGACCGTGTCCTTGTCGGGCTTTCAGGCGGGGCGGACAGCGTTTCGCTTCTTATATGCCTGAAAGAATTAGGATATAATGTCAGTGCAATGCATATAAATCATAATCTCAGAGGTGAAGAAAGCAATCGTGATGAGAGGTTTTGTATTGAGCTTTGTGAACGTCTTGATATTCCTCTGACTGTGAAAAGCATTGATGTTAAGGCTTATTGCCGAGAAAATAAACTGGGGCTTGAAGAGGGCGCAAGAAAGCTCAGATACAAGGCTTTTTTTGATGTCGAAGCAGATAAAATCTGTACGGCACATACGCTTTCAGACAGTGTCGAAACAATGCTTATCAATCTTACGAGGGGAACGGCTTTGAAAGGACTTTGCGGAGTTCCGAATAAGCGGGGGAATATAGTTCGCCCGCTGATAGAGTGCACCAGAGAGGAAGTAGAGGAGTTTTTGAGTAATCGTGGTATAGATTATGTTACCGATTCGACAAATAACTCAAATGACTATACAAGAAACAAGTTCAGGCATCTGGTGATTCCTGAGATTTTAAAGATAACAAGCGAACGCAACGGAAGTTTTTATAAAAATATAAGTAAAACATTTTTATCACTGAATGAAGATGAAGATTATCTGAACAGCGAGGCTGAAAAGCTTCTTGAAAAATCAAAGATTTGTGAAAATGAATATGACTATAACTTGATTTCATCAGCACATAACGCAATTAAAAATCGGGTTTTTATTCTTCTTTTGAAAAAGTATGAAGCTGAGGTATCAGGTGCAAAGCTGGCAGATTTAAAAAAAGCCTGCTGTGAGGGAAAGAAAATAAATCTTAAAAAAAATGTTTACGCACAAAGAAAAACGGGAAAACTAATATTCAGTGACGGCAAAAACAGTTTTGAACCTGAAGTTTATTTAAAAGAAATAAGCAAAAACAGCCTCATGTTAAATAGTGTTACAGAAAAATTTTTCAATAAAAAGGTTACAATAAGTATTATTGATGACAGTTCAGGAATATCTAATATTAATAATGAGTTTACAAAGAAGTTTATTGATTATGATAAAATAAAAGGCAAGATTTTTCTGAGAAACCGCATAAGCGGGGATAAGATAAGACTTATAAACAGGGGTTTTACGAAGTCTTTGAAAAAGCTTTTCAACGAAAATATTCCGCTTGAAAAAAGGCATGAGGTCGTGGTTTTAAGCGATGAAGACGGTGTGATTTTTGTTGAGGGCTTCGGTGCTGATGAAAGAGTGTGTGCGGACTCAAAAACAAAATGTTTTTTAAAGATAGAAATATCATAAATCTATCACATTTAAGTTATATACTGATTAAAAATCTGTATCAAACAGAAAGATATAATTTTAAAATCTGTTATTATTAAAATAACAAAAGATACAAAGTACAATGCTTTAGAAAAATAAAACGCTGATTGCGTCAGGGGTTTCCTTGCAGAATGGAGTTGACAAATTGAAACAAAACAAAAATAAGAGTATAATTATTTATCTTTTAGTTTCGCTGGTTATAATTTCAGGTCTTGTTTATATGCTTAATAATGTAAATAAAAAGACCGATAAAGTAGATTATTCTACCGTAACAAGCTATTTTGATGATTTAAAGGTATCTGAGTTTACGCTCGACTTGGGAACAGGTGAGCTGAAATACAAGCTTATTGATTCAAAAGAAGAAAAAACTTATAAAGTACCTAGCGTATCTGCTTTTTATAACAGGCTGTTTAACGACAATTATGATTATCAAAAAGATTATAATCAGAAGCATCCCGATAAGCCTCTTAAAATGAATATGAAAGAGATAAAGGATAACAGCTTCTGGCTTAATTTGCTGCCTACACTTCTGCTTTTGGGAGCTATGGGTGTTATGGTATTTTTGATGATGAAAACTGCCGGAGGCGGCGGAAAAATCGGCAATTTCGGAAAATCCAATGCCAAACATCATATGGTTACAGGGAAAAAAGCAACCTTTGAAGATGTTGCGGGAGCAGATGAGGAAAAAGAAGAGCTTGCTGAGATTGTTGACTTTTTGAAAGATTCCAAAAAATATAATGAAATCGGTGCAAGAGTACCTAAGGGCGTTTTGCTTTTAGGCCCTCCGGGAACAGGTAAAACCTTGCTTGCCCGTGCTGTGGCAGGTGAAGCGGGGGTTCCGTTTTTCTCGATTTCAGGTTCGGACTTTGTTGAGATGTTTGTCGGCGTGGGAGCGTCAAGAGTAAGGGATTTGTTCTCTGAAGCTAAAAAGAACGCACCGGCTATTATATTCATTGATGAGATTGACGCAGTCGGACGTCAGCGTGGAGCAGGACTCGGCGGCGGTCATGACGAGCGTGAACAAACGCTTAACCAGCTTCTTGTTGAGATGGACGGTTTTACAGGCAATGAGGGCATTATTGTTATGGCAGCAACAAACCGCCGTGATATTTTAGACCCTGCACTTCTTCGTCCCGGAAGATTTGACAGACAGATTTTAGTTTCATATCCTGATGTTAAGGGAAGAGAAGAGATATTAAAGGTTCATTCGAGAAATAAGCCTTTGGCACCTGATGTTGATTTAAAGACAATTGCGAAAACAACCGTTGGCTTTACCGGTGCCGACCTTGAAAACCTTATAAACGAAGCCAGCTTGCTTGCCGCAAGAAAGAACAGAAAAGCAATCACTAAGGAAGATTTGGAAGAAGCTTCAATCAAGGTTATTGCAGGTCCTGAAAAGCGTTCAAAGGTTGTTACTGACGCTGAGAAAAAGCTTACAGCATATCACGAGGGCGGTCATGCAATCTGTACTTATTACTGTGATACACAGGATAAGGTTCACCAGGTTTCGATTATTCCTCGCGGCGGTGCAGGCGGATATACTTTGTCGCTTCCCGAAAAGGATAAGGCGTATGTTTCTAAGAAGGAAATGTATCAGAACATTATTGTTCTGCTCGGCGGAAGAGTGGCTGAGAAGATTATACTTGATGATATCTCAACAGGTGCTTCCAACGATTTAGAACGTGCAACATCTACTGCAAGAAATATGGTTACAAAATACGGCTTCAGTGAAAAGCTGGGCCCTGTGGTTTACGGCAGCGACGACCACGAGGTATTCTTAGGCCGTGACTATACAAACGGAAACCGTTACAGCGAAGAAATCGCTTATCAGATTGACAGTGAAATGAAGAGCATTATCGAAAGCTGTTTTGTTGAGGCTGAAAATATCCTGAAAGAGCATATTGACCAGCTTCACTTGGTTGCCAAATATCTGATGAAGAAAGAGAAAATCGACGGCGATGAGTTTGAAGACCTTATGACAGGCAAGCTTACAGAGGCTGATTTTACTGAGCAAACTGCTTCTGAGGCTGAAACGGAAGAAACTTCTTCTGAAGAAAATAAAGACAGTGAATAAGAATTTAATTTTGACTATTTTTTAGGGGCAGCCCTCTCTTGCAGGGCATGCCCCTCTTTTATAACAGTCCGCCGGAATGTTATAAAATTTACCCATGTGCGGAGCGTACTCCGTCAAGGAATTTCGCTGACTGCGGTCAGCGACAATGGCTCCGCCCTTGACCCGCAAGCCTTTTGAAAAAGGCTTGACCGAAAACTTTAAATTCAATATGACTTTTTAAATTTGCATGGACAAGGTTTGTTAATTAGTGTTGAATTTTTTAGATTTATATGTTATAATATCAATATCTGCGATTATGTCTGATAGCAGATGTTAAAAACGGAGGTAAGATTTTATTTTGAAAAAGGTAAACATTATCACAGGGCATTATGGAAGCGGAAAAACAAACATTTCTGTAAATCTGGCTCTTGAGCTTGCCGAAAAAGGCGAAAAGGTTACGGTTGTTGATTTGGATATAGTTAATCCTTATTTCAGAACGGCTGATTTTACTGAGCTTTTTTCAAGCAAAAATATAAATCTTATTTCATCTATTTACGCAAATTCCAATCTCGATATCCCCGCAATAAGTTTCGATATTGAAAGGCTTACTAACGAGGACGGCTATTTGATTATAGATGTCGGCGGTGATGACAGCGGTTCGACAGCTTTGGGAAGATACAAGGATATTTTCGATAAGCTTTCAAAGTCGGGCGATATTGATATGTTTTATGTGATAAACAGATACAGATTCATGACCCAGACCCCTAGTGAAGCAATTAACCTTATGAAAGAGATAGAATACACAGCACGTTTTAAGCATACAGGTATTATAAACAACTCAAACCTGGGTGAGGAAACTGACAAGCAGACGGTTCTTGACTCTTTTGGCTATGCCGATGAGGTTTCAAGAGAAGCCAAGCTTCCGATAGTCTTTACTTCATCGCCCTGCGAATTTGAATGTGAACGCACGAATATTAAACTTATAAAGCGTTATGTAAAAGCAATCTGGGAGCAAGCAACGTGACGTTGCATCCAGTCTGCCTTTGTCAAGTTTGATATAAAGAAAAATTTGAAAAACGGCAGGTTGGGATTTTTCAATTGATAATATATAGT
>ENA-ORLW01004118-ORLW01004118.1-human-gut-metagenome-genome-assembly--contig:-NODE-4118-length-10083-cov-5.440036_pt1 | contig 10083 bp, 10 predicted proteins | sample MGYA00243017_ERZ508829 | MGnify/ENA primary metagenome ERZ508829 (study PRJEB26277, sample SAMN04329776) | human gut metagenome | biome: human-associated habitat | host: Homo sapiens | place: USA... | reverse complement strand
CCCAGCCTTTACGCAATTGGTCAGCAGGGGGGTGGTGATGTTGTAGGGCAGGTTAGCGCAGAGGATGGGCCGCAGGCCGGCGAAATGCTCCGCTACCAGGGCAGAAAGGTCCTGCTTCATAATGTCTCCCTGCACCAGGGTGAAGTTGTCAAAGCCCGACATAGTCTCCGCCAGCACCGGATAGAGCCGGTGGTCCAGCTCCACGGAAACCACCTTTCCGGCCCGGCGGCAAAGCTCCGCCGTCAGCGGGCCGATGCCGGGGCCTGTCTCCAGCACGCCGGTGTGTTCATCCGCGCCGCAGGCATCCGCCGTGTCCCGGGGTACCCAGCTCTCAATGAGAAAATTCTGTCCCATGCCCTTGCTGAAGCGGAATCCGTGGCGCAGGAGCAGCGCCTGTATGTCGTTTCGGTTGCACAGATCCATCCCTGTACCTCCTGATTTTTTCCGGTATAATGCCGCCATATTTTTCGGTTCCCGGCGGAGCCGGGAACCGAAAAATGGCATAAAATAAAAGTATAATGGCCGTACTAGGTCATTATACCACATTTTTTTTCCTCCGTAAAGAAAAAAGCCCGTTGACATTCGTGCAGAAAAGGGGTACTATATAGGAAAAGTAAGAAAAGTTATACTTTTATAGGAGGATAAAAATGGGATTTAAAAAGGATAACGAGCGCTACTACATGGCCTCGGTACGTTTGGGACCCAAGGGGCAGATCGTGATCCCCAAGGATGCCCGGGAGATGTTCGGCCTGGAGCCGGGGGATCAGCTGGTGCTGCTGGCGGACCGAAAAAAGGGTATCGCCCTGCAGACCACCGACAAGCTCAACCCCATGATGCGCCGGGTGTTTGAGGAGACGGAAGCGGAGGTGGAAGAGGAATGAACGTCATGGAGATCCGGGGCCTGTGCAAGGCGTACCCGGCTTTTACACTGAAGGATGTGTCCTTTACCGTGCCCCAGGGGGCGGTGATGGGCTTCATTGGCCGCAACGGCGCCGGCAAGAGCACCACCATCAAGTCCGTTTTGGGCCTGGTGCATCCGGATGCCGGTCAGGTGGAGATCCTTGGCCGGAGCTTTTCCGGGGGCGAGAAATTCATCAAGGAGAATATCGGGGTGGTGCTGGGGGGCATCGACTTCTACCCCAAGAAAACAATCGCCACCCTTACCGACGTGGTCCGGCGGTTTTACGAGAACTGGGACGAGGAAAAATACCGCCATTATCTGCAGCTTTTCGCCATTGATGAGAGCAAGCGGGTGGATCAGCTCTCCAGCGGAATGCAGGTGAAGTACATGATCGCCCTGGCTCTGAGCCACAGCGCAAGGCTGCTGATCCTGGACGAGCCCACCAGCGGTTTGGATCCGGTGTCCCGGGATGAGCTGACGGAGCTGCTGGGGCGCATCGCCGCAGATGGACAGCGCAGCGTGCTGTTCTCCACCCACATTACCTCGGACCTGGAAAAGTGTGCCAGCCACATCTCCTTCATCAAGGACGGACAGATTCAGTATACCGGGACTTTGGAGGATTTCCGGGCTCACTACGCCTATCTGCGCCGGGGCGATGCGCCCCTGACCCTGGAGGACATCATCGTTTCCGTGGAAAGGAGGCCCCTGGATGAAAACGCTATTATATAAGCAGCTGCGGCTGGTGTGCCACCCTATGACGCCGGTGCTCTGCCTGTTCGGGGCCATGCTGCTGATTCCCAACTATCCCTATTCAGTGATATTTTTTTATGTGACATTGGGGCTGTTTTTCACCTTCCTGAATATGCGGGAGCAGAAGGACATCTACTTTTCAGCCCTGCTGCCCATCCGCAAGCGGGATACGGTACGGGCGGCGGTGGTGTTTGCAGTGCTGGTGGAGATGCTATCGATGGTTATTACGGCGCTGTTCTGCCTGCTGTTAGCCAAGCTTCAGCCCGGCAAGGATAACGCCGTGGGCATGGACGCCAACCTCATGCTTCTGGGCGCGGGCTTTGTGCTCTATGGCGTGTTCAACCTGGTATTTTTTATTAGTCTGTATCGCAGTGGATACAAGGTAGGCGCGGCCTATCTCAAGGCCAACATCGGCATGTGGCCGCTGATGCTTGTGGCTGAGGCGCTGCCTCATTTTCCGGGCCTTCTGTGGCTGAACCGGGTGGATGCCCAGGCCAATCTGCGGCAGCTGCCCCTTCTGCTGCTTGGCATGGCGGTGTTTGCGGTGCTGACGCTCCTGGCTTACCGCCGGGCGGCGCAGCTGTATGAAAGGGTTGACCTGTAAAGAGCCATCCCTGTCATTCCGAGGAGCGAAGCGACGTGGGAATCCGTAATTTTTATAGTGTAAACCTGTGTAAAATACAAAAAATATGTGTTTTGGAGACGGATTGCCGCAGCCAGTGTGCGCACTGGCTGCGCAATGACAGACCTTATAACAGCAAAAGCGGAGCCCATGGGCTCCGCTTTTGCTGAAAAGAGAGAAAAGAATGAAGAAAGTGTGTTGTTTATGAAAAAGCCTTGCGGCTGAGTAGATGGTCTGCCCCTTGCGTAAACGGGCGGGCAGCGGCCCGGGGGTTTGCTTTCCCTTTGCTTGCTTTTACTATACAGGGAAAAGCTTAAAGAAAAATAAAAAAATTAAGAATAAACTACGAACATTTCTTTAAAAAAGTGTAAAAAAGCCCTGTGCGCCGAATCATTCGGCGCACAGGGCTTAAAAGATCACAGAGAACCGTCGCTTACGGCTGAAGGGTAAAGGTCATGGTGACGGGATTGTGGTCGGAGTAGGCAAAGCTGGTGTCGATAACAGTAGCAGAGCTGACGGTCACATAGTCCTAGACCAGGAAGCGATCCACAGTGACCACATACTGCCCACTGTGGTAGGGGGCGTCGGCGTTGCGGCAGCTGGGGACGGGGTTATCCTGATCCAGGGGGGCGATCTTGGCAATGTTCTTCCCGCTGAACAGCTCTGCCGGTACGGGCTGGGCCCAGGTGTAGTCCCCGGCACTGATGCCGAAGACCTGATCGGAGTTTCCCAGCAGGTCCTTATTAAAGTCGCCGCCGCAGACACAGTAATTGCCCTTTTCGTACTCGGCCTGCATGTCGTCCAGCAGCATCTCCATCTGCTTGATGGCGATGGTCCCATCGGAGGTGTAGGCGGAGAGATGGACGGCGTAGAGGATCAGCTCCCGGCCATTTTCCATGGGCACCCGGCTGACGGTGTAGCACCGATCCAGGTCCACCAGCTTCATTACGCCCGCCTCAATGGGCAGACTTCGCCGCAGGGAGGAGGCAATGGGCGCGGAGGAAAAGGTCATCAGCCCTGAAACGGAGGAGCCGTGGGGCTGGGTCAGAGGCCAGAACAGGAAGGGGGAGTCGTAATTCTGCCCCCAAACGGAGCTGTACCCCGTTAGCGCCCGGCGCAGGATATCGGCCTCATTGCGGTGATAGCTGCGGGTGGAATCGGTGTCCACCTCCTGAATAAAATAATAATCCGCCATTTGATCCTTGAGTGTTTGGGCAATGAGAGAGAGATTCTCGTCCAGCCGCTCCTTGGACCAGGCCCAGGATTCCGTTCCGCCATCCATGAAGAAGCTATAATCGTCCTCATAGGCCCCGAAGCCTATGTTATAGGACACCACGGTGTAGGGAACGCCCGTTTGGGCCGAGGATGCGGCAGAGCCCTGGGCTGTAAGAGTGAGATTGTCCTCAATGCGGTGATAGTCCAAAAACACATAGGCCACATAGCCCAGAACCAGGATCACGAGAGCCAGCAGTATACAGCCGGCGATCTTCAGAGCTTTTTTCATAGAAGCCTCCTTCGGAGTGGGTGATGGTTTACTTTTTTCGTATTTTATATTATAATCTATCTACCATCGATTGACAAGGGCAGACACGGTTTTGACGGGCAGAAATGCGGCCATACCGGGTGGACTCCCTTGGAAATTCGGCAAGTATCCCCATTTGAAAAGAGGAATTGTTTTGAGAAAACTGGTGATCCGATTCAATGCCCCGGCTACGCTGACCTTTGCGCTGCTGGCTCTGGGTGCGCTGCTGCTGGGGCAAACCTTCGGCAGCGCCGTAACGATGAAATATTTCTGCGTGTATCGCGCCTCCCTGGCGGATCCGCTGACCTACCTGCGGTTTTTCACCCATGTGCTGGGCCATGCGGATTATTCCCACTACATGAGCAATATGCTGCTTCTGCTGCTGGTGGGGCCACCGCTGGAGGAAAAGTATGGCTGGAAAAAAATGGTATGGTTCATGGCCGCCACCGCTCTGGTCACAGGGCTGGTGCAGTTCATTTTCTTCCCAAATTCCGCCCTGCTGGGGGCCAGCGGCATCGTGTTTATGATGATCGTGCTGTCCTCCTTTACGGAGAGCCGAGGCGGCGGCATTCCCATTACGCTGATTTTGGTGGTGATCTTCTACCTGGGAGGGGAGATCATTGACGGCATCCGCAATACGGACAGCGTTTCCCAGCTGACCCATGTGGTGGGTGGCGTGCTGGGTATGATCTTCGGCTTCCTCTACCGGGGCGGCCGGCGGCGCTGAGATGGTTCTGCCCATTCTCTGTGCCGGTACACTGCTGGCGGCAGATTACGGGCTGCGGAGCCTGGCCCGGCGGGGAAAGCTGGAGCGGGCGCTTTTGGGCGGACGGATCCGGCTGGAGCTGCTGGAAAACCCCGGCATGGCCGGGGGTGCACTGAAAAACCATCCCCATCTGGCCCGGGCTTTGTCCGGCGGAGCACTTTTGATGGTGCTGATTATGTGCCGGGGCGAGCTTTTGCACGGGCGGGGCATGGGCTGCTGGGGCGCGGCGCTGCTGTGCGCCGGGGGCCTGGGCAACGTGCTGGAGCGATCGTGGCGGGGCTGTGTGACAGACTATATTCGATTTCCAAGGCTGCCGGCCGGGCGGCTGCAGCGGCTGGTGTGGAACCTGGCAGACCTTATGCTTTCAGCGGGCGCGCTGCTGCTGGCGGCAGGCAGCATAAGCAGCTGACAGAAAAAGGAGCAAGATATGACAGACTACTTTTCCGTCCAATTGACGGATGATGAAATACGCGGCATCAGCAGCATCGGCCTGGCCCACATGGGGGACGGAGTGTATGAGCTGCTGGTGCGCACCTGGCTGTGCGCCCACGGCAAGGCCACGGGCAAGGGGCTGCACCGGGCCACAGTGGCCCTGGTGTGTGCGCCGGAGCAGGCCCGCCGGGCGCAGAGGATACTGCCTGCGCTGACGGAGGAGGAGCAGGAGGTGTTTCGCCGGGGGCGCAACGCTCATGTCCACTCCATCCCCCAGCACGCCAGCCGGGCGGAATATCAGCAGGCCACGGCGTTGGAGGCACTGTTTGGCTGGCTGTACCTGCACGGACATCGGGAGCGGATCAATGAACTGTTTACACAAATGATGGAGGAATGAGCCATGGCATTGGACGCTGTGTGCCTGCAGGCGGCGGTGCGGGAGATCGCCCCACAGGTGGAGGGCTTGAAAATTGAGAAAATCCAGCAGCCTGCCCGAGATCAGGTAGTCCTGCTGCTGCGGGGCAGCCGGCGGCTGCTGCTGTGTGCCTCGGCCAGCCAGCCGAGGCTGAACCTGACGGAGGTGCTGCGGGATAATCCCAGCCAGGCGCCTATGTTCTGCATGCTGCTGCGCAAGCATTTGGCCGGCGGACGCATTATTACCCTGCGGCAAGAGCCGCTGGAGCGGGTGGTGACGCTGGAGATCGAGGCCATGAACGAGCTGGGAGAGATGGGCCGGTTTTCCCTGGTGCTGGAGGCTATGAACCGCCACTCCAACCTGATTCTGTGCGGCGGCGACGGACGCATTATCGACTGCATGCGGCGGGTGGATTTTGAGATGAGCCAGCAGCGGCAGGTGCTGCCGGGGCTATACTATCATCTGCCGCCCCGGCAGGAGAAGCGGTCGCCCCTGGAGGTGGAGGAGCAGGAGTTCCGCACTCTCCTGGAAAGCGCTTCCCCGGAGATACAGACGGACAAATGGCTGCTGGACAACTTTACAGCCATCGCACCCCTGTGGGCGAGGGAGATGGCCTTTCGGGCCGGAGGAAGCACGGATTGCCTTTTGTCGGCTGCGGTAGGGCGGCTGTGGTTAGAATTCGATGCCTGGCGCCGCCTGGTGCGGCAGGGAGAGTTCCTGCCGGTGGTCCTTGCCCGGGACGGTAAGCCCTTCGATTTTACCTTTGCTCCGGTTCTGCAATATGAAAATGCCTGTGAAATACGAACGGAGGAGAGCTTTTCCCAGCTTTTGGACCACTTCTATGCCCAACGAGAGCAGGCGGACCGGGTGAGGCAGAAGGGACAGGATCTGCTAAAGACCGCCATCAACGCCCGGGACCGGCTGCGAAGGAAGCTTTCCATGCAGGCCCAGGAGTACGAAAAGACCCGGGACCGGGATGCCCTGCGCATCAGCGGTGAGCTCATCACCGCAAACCTCTACCGCATGGAGCGGGGCATGGCAAGGCTGGAGGCGGAGAACTACTACGAGGAGGGCTGCCCTAGGCGGGTTATCCCCTTGGATGTGCGCCTATCCCCCCAGGAGAATGCCGCCAAGTACTTCAAGCGCTATAACAAGGCCAAGACGGCGGAAAAGATGCTGGCGCAGCTGATGGCCCAGGGCCGGGAGGAGCTTGCCTATCTGGAGAGCGTGCTGCAGGAGATCCAACAGGCGGAGAGCGAGCAAGACTTTAACGATGTCCGCGCCGAGCTGACGGAGGGCGGGTACATCCGATCCCACGGGAGGAAGCAGCCGGGTTTTCAGAGGAAGTCCGAGCCCCGGCACTTTCGCACGGATGCGGGGCTGCTGGTTCTGGTGGGCCGCAGCAACCGGCAAAATGACAAGCTTACCGGCAAAACAGCGGATAGGACAGATTGGTGGTTTCATACTCAGAAGATCCACGGCAGCCATGTGATCCTATGCACCAATGGTGTGGAGCCGGATGAGGGGAGTATTCTGCAGGCGGCCCAGCTGGCGGCATACTACTCCCAGGGCCGGGACGGCAGTAAGGTTGCCGTGGACTATACCCCGGTAAAGTATGTAAAAAAGCCAGCCGGCGCCCGGCCGGGCATGGTGGTCTACACGACCTATCGCACCATCCTGGCCCAGCCGGACGGAGAGCTTGCCCAGCGGCTGGCAGTGAAATAGAAGCCCCGATACACGGCAGGGCTGCGCAAAAAACAGACACCCCCTATGTGGCTTTCAAGCCACATAGGGGGTGTTATGCGAAGATATTTGCAAGAGAGCTTTCAGCTCTGCCTCAGGCGAACACCACCTGCACCAGCACCATGTATAGCACCGTGCCCACGCCGATGGACAGCAGGACATTCCGCTTCCACAGGTGCAGGGCCGCCAGCACCGCAATGGAGATTAGCTCCGGCAGGCCGTGGGGGGCGGATACGACAGAGACGTTCCGCAGGCAGTATACCACCAGCAGGCCCATCATGGCAGCCGGCAGAGTGCGGCCCAGATAGGAGACAATCTTGGGCACCGGACGGTTATCCGGGAAGAGCAGAAAGGGGAGAAAGCGGGTCAGCATGGCCCCTGCCGTCACCGCCAGGGCGATGAGGAGGGCCTGGGTCGTTGTCAATGTCATAGCTTTTTCCTCCCAATAAGCAGCACGGCCAAAACCAGGACCATGGCGGGGATCACCAGCTGATCCGCACCGAAGACGGCCCGGGCCGCAGCGGTACACACAACGCCGATGATGCCGCTGATGCGGCTGCGGGGATCGGATATCTGCTCAATGAACAGCACCACGAAAAGCCCCGTCAAAGCGAAGTCCAGGCCGGTGGTGTCAAAACGGATAAACTGGCCGGCCAGGGAGCCCAGCAGGGAGCCGCCCACCCAGTAGGCATAGTCCAGCAGGGATATGGCCAGGTAGAAATCCTTCCGGGATACGTCCGGCGGCGGCTCCGCCGAGAAGACGACAGAAAAGGTCTCATCGCTGAGTGTGTAGATTAGGATCGGCTTTGCGCCGCCCAGGCCCCGGTATTTCTCCAGCATGGACACGCCATAAAACAGGTGCCGGGCGTTGACCATAACGCTCATGATGAAGGCACCCAAGGGGTCAAAGGCCGAGGTCAACAGGGTGATGGCCGCGAACTGCATGCTGCCGCAGAAGGCAACTGCACTCATGAGCAGCACCCAAGGGGCGCCAAAGCCCTTGGATTGCATCAGAACGCCGTAGGCGGCGCCCAGCACCAGATAGCCCGTCAGCACCGGAACGGTGTGGGGAAACGCCGCAGCAATAGCCCTCCTCCAGGCGGAGGTGGTCCGGCCGGAGGCATTGCCTCCGGCCGGACGGTTTTGATTCGTATTAGTCATGGTTATAGTTACACACTGAAAAGAATGTCGGCATAGGTGGGATAGGGCCAGAATTCGGCAGAGGTATAGGTCTCCAGCGTGTTCACCAGGTGGCTGGCCTTGTACTCCAGGGCGTACACCACGTCTCGGTAATACCGGGCGGACTCAATATCCCCCTCAGAGGCGGGGGCCTCCTCCAGGGCCTTGTCCATGGCCCGGGCAGTGTCATACAGCTCGTTATTCAGACCCGACAGCTGCTGCAGCAGCTCCGTCTCGGCGGCACAATCCAGGTACAGGGCCTTTTTGCGCTGCACGGTCTCGGCCAGCTCCCCGGTGTAGCGGGACACGGCAGGGAAGATGCTCCGGCGGATCATAGTCAGCAGGGTATTGGCTTCAATAGCCGTAATCTTGCAGTAGTTCTCCAAATGGATGCCGTACCGGGCGCGCATTTCCGCCTCGGAGAATACATCATGCTTGGTAAAGAGGCTAATGTTCTTGGCGTCGATATAGGCGGGCATGCTGTCCACGGTGTCCCGCCGGTTGCTCAGGCCCCGGCGCTTGGCCTCCTCGGCCCAGGATTCATCGTAGCCGTTGCCATTGAAGATGATGCGCTGATGGGCCTTGAAGGTGTTGTGCAGCAGAGCCTGAAGGGCGGCATTGAAGTCCTCGGCCTGCTCTAAAATATCGGCAAACTGGCCCAGCTCCTCGGCCATGATGGTATTGAGGACGGTGTTAGGGCTGGCGACGGATTGAGAGGAGCCCAGCATGCGGAACTCGAATTTATTGCCCGTGAAGGCCAAGGGAGAAGTGCGGTTGCGGTCGGTGGTGTCCTGGGGGATCTCCGGCAGGGTGTCCACGCCGATCTCCAGCTTCTTCTTGGTCATGTCTACATACGCTGTGCCCCGGATAATGGAATCCAGCACGGCGGTAAGCTCGTCACCCAGGAAGATGGAGATGACCGCCGGGGGCGCCTCGTTGCCGCCCAGACGCAGGTCGTTGCCGGGGTAGGAGACGCAGCAGCGCAGAATGTCCTGATACTCATCCACGCCCTTGATAAACGCCGCCAAAAACAGCAGGAACTGGGCGTTCTGGCTGGGGGTCTTGCCGGGCTTTAGGAGATTCTCACCGGTGTCGGTGGCCAGGGACCAGTTATCGTGCTTGCCGCTGCCGTTGACCCCGGCAAAGGGCTTTTCGTGGAGCAGACACACCAGGCCGTGGCGGTCAGCCACCTTTTTCAGCAGTGACATGGTCAGCTGGTTGTGGTCGGTGGCGGTGTTGGCGTTGGTATAAACCGGGGCGATCTCGTGCTGAGCCGGGGCCACCTCGTTGTGCTCGGTCTTTGCAAATACACCCAGCTTCCACAGCTCCAGGTCCAGGTCCTCCATGAATCGGGCGACTCTGGGCCGGATGGCGCCATAGTAGTGGTCATCCAGCTCCTGCCCCTTGGGGGGACGGGCGCCAAACAGGGTGCGGCCGCACAGCTTCAAATCCTCCCGCTTCTGATACATGCTCTTGTCAATGAGAAAGTACTCCTGCTCCGGGCCAACCTGGGGGATCACGTGCTTGGCCTCCGTATTTCCGAACAGGCGCAGGATGCGCAGGCTCTGCTGATCCAGCCGGCTCATGGAGCGCAGCAGGGGGGTCTTCTTATCCAGCACCTGGCCGCTGTAGGAGCAGAATACCGTGGGGATATATAGGGTTTTATCCTTGACAAAGGCATAACTGGTGGGATCCCAAGCGGTGTAGCCACGGGCCTCAAAGGTGGCCCGCAGGCCGCCGGAGGGGAAGGAGG
>ENA-ORLW01004117-ORLW01004117.1-human-gut-metagenome-genome-assembly--contig:-NODE-4117-length-10089-cov-2.824211_pt1 | contig 10089 bp, 8 predicted proteins | sample MGYA00243017_ERZ508829 | MGnify/ENA primary metagenome ERZ508829 (study PRJEB26277, sample SAMN04329776) | human gut metagenome | biome: human-associated habitat | host: Homo sapiens | place: USA... | reverse complement strand
CACCGCTACGCCTCCTTCCTCCGCCTTGAAATAAGAAAATTTATCCTGCAAGATTGTTTCAAGAATCAACTTGTCGGCGCACTAGCGGGATAGTTGGTGTGTGAACAGTAACAAATATTCGTTACTATTACTATTCACCGAATATGGAGGTATCTGTATGAAACCACTGCTGGATATTACAGATGTCAGTCTCTCCTACCACAGTTTATCAGGGGAAACCCCTGCCCTTTCTCATATATCCTTTCAACTGATGCCAGGTGAATTTCTCGCCATCGTCGGACCGTCAGGCTGTGGAAAGTCCACGCTGCTGAATCTGATCTGTGGTCTGCTCCGGCCAGAACAGGGACAGATTCTTCTGGACGGCACGCCGGTAACTTCCGGTGACTGCCGTATCGGATATATGCTGCAAAAGGATCATCTGCTGGAGTGGCGGACAATTTATAAAAATGTTCTTCTCGGACTGGAAATCCGCAGGGAACTCACTGCCGAAAAACTTGCTTATGTAAATCAGCTTCTCTCAGATTACGGTTTGGACAAATTCCGCTCTGCACATCCGTCCGAATTGTCCGGAGGAATGCGCCAGAGAGCTGCACTGATCCGTACTCTGGCATTAAAGCCGGAACTTCTTCTGCTGGATGAACCGTTCTCTGCACTTGACTCTCAAACCAGACTCAGCGTAAGTGATGATATCGTCAGAATCCTGCGTCAGGAAAAAAAGACTGCGATCCTTGTCACCCATGATATTTCAGAAGCGATCAGCATGGCAGACCGGGTTATCATTCTTTCTCCAAGGCCTGCCATTATTCGTAAGATTGTGCCAATTTGTTTTGATCTGGAGAACCGTACTCCTATGGCTTCCAGAAATGCGCCTGAATTTAAATCTTATTTCAATCTTATCTGGAAGGAGCTGAATCATGATGTCTGAAATCTCATATCATCAGCAACAGTATATCCGACATCAGAAAAGAGAAAAGAAACTTGTTCTTTTTTTGCGGATATTTATTCTTCTTTTCTTTCTGGTGTTGTGGGAAATCTCCGCCAGGACCGGGCTGATCGATTCTTTTATCTTCAGCAGTCCGGTAATGATCTGGCACAGCTTCTGCAGTATGTGCAGAGACGGCTCTATTTTTCCCCATCTCTCTGTTACAATTACGGAAACACTGGTCAGTTTTCTGTTCGTTGTTGTTCTGGGTGCAGGGATGGCAGTTCTGCTGTGGACCTGTCCCAGACTTGCGAAGATCACAGAGCCTTATCTCGTAGTACTGAACAGCCTTCCGAAATCTGCTCTGGCACCTTTGCTTATTGTATGGCTTGGTGCCAACGAACGGACGATTATTGTCTGCGGTATGTCGGTTGCTATCTTTGGTTCGATTTTGAATCTGTATACAGGTTTTGGCGAAGCTGACCCGGAAAAACTGAAGCTGATTGAGACGCTGGGCGGTGGGAAGAAAGAAAAGCTTATGAAGATTATTCTTCCGTCTTCTGTGCCGTTACTGCTCAGTGTTATGAAAGTTAATATTGGTCTGTGTCTGGTTGGTGTTATCATAGGCGAATTTATCGGTGCCAGAAAAGGGCTTGGCTACCTGATCATCTATTCCAGCCAGACCTTTAAGCTTACCTGGGTACTGATGTCCATTATCATTCTGTGCATCATCGCTATTATCCTGTACGGACTCCTTGGACTGATTGAAAAACGCGCCCGCAGATAGTTGTTAATTTTTAACCGCTATTTTTTATAACGAAACGGTTTCGGAAACAGATTCAATATCTGAAAAAATTTTGCTGCAAAAAGAAGCCCGGAAGATCATCGAGTTCCACTTAACTGGACACTCCTGAACTTCCGGGGCTTCTCTTGTTTCTGACTGTCTGTCAGTTATTCTGTTTTTAAACCAGTGCCTCTGTCCGGTTACTATCATGTTCCGACCAAAGCGCCTGATAATGTGTATATCATGAATTATTCTTCTCCAAGGCTCTCCACTGCCTCTGTGAAATCCTTTATCAAATCTTTTATATCTTCGATACCCACACTGATACGGATTGTGTCGTCGTACACTCCAGCCTCTTCCATTGCCTCCGGCGTACTGTGGATATAAATTGTAGACGCCGGATGAATCACCAGAGTTCTCACATCACCGATATTGGTTGCAATCTTTACATATTTCAGATGATTGATCAGCTTATACGCCCGTTCTTTGGAACCTGCACGGATAGTCAGAATCGCTCCACCCTTTCCACTAAGCTGTTTTTCTGCCAGTTCATGATATGGACTGGACTCCAGCAGTGGATAATTGACAGATACACCTTCCAGCTTCTCCAGTGCCTGTGCAAGCCGGAACGCATTGTTACAGACCCGCTCCATACGAAGACCAAGTGTCTCCATTCCGATAATATTCAGATAAGCGTTCATCGGAGCCAGACAGCCGCCCATATTTCGCCAGATTCCGTTCCTCAGTTTCACAAGATAAGCAAACTTTCCGTATTTCTTATATTCCTTCATTCCAGGATAACGTTCCGGACTCCAGGAAAAGTTTCCGCTGTCAATGATAATTCCACTGATGGCATCTCCACTTCCATTTATATATTTAGAAGTAGAATGCACCACTACATCCGCACCGTACTGAATCGGATTAAGCAGATAAGGAGTCGAAGTTGTGCTGTCTACGATCAGCGGCACTCCTTTTCCATGAAGAAAATCTGCTGTTTCCCGGACATCCATTACATTCAGTGCGGGATTTCCTACTATTTCGCCAAACACTGCTCTGGTCTTATCTGTAAGAAACGGCTCGATCAGCGCCTTCTCTACCCTCGGTATAAAATGTACTTTGATTCCGAATGCCTCCAGATCATGAAGCAGATCCAGTGTACCTCCGAACAATGCACTTCCTGCGATTACCTCATCCCCTGCCTGCAGGATATTAAGTAATGATAATGTAACCGCTGACATTCCGGAGGAACAGGCTACACCTCCAATCCCGCCTTCTAATTCATTTACTCTTCGCTCAAACGCATCTACTGTCGGATTCGCAATCCTGGTATATGCAAATCCCGGTGCCCGATTCTGGAATACTTTTTCCAGCTGTTCTGAAGATTCATATGCAAAAGCATTTGCCAGGCTGACAGGCGGCACTGTTGAACCATTCGCATAATTGTCTACTGCTTTTCCGTGTAATAATTTAGTCTGAAATTCCATGAGCATATTCCCCTTGTAAAATATAATAATCTCCGGACTAACGGTATGTTTTCTGTGATATATCGTTTCCCTGTTTTTAGCAATTTCATAGTGTTTCGATATGAATAGTAGTATATATTTTTCACATAAATCTGTCAATAAATTTTCTTATATCAATTATTTATATACACGTATAGTTTTTTTCTATATTTTGTTATTTTTCTATAGAAATAATTTAGTCTAAAATCAACATCTTTTTCCATATTGTCGAAAAAACATAGCTTTTTCTATCTTTATCTGGTAAAATTGATATATAGCAATCCTCTAAAATAATGCATCTTAATATAGAGCGTATTTGAAAAATCATTTACAAGGACTGCTATAGATTATTATTTCAGTCAAACGACATATCTGAAAATGAATGTCCTGAAATGTAATTCCACTACATAAGATTCATAACAGAACGGAAGGAGGCCCTTTATGAAAACAAGGAAAAAATGGTTAAGAAAAACAACCGCGATCTGTACTGCAGCACTTCTTGGTACTGCTGCAATTCCATCTACAGCATTTGCAGCAGACAGTTACGCTTCCATTGAAAAAGATGCATGGGCAAAAAAGGTCACAGAAATGGCATCTTCTTACGCTACATCTATAGAAGAAAGCCAGTCTCTGATGTCAGGAATGCAGAGTGACATGATTCTGAAATTTGAAGATTCCGGACGTTCACTACTGGGGTTTGTCGCACCATTTGATGTCTCCTGGCTGGACAATGTCACACTTTCCAATGATATCTCTTTTACAGAAGGAAAAGAAGGTATTCTGATGAAGGTCCTTCTTAATGATAATAAAATCTGTACTCTGGAATATTATCTTGATCCGGACAGCCAGGATATTTATATGCGCATCCCTGAACTCTCTGATAAATATTTCAAGACCAATCTGGAAGAAGCCGCAGATCAACAGGCTGCCAATATTGAAAATGATCTTGAAGAATTAACCCCTGATGATTCAGATGCAGATATTCCGACAGACAATTTCGCTTCCGCTTATTCTGACAGTCTCAGTCTGACTGTTTCCATGATGTCTGATCTGTCAGCAGCAGCTCCAGAAGCTTCTGTAGTAGAAACACTTCTGGATAAATACGGATCTATGCTTTTTGACAATGTAACAGAAGGCGAAAGCAGTCAGGAAACTCTGACAGCAGGTGATATCAGTCAGGACTGTACAGTATATGAAGGCCAGATTTCAGCCGAAGACGCTGTAAAAACTGCAACTGCAATCCTGGAAGAAGCAAAATCAGACAGTGATATTGAGAACATCCTCGATACCTGGACAGAGAAACTCTCAAGTAACGAGGACCTGCATGAAAGCTTTACCAAAGCTGTAGAAGACGGTCTTGATTTTCTGAAAGATGCAGATACCGGTGATTCCGATGATTCTCATCTCAACACCAGAATCTGGGTTGATGAGACCGGCAGAATTGCAGGACGTAAAATTGAGTTTCAGGAAGGTGATAAAATAACTCCTGTTCTGAACTGGCAGATGACCAGGGACGGCTCAGACTTTGGCTATCTTCTCTCCATTGAAACAGATGATTCCGGCACACTCTCCCTGTCCGGATCCGGTCAGATTGATGGCGGTAAATTAAACGGAACCTATAAAATTTCTCAGGATGATACAGCCGCAGCTGTTATCGAAGTAAAGGACTACGACACCGAATCTGCAAAAGAAGGTTACTTAAACGGTAACTATACTATCACCTTCCCTGCTGATTCTTCAGAAGATACAGATTCTTCTCTTTCCATGCTCGAGAACTTTGCACTTGTATTAGATTTAAATTCAGCAAAAGATTCTGGTTCTGTTGCACTGTCCGTTGAAAGTGCAGGAAGCACTCTCGGAAGCTTCACTGTTACTTCCAGTGCAGGCGAATCTGTTGAAATTCCGGACCTTACGGCTCTGGGAGATGTTTATGACGTAACCAATGAAGATGATATGAGTGCCTACGCAGCTACACTCGACCTCACTACACTTATGGATAATCTGTCCAATGCAGGCGTTCCGGACGAAGTCATCACTTATGTTCTCAGTGGCGGAAGCAATTCCGATGCCGAAGATGTTACTGATGAAAATGCCTCAGAAGCAGAGTCTGATGCTGCGTCTGCTGAAGCAGGCGCAGCCTGACTTAGCAGCTTTATCACTATCGTCTACTGCAGCAGACGGTTCCAGTAATACTTTATCCCGATACCTACTACTACTGCTGTTATAAATTCACAGATCCAGAACGCATTCCACACAGCATCTGCCCCGGCAAAATGGCACAGCAGGTATGCTGCCGGAATGATCACTATAATATATCTTAATAACGAAATCACCAGGGACTGAGCACCTTTGCTCAGTCCTTCTAATGCACCGGAAGCTGTAACAGAGATGGCAGATGGGATAAACCCGATACTGATAATCTGTAATGCTGCAGTGCCAAGTCTTACAGTTTCCGGGTTCTCAGTAAACATTCCCATCAATGTCTCTGATGCTGTAAAGCAGATGATCGTTCCTGCCAGCATGATCATACCATTCAGAAGCACAGAAATCCCAAAAAGTTTCTTTACCCTCTGTATTTCCCCTGCTCCATAATTATATCCTATCAACGGGCGCATTCCCTGGACAATGCCGCTTGCAGGCAGATATAAAAAAGTCTGAAGCTTATAATAGATTCCCAGAACCACTACATAGCTTCCGGAAAAAGCCGATAATATCTGATTCAGGAAAGAGATCAGAACTGACGGCAGGGCAATATTCAGGATTGCGGGAATCCCTACCATATACAGCTTCCCGTCCAGGTTCCTGTTAAGTTCCAGATATTTCCTGCTGATCTCCACCGGAATACTACACTTCTTATATGCGATCAGATATACAATAACTGTAAATACCTGGCCAAGACCAGTTGCCAGTGCTGCACCTCTGATCCCCATTTCCGGAAAAATCCCCACTCCGAAAATCAGCAGCGGATCCAGGATAATATTGGAAATACAACCGATCATCAGGCTGATCATTGTCAGTTTCATTCTGCCCACAGCCTGAAAAATCTTTTCGAAGGACAGGCTGATCATGATCACTGTGGAAAATGCAAATGCAATGGTTGAATACTGCACACCAGATGAGATCACTTCCTGCTCTTTTGTAAACATACTGAGAAATACAGGCATAAACGGAATACAGATTACTGTAAAAATAATTCCATGGATAATATTAAAGAGCATACCATGGGTAGCTGCTATATTCGCATTTTTAATATTTTTTGCTCCCAGCTGAAAAGAAATCTGTGCATTGATTCCCACACCGAAACCAATGGCAACTGCATTAATAAAGTTCTGTACAGGAAATACCAGAGACAGAGCTGTCATCGCCTGCTCACTGATCTTTGCCACAAAAAAGCTGTCTACGATGTTGTACAGTGAATTCACCAGCATAGACAGTACCATAGGCATTGCCATAGATGCCAGAAGCGGCAGAATCGGTTTTTTCTTCATAAAAGTATTGTTCATTCTTTTTTCCTTTCTCTGTTTCATTGCAACAAAAAACGCCACACAATTATCTCTACATTGCTGTATGATAATCGTGCGGCGAAAAGAGTTCATGTTTGTCACAAGACTGAAAAATCCACACCAGTTTTGGTGTGATAAACATATCACAATTTATTTCCTGCTGTCAAGACTTTTTATCCATTTTACTGCGTTTTCCTCATTCGGTGCTGAATACGGCACTGCAATGCATACAGGATCGTAGATTACACCTAATTCCTGTTCAAGCTCACTGTCAGTAATGGAAATGTGCGTAGTATCTGTCTGCATTCCAAACTTCTCAAAAGCTTCCTCACCCATCAATTCCTTCAAATCTGCAAATGGCTCATTCTTCTTCAAAGTCTGATAAAGCTTCTCCGGCATAACCATAATATCAATGGAACCTGCCTGGATCTGTGCCACATAAGCCATCTGTGCATTATAATCAAATTCTGCCATTTCAGAGTCCGTAGTAAGATTCACGCCTATCTCTACTTTACTATAGGGATCATCTTTGTACCCAAGTGTTTCTTTGATTTTCTGCTCAGGAGTTTCCGTATCATTTGCCATTGAATTTACCACTGTCATGGACAGAACTGTTTTTATTTTGGACTGTTCATAGTAATCCTTTATTCCGAATATAAGAGCAATCACTGCGATCACTCCGAAAATAGCCGGTTTATAATACATCCAGATATATTCCAGCTTTTTCTTTGGCCCCATTCCCTTTAATTTTTCTTTCTCAATCAGACGTCTTTCCTTCTTTGACAAATCCGATTCATTCTTAATCTCCGGATTCAGCACGCTTTCATCGTGCTCTTCTTCCTGTTCTGCTCTGTTCTTACTCTGGTTCTTGTCCTGATTTTTATCTGCCATTCTCTCTCCTTTGTATTTTCTGCATAATGATTTTCGGTAACTGTTCAGCAATCCGCCATTCTGTGAAACACCGAACGGTTACGTTCATAAGATTTACTGATTACTATATCACATTTTCCATTATGTGAACAGTTATAATTCCCGCGGTTCCTGAAGATAACGTTACTATGTTACTGTTCATTCCATTCTCAGTAACGCAGCCAAAATTCATTCCGTATTTTCATACCCTGACTATACATGATTATTCTGCAAAATATTTTGCCTTGCATACGCAGAGACCGCAGATATGCCAGAAACTGTCACCACTGTCAGCATATATACCAAAACCGGACGCAGCCAAAAATAAATCTGACAGTTGCTGACTCCCAGACCTTCTGAACATTTTTTCAGAAGGTCTGACATCGCCGGATGAAGAAGATAGATCAGGAACGCATATTTTCTTCCGGTTTCCACCAGTACAGAGGGAAAATTTATTTCCCTTCCATATAAAATAAGCCACAGAAACAGACAGATCACTGCAACACAATTTCCTGTGTAAATTTCTCCTGCTCCCCGGAAAGCATATTCCATCATGCTGAGTGCCACACCGAAAATCATCCCTGCTTTCAATCCCCATTGCATCCATTGCTCCAGACGTTTGCATACTATCTTATCCTGATATTCATGGATTATCTGACCTGTAAGGAAAAAGCTCATTCCTGTAAACAGAAAGTTTCTGTATTCCATAGTGTGATAAAATCTGTCAAAAAAGACACAAAACTCCGCTCTCCATAAAAGTATTGCCAGCAATACAGGTACCATACAATATGCAGCCTTACGCATTCTCCATTTTTCAATCAGGAGAGCAAGCAGATAACAGTAAATTAATGCAGGAAGAAACCATAAATGTGCTCTTACCGGAGAAGTACTGTTGTACACGAAAAATTCCTTCAGATGCTCTGTACTCACAAGCCCTTTTATCCATGTCCATACTCTCTCCCCATTCCAGGCTTTCATAAAACATTCCCAGATAAAATAAAACACAACTGAAACTGCAAAAAGCTTCATGATATGCAGGATTTTAGACAATATTCTTTTTGAGGCATTGCAATTTTGATAATAACAGAAATACCCGGATACCATAAAGAAAAACGGCACCGCACATCTTGCCAGTACTTTTACAAGCTGCCCGGCCTGTCCCGGAAAGCTTACATGGATGCATACCACCAGGCACGCAGCAATGGCCTTTACAGCATCCAGACTTTTATTTCGCATTTGATTTCTCACCCACCTTTTTCTGTTGTTTCATCTATAGCAGCCGAACAATCCGTAAATGTCTGACCTGACATCATTTCAGTCAGACAGATAAAATCATCCGCTTCGCTGCTATAATATATCAAAGCGAACCACACATGTCAAACCTCAGGCAGATACAGAAGTCATCAGCCAGCTTCGGTCCACCCTTGCAAGGAGTCTGGCATTATGATAGGCCATTCTGAGAGTCAGGCAGGTACGCCCCAGATATTTGCTTCCGTCCGAAGTTTTCATACACGCCAGTGCAAGGTCGGGTTTTCCCGGATGACGGAGACAGATTGGGAGCAGCAGCTGGATTGAGTGATTATAATACTGTGGAATTGCCGTCCTGTAATCTGCCTCAAGCATTCTTTTTGTCTGTTTCAGCGCGCCGTCAAACAGCTGCATTTTCATGCTGCTGTCACGTACTTCCTTTGGAAGACGGGCAGCATTTTCCTCATCCCCGAAAATATGCTCGTACTGTGGAATTACCGGAAGTTTTGTATCAAACACAAGATCTGACGGATTTTCCACATAGCATGCCTTTTCCGGCAGACAGGTGATTCCTTCTTTTAACAAATAGTATTCTGTATAAAAGCCATCCAGAAACCAGGGCTGCCTGTCCGGGACCAGATTGGGAATAAAATACGCATAAATCGGCTGATAATAGTAATTAAAGAGTCCTGTATTAAATATGGCATAATTCTTTTTCTCCCACACCTTCTGTTCTTCATAAAGGCGTTTAAATGTATGTTCCAGGTATCCTTTCAGAATTCCGTTATCATCTGTATCCGAAAAGCTCCACTTCTCCGGCACCATCCTTGCCAGATTCTGAATCTGCCGATTATAGTCTCCGCAATAAGTAAAATCAAATAAATTAATCATCAGGCTCCTCCTGTCCCTGCACCTTTCATATTGTCATTACTGTTCTCTCTTAATATTTATTGTATTTTGGAAAAAATATGGCAGAACTGCCAGATTATGATTTGTATGAAAATCAGTTTTGATTGTTATTATTTAACATACCATAATTTCTGTCAAAAGACAAGGATTAGCATCCTCCAAAAAATGTCAAAAATCACCATCTGACTTACCATTCAGCCAGTATAGTATTATCCATCCGGTAATACCTGATGCTTGTAGCCTGCCGGTCAGCTGTGTTATACTCTATACATATCAGCAATACGCAAATGCAGGCTGAACAACTGTTTCTAT
>ENA-ORLW01004113-ORLW01004113.1-human-gut-metagenome-genome-assembly--contig:-NODE-4113-length-10096-cov-6.532189_pt1 | contig 10096 bp, 9 predicted proteins | sample MGYA00243017_ERZ508829 | MGnify/ENA primary metagenome ERZ508829 (study PRJEB26277, sample SAMN04329776) | human gut metagenome | biome: human-associated habitat | host: Homo sapiens | place: USA... | reverse complement strand
CGGCGTTAAGAAGCCGTAAAATATGGACAGATTCATTGAATTTCTCTATGATTTACAGGGATATCGTCTATATCGTCCACATATCGCGCACATTTTGTCGCTCACGCCCATTTTGCATCTTTTCCTGCATTTTGCGCATTTTCGTCGCACAATGCGCCGTTTCTCCCCTTGCCGCGGCGGCGCGGGCGTGGTAAAATCGGCCTTGTGACATGAACAAAGGAAAGGACGAGCCATGAATCAGAAAGAACTCAATGAACTGCGCCGGCGCTTCCGGCTCGATAAGAATAATTTCAGCCGCGTGTACGGCTGCTATGTGAACTCCAATAAAGAGATCATTGCGTGGGTCGATACCTCGATGGGCCTCATGCGGCAGGAGGAGCAGGAGATGTACCTGGGCCTTCTCAAAAAGTCCCTCTCCGGCACGCTTGGCAAGAACCTCATCGACGTGGTGTTCTCCACGCAGCAGGTCGCCGACAGCGATGAGCACCGCCTCTTGCAGACTCTTCGCCAGACAGAGCTCAAGGACCCCGCCTCGCGCGAAACGCTCTGCCGCCAAATCATCGACTGCATCGACATGGGCGAGACAAACTATCTCATCCTCCTCGCCGCCGACGCCTACGACGTGCCGCACCGCAGCAAGGATGACGAGATTCAGGCCGACGCGTCGAGTGAGGTCTTCAAGTACTTTGTCTGCTCCATCTGCCCCGTCAAGGCCCCGACGCTCGAACTGCGCTACGACCTTGACCAGAGCGAGTTTCACTCAAGCTCCACCGGCTACATCGCGACCTCGCCCGAGCTCGGCTTCCTCTACCCCGCGTTCGACAACCGCACGGCGAACATTTACAATGTGCTGTTCTACTCGAAAAATGCCGCGGAGATCCATCAGGAGGTCATCGACGCGCTGTTCCACGTCGACCCGCCGATGTCTGCCGAGGAGCAGAAAAACGCCTTTGGCTCGGCGCTTGCCGACGCGCTCGACAAGGATTGCAGCTACGATGTCGTCCAGTCCGTGCACGAGCAGATCAGAGCGCGCATCGAAGATCACAAGGAGAGCAAAGACCCCGAGCCGCTTGAAATGACGGCGGGCGACGTCGGCGGCATCCTCGCCAACAGCGGCGTGAACGACGAGCAGATCGCAGCGTTCCAGCGCGAGTGCGATGAGCAGTACGGCGAGAACGCCGCGCTGAACCCGAACAACATCATCGAGAGCAAGAAGTTTGAGATCACGACCCCCGAGGTCAAAATTTCCATTGCACCGGAGAACAGCTATATGATCGAAGCGCGCGTCATCAATGGCCGCAAATACCTCCTCATCCCCGCCGACGACGGCGTGGAGGTCAACGGCATCGGCGTAAACATCCCGGGTCTTGCAAAAGAGGAATAAGAAAAAAGGAGAGAAGCCGCGGCTTCTCTCCCTCTCTTTTTGACCATTTACGCCTTGCTCTTGTAGAGGTCAGCGATGATGTCGGCGCACTTGTCGATGCCGAGCTCGCCGCTGTCGAGCGTGATATGGTAATTCTGCGCGTAGCCCCACTTCATGTTCGTGTAGAAGCGGTGATAGGCCGCGCGGCGCTTGTCCTTGTCGCGCAGGCGCTGCTCGGGCGACTGCTCGCGCTCGCCGTAGACCTCGACGATGCGCTTGGCGCGGAACGCCATATCCGCGTGGATAAAGACCTTGAGGCACTTGGCCTTGTCCTGCAAAATGTAGTCCGCGCAGCGGCCGACGATGACACAGGGGCCCTTTTCGGCAAGCTCGCTGATGACGCGGCACTGAATTTCCCATAGGATGTCCTCGTTCGTCGGGCCGAACGCGCGGTTCGAGAGCGCTGAGGACAGGAAGCCGCCGGGTGTGTACTCGCCCGCCTCCTTGACATAATTTTCTGCAAAGCCGCTCTCCTCGGCGATCTTCTGGATGAGCTCTGAGTCATAGCAGGGGATGCCGAGCTGCTCTGCAACCTTTTTGCCGACCGTGCGGCCGCCGCTGCCGAATTCACGGCTGATGGTGATAATATGATTCATAATACAGTTGCTCCTTCCGTATTGAGTTCCCGATACGTTTTTACAATCATACCCGCCGCGATGACGAAAGTCAACACATCCGACACCGGCATGGAGTACAGCACGCCGTCAAGACCGAAAAAGCGCGGCAGCAGCAGTGCAAAGCCCACGCCGAACACGACCTCGCGCACCATGGAGAGCATCGTGGATGAGAACGCCTTGCCCACGGCCTGCAAAAAGATGAAGCAGGCCTTGTTCACGCAGGCGAGCACCATCATGCAGAGGTAGGTGCGAAACGCTTTAATTGCAAAGTCCGTGTAGTAGCTGCTCTCGTTTGCCGCGCCGAAGATGGCGATGAGCTGACGCGGGAAGCCCTCGGCCAGAACGAGCGCGACGGCGCCGACGATCGCCTCACAGAGCAGGAGCTTTGTAAAGAGCTCACGCACGCGCGTCTTTTTCCCCGCGCCCATGTTGTAACCTACGACGGGAATGCAGCCCGCCGCCATGCCGACGACGATGGAAATGACGATCTGGAAGAACTTCATCACAATGCCGACGACGGCCATCGGGATCTGCGCGTACTGCTCCTGCGAGAATATCTCATCCAGCGCACCGTACTTGCGCAGCATGTTGTTGATGGCCGCCATCGCCGCGACGAGGCTGATCTGCGAGAGAAAGCTCGTGATGCCGAGCGTCAGCATCCGGGTACAGAGGCTTGCGTGCAGGCGGAAGTCTCCCTTCCCCGGCTTGACGGTCTTCATGCGGCAGAGGTACCACACCGCGAGCGCCGCTGTGACGATCTGGCCCAACACGGTGGCGACCGCCGCGCCCATCATGCCCCACTTACATTCAAAGATGAAGATGGGGTCTAAAATGATGTTGAGCACCGCGCCCGCGAGCGTGGAGATCATGGCGAACCGCGGGTTGCCGTCGGCACGGATGACAGGGTTCATCGCCTGACCGAACATATAAAACGGGATGCCGAGCGAGATATAGAAGAAATACTCCTGCGCGTAATGAAAGGTCTCCTCGTTCACCGTGCCGCCGAACATCGAGATGATAGCGTCGGCGAAGATGAGGTACAGCGCCGTGAGCACAAGGCTGCTCGCGACCGACAATACGACCGCGCTGCCGACGCTCTTTCTTGCCTCTCCCACTTCGCCCTTGCCGAGCGAAATGCTGACGAACGCGCAGCAGCCGTCGCCGATCATCACGGCGATGGCGAGCGCCACGACCGTGAGCGGAAAGACGACGGTGTTTGCCGCGTTGCCGTAGGAACCGAGGTAGCTTGCGTTGGCGATGAAGATCTGGTCGACGATGTTATAGAGCGCGCCGACGAGCAGCGAGATGATGCACGGGACGGCGTAGCGCCGCATGAGCTTTCCCGCGCGCTCCGTCCCCAAAAACTGGTTTGTGTTTTCCATGGCGGTCTTCCTCCTGAACATAAAAAATAAGAGATGCGTTCTGCCGGATCAATCCGGACTTACGCATCTCTGCTGCACGATTTGACTATGAAGTTGTCTTCTCCCTCCTTTTGCCGTAAAAAAGCGTGCGGCGTTTCTGCAACCGGATTTACGCAGAAACGCCACACGCTGTGAATTGATTTTATCAAATTGTTTCGAGCATTTCAAATGTTTTTTGCGGCACGGGCCGCAAATTTTTATTTAGTCCTGCTCCATGAAGCTGCGGATATAGGCGATCAGCATTTTCGCCGTGCCCTCGAAGCCGAGCACATCGCTCTTGACGGTCATGTCGTAGCCGCGGGCGTCGCCCCACTTCGTCTCGCAGTAGTAGTTGTGGTAGGACTTTCTGGAGCGGTCGACCTCTTTGATCTCCTCGATCGCGTCCTCGGCAGACAGGCCCTTCTTCTCCATCACGCGGCCGACCTTGGCCTGCTGGTTGCCGCAGATGAAAATGCTCAGCATATTGGGGTTGCCCTTGAGCACCTGGTCGCTGCAGCGGCCGATGATGAGGAAGCTCTCGCCGTTTGCCGCCTTGTCGCGCAGCATGGCAAACGTCTTTTCCGCCACGTTGACCTCAAGAGAATTCGAATACTTGCCGATGCGGCGCGAGGCAAAGAAGTTGACGGGCTTTTCGTCCATCTTGCGGATCATTTCCCCGCTGTAGCCTTCGGAAACGATCTCCTTTTCGATGGAGTCCTTGTCATAGAGCTTGATGCCGAGCTCTTGCGCGATCATGTCGGCAATGTAATGGCCGCCGCTGCCGTGCTCGCGGCCAAGGGTGATGATGATCTGGTTTTTCATGGGATCGCACTCCTTTCCTTTTTCCGTTTACAGATAGCGCAGGAATAAGTAGGCCGTGGAGACTGCCATGACAATGATCGTCGCAGGCACGCAGTACTTGCAGTAGCGGCCCCAGCCGATGGGATAGCCGCCCTTGGCCGAAGCCGAAGTGCCGACGACGTTGGCGCTCGCGCCGATGGGCGTCGCGTTGCCGCCGAGGTCCGTGCCGAGCGAAAGCGCCCAGGCAAGCACGCCGATATCCATGCCCTCTGTCGCGGCGATGGCGCGGATGACAGGGATCATGGTCGCGGCAAAGGGGATATTGTCGACAAAGGCGCTCGTGATGGCCGAGAGCCACAGAATGACGATCACAATAACCGCGATATTGCCCTCACTGACCGAGGTGATGAAGTTCGCGATCATGTTGAGCACGCCTGTCTTTTCAAGGCCCGCCACGGAAACGAACAAGCCGATGAAAAAGAGCAGCGTCTTATAGTCCACGCCCTTAATGATTTCTATAACAGATTTTTTGCCGCTGGTCAAGCCCAAAACGATCATCGTCAGAATCGCGACGATCACGCCGATGCACGCGACGGAAAGCTCCGTCTGCGCGTGCGTGATGAGCAGCACGACCGCCAGCAGGAAAACGCCTGCGCTCGCAAGAAATGCCTTCTTGTTCGTGATGGCCGTCGAAGGCTCGGGACAGGTGACGGGGCCGCCGTTGGCATGCTCGGCGCGCTCAAGTTCCTTGCGGAAGCAGAGCGTGAAGTAAATGAGCATGAACACAAAGCAGATCGCCACGACCGCGCCGGTATTTTCGATGAAGTCAAAGAATGTGTAGCCGAGCGAGGTGCCGATGATGATGTTCGGCGGGTCGCCGCACATCGTGGCCGCGCCGCCGAGGTTCGCGCAGAAAATTTCAGACAGGATCATCGGCACGGGGTCGAATTTCATCGTCTGCGCCAGTTCGAGCGTGACGGTGGCGAGAAACAGCACGACCGTGATGCTGTCGATGAACATCGACAAAAACGCCGAGAGCGACATAAAGCAGATGAGCAGCGGCACCGTGCGGTAGTGTACGAGCTTGGCAAGCGTCAGGCACAGCCAGCGGAAAAAGCCCGCCTTGCCGAGGCCCTCGACCATGATCATCATGCCGGCGATAAACAGGATCGTCGACCAGTTGATGCCAGCGGTGCTCTCCTCACTTGCGCCGTACCAGAATGTGCTCTGGAAAAACGCGCCGAGGTTGAGCGTCTCCCAAATGGCGCTCATCGAGCGCATGCAGACGCCGAACACCAGCACGAGCACGAGCACGCCGCTCCCGAGCGTAATGTAATGCCGTTCAAACTTATCGAGGATAATAAGCAGGAACATAGTGATAAAAATGCAGATGGCAATGATCTGAGCAAACATGTTATTCCTCCCTGTGCTATGGAATTTCCAACGCGAGTCATTATATCGACCCTTTGCGCGGAAACGAAATGCTTTCTTGACATGGCGGATATATCATTTTGCTATGCCGTCCGAATTTTCCTGATTTCATGCGGCTTTTCGACGGTGTTTACTTTTCGTCAAGGTTCTGTTCTTTTTTCCCGAATACGCTTGCGCCGCCGCTTCGCTTCTGTTACAATCAGTCTTGCCGTCCGCAGGGTGCGGACGAATGCTTTTCTCTTCCGTCAAATTTTACGCAGTCAGGTTCCTCGCCGCCGCGCAGAACCCCAATCATTTCTTTTTCAGAGGAGCTTGCCTATGAACATCAGCTACGACAGCTATCGCGTCTTTTATTACGCCGCCAAATACCGCAGCTTTTCGCAGGCCGCCGCGGCGCTCTACAGCAACCAGCCCAACGTGACACGCATGATCCGAAAGCTCGAATCCGAGCTCGGCTGCGCGCTGTTTTTCCGCTCGCCGCAGGGCGTGCGCCTCACGCCCGAGGGGGAGAAGCTCTACACGCACATCGCCGTCGCGTTTGAGAGCATCGAGGCAGGCGAAGAGGAGGTCCTCTCCGACCGGAGCTTGCAAAGCGGTATCGTCCACATCGCAGCGAGCAGCCTTGCCCTGCGCACGCGGCTTTTGCAGGTGCTCGCGCGCTACCGGCGCGCATACCCGCACGTGCGCATCTGCCTGACGAACCACTCTGCCTCCCACGGCCTCGCCGCCGTGCAGAACGGCCTTGCCGACTTCGCCATTCTGGCAGAGGGCGCGTCCGTGCCGGATTCGCTCACGGCGCAGAAGATCGACGAAATTCAGGAGATCCCCATCTGCGGCCCGGCGTTTTTGGAGCTCACCGAGGAGCCCGTTTCGCTCAAAAGGCTTGCCGACTACCCGATCATCAGCTTGACGGAGGGGACATCGTCGCACGACTTTTATGCCGAGTTCTTCCTGCGCCACGGTCTTTCGTTCAGCCCCGATGTGGAGGTCGAGACCACGGCACAGGTGCCGCCCGTGGTGCAGAGCGACCTTGGCGTCGGCTTCGTGCCGCGCGAGATGCTTTACGGCACGCCGGAGGCAAGCGGTATCTACCCCATCATGCTCGAAGAGCCCATTCCCGCGCGCAGCGTCTTCCTCTTCCAGCGCAAGACGCAGCCGCTGAGCATCGCCGCCAAAAAGCTGCGGCAGATGCTGCTCGAAGACGCGCCGCAGGAGAGTGGAAAATAATCAGACAAAGTCCCGCCGGTTTCGAACCGGCGGGACTCTCCTTTTCGTTTTACAGATTCAGCAGCGTTTCGCTCAGGCGCTTGCCGGCGCTGCCGGCAAAGTCCTCCGCCCGGCGGATGCGCAGGAACGACGCGCCGTAGATCATGCGCTCGTTTTCAAGCTCTCCGTCCTCGCCGAGGAAAATTCCGATGACGTGCGCGCCCTCGCGCCGGAGCTTTCGCACCTGAAAGCAGGTGTCGCGGATGGCGGCATCGCCGACGTAGACTTCCGGCGCGCCCTCGCGCTTGCGGCCGCTGACCATGTCGTTCGGTAAGCCGTCGCTGAACACGATGATAATTTTGTGCTCCTCGCGCCGCTTCTTGAGGTCGAGTCCCGCCGCGGCCAGCGCAAGGCCGTCGCGGTTATTCGACGTCGCGCGGTACTCCAAAATGCGGCGGTCAGCCTCGCTCTTGTCATCGTAGTCGCGGAAGCGCCGCAGCACCGTGTAGTTGCCGTAAGTGCAGTAGCTCATCACGCGGTGCGGAATGCGGATGCGGCTGAGCGCCGCGCTGAAGAGGTAGCTTTGCAGCGCCACCATGCTCTGCCGCACGCTCTGCGAGCCGCTTGCGTCGATCAAAAGCTCCACGACGACGGCGGACGGTTCCTGCCGGACGATCTTTTCAAAAAGCTGCGGATTTTCGCAGCGGCTGACCTTCCAGAGCAGATCGTTTTGCAGCACGCCGTGGTCGGCGCGGTAAACGTCCGGCTCGCTGCGCAGGCTCAGCGCATTGCGAAAGGCCTGCTCGATGCTGCGGATGCCCTGACGCGCGGCGTCCTCGTGCTCTTGGAGCATTTTGAGGTTGCCGTCCCGACTGGCGCGCAGCGATTGGGCGCGCGGCTCACTGCCCTCGTAGGCGTCCGCGCTCAGGCCGTCGGTGAAGAGGAGCTTTCGCTCCTCGTGGATGCCGGTGCAGACAGCGCTTTCGATCTCCTCCATCGCCTGCTCGGTCTGAAAGCTGGGGCCAAAGTTGCGCATCAGATACTCCGGAATGCCGGCGAGCGCGTCGTCCGGCAGGACGACGAGGCCATCAGCCGATGCCTCGCCCGCCTTGTCGTATTGGAGTTCCATCTCCTCGGTCTGCGTCCACTCGATGTCCCCCGGTTCGGCTGCGGGCTCCCACTCTTCCGTCTCGCGCTCGGGTAAGATGTCCTGATTGTGGTCGGGCGCAAAATAGCGGATGAAAATTCTGCGGTACAAAAGCGCTGCGAGTTCGACGAGCGACTTTGCGTCCGCGCAGCTCTCGCTGCGCGCGGCAAGGTCGTCAAACTCGGCCAGCATGTCTTCAAAACCGCTGAAATTTTTCAAAATGCGGCGGTCGCCCTCCGTCGCCGCGGCGGGAAACTGCTTCGTCAGATCGTAAATGTACATCCAGCCGCGCGAGCTGCGCCGGTAGCGCAGGAGGTCGCCACGCAAAATCTCGCCCGCCGCCTGCTCCGCCATCACGGCGACGCCCGGGCGCTCGCCCATCAGCTTTGCCCTCACGGCGCGCTCGACGCACAGATGCGCAATGGGCAGCAGCACGTTCATATCGTAGGCCGCGTAGCGGTGCCGCCGCAGCCACAGATTCAAGTCATCGAGCCCGAAAAACTTGTCCGCCCCGCCGAGGACGACGCCCTCGTACACCTCCACCATGCCGCCCGCGCGCTCAAAGGGTTCGCTCATCTTCTGCACATACTCGGGATAGGTCCGCTTGCGGTGATTTTCAGAAACGGTCAAAAAAAGGCTCTCTTCTCTGCCGATGCTCATCTCTTCAGGCAAAGCGCGTCAGCGCCACGTCGCGCACGAGCGCGTACTCGTACTCGTCGAAACATTTGTTTGTGATGCTCACGGCAATGGCGTCCTTGGGCGCCATGCCGTCGGTCATCAGGTGCAAAGCGGCGATCATGCCGCGCATATCGACGGAGTTCGTCGATATCTCGCCGTTCACGGCCTTGGCGTTCAGATCGAGGAACAGCCCCGTGCAGCGCTTGATATTCTCGTCCGACGCCTCCGGTACGTTTGCGCGCAGCAGCTCGCAGAGCTGGGGTTCCTCGAGCGTCGGCATGCGGATGACCGTAAAGCGCGAGACAAGCGCTTCGTTCAGCTCGCGCGTACCGGCGTAACCGTAGTTCATCGTGGCGATGAAGCGCGCGGCGGGGTGGATAGGGATACACTCATAGCCCGGCACGTCGATGAGGCGGCGGTAGTCGAGCGCGGAGTGCAGCACGGCCACAGCGTCGTTTTTCGCCATGTTGATCTCATCTAAGATGCAGAAGCCGCCGTACTGCGCGGCGAGCGCGACAGGGCCGCGGCGCAGCCGCACTTCGCCGCCGGTGAAGGTGTCGGTGCCGATCAGCGTGCTGCTGTCGGTATTCACATGGAACGACACAGTGTAGACCGGACGGCGGAACAACCACGCAAGGTTGTCCGCCAAGATATTTTTGCCCGTGGCCTTGCCGCCGGAGAGCAGAACGTTCTCCCCCTGCAGAAGCGCGGCGACGGCCAGCTCCATGATCTCATCGCCGATGAATTTGACGGGCGGCTCGGCGATGCGGCTGCGCACCGCCTCGTCCGCGACGTATTGCTTTTTGAATTGCTCCAGTCGGAGCGATAGATCCTGTCTCATGTCTTTGATAATTCCCTTCTGTGTGCGGAAACGACTCCCGCGCAATGCGCTCTTTTCAGCGCTTTTCCATGCAGAGCATTATAGTATTCACGCGGAGCCTTGTCAATTTGCGCCGCTATTGCACGCAGGAAAAGCATGTGGTAAAATCAATACAGAAACTCTATATAAAGGGGGCCGTACCATGTTGACGATCTTCAACCGCAAGGAACTCATCACCACGATGGACATGCAGCGCCAGGCCAATATCCGCAGCATCCTGTCCGCCAATGGCATTGCCTACACGGTCAGAACCGAGAATTTGCAGGGCTCTTCCGCGCTCGGCGGCCGCAGCCGCGGGAGCACCGGCAGCTTTGGCATCGACCCGAATTATTCGTATGAATATCATATCTACGTTCACAAAAACGACTATGAAAATGCTCTGAGACTGATTCGGTAGCGCCCCTGAACCATAGAGCGATAAAAGGCATTCCGCGCGATAGACGGGTGTCCGTAAAACAGTTAATCCTCCGTATGGCTTAGACCATGCGGAGGATTTGTTTATGTCTAATCTTC
>ENA-ORLW01004111-ORLW01004111.1-human-gut-metagenome-genome-assembly--contig:-NODE-4111-length-10099-cov-2.202455_pt1 | contig 10099 bp, 9 predicted proteins | sample MGYA00243017_ERZ508829 | MGnify/ENA primary metagenome ERZ508829 (study PRJEB26277, sample SAMN04329776) | human gut metagenome | biome: human-associated habitat | host: Homo sapiens | place: USA... | reverse complement strand
GAATAAGTCATTTATTATTGAAGAGTCTAATAAAAGAGGAGTATATTCACCTGACGCTGGAAAATCTGAAAAAGAAATAGCAAATAAATATTATAAATTTTCTAAAGCATTAGAAATTGATTATCCAATAACAGCAAATATATTCTATGAATTAGGTAAATCTTATGATGAAGAATCTTTACAACAAAGGATGGCTGCCGAAAATGAATAAAAAAAATAAAATTTATTCTATATACATTTAATAATATCAAATATTCGACAGTTTGTAAATACCCTTAAGAAATTTTTTCAGAAAAATTTGTTTCGCCAATATTAATTTTGCACAGTTTAGATTCTAAATCTGACATATATTTGTGCATAGATACAAAAATTGTAATTATATTCAAAACATACTTGATTTTTCATAAAAAGTTGGTAAAATAGTAATTAGCACTCAAGGAGTTTGAGTGCTAACCAAATCAATAATTTTTTTCAGGAGGAATAAATATGAATATCAAGCCATTGGCAGACAGAATTGTCATTAAAATGACAGAAGCGGAAGAAACCACAAAAAGCGGTCTTATTCTTGCTTCGGCTTCAAAGGAAAAGCCGCAGATCGCAGAAGTTGTCGCCGTTGGTCCCGGCGGAATGGTTGACGGCGAAAAGATAGATATGTATCTTAAAGTAGGCGACAAGGTTCTGCTCAGCAAATATGCCGGAACAGAAGTCAAGGTTGACGATGTTGAATATACAATCCTCCGTCAGTCTGAAGTTTTGGCAATAGTTGAATAATCGGAATAAATCATATTATAAAAAAGGAGTCTGATATTTATGGCAAAGGATATTAAATACGGAGAAGAAGCAAGAAAATCCCTTCAGACAGGCATTGACAAGCTTGCCGATACTGTTAAAATAACGCTTGGTCCTAAGGGAAGAAACGTTGTTCTCGATAAAAAATTCGGCGCTCCGCTGATTACTAACGACGGCGTAACAATAGCTAAGGAAATCGAGCTTGAGGACGCGTTCGAAAATATGGGCGCTCAGATGCTCAAGGAAGTTGCAACTAAGACTAACGACGCGGCAGGAGACGGTACGACCACAGCTACTCTTCTCGCACAGGCAATGATTCGCGAGGGTATGAAGAATATCGCGGCCGGCGCAAACCCGATGATAGTTAAAAAGGGTATGGCAAAGGCTGTTGAAACGGCAGTCGGAACTGTTATCGCAAATTCTAAAAAGGTTGAGGGTAGCGACGACATCGCCAGAGTCGCAACCGTTTCTTCAGCAGACGAAACAGTCGGAAAGCTGATTGCCGACGCAATGGAAAAGGTTACGGCGGAAGGCGTTATAACAATTGAAGAAAGCAAAACTGCTGAAACTTACAGCGAGGTTGTAGAAGGAATGCAGTTTGACAGAGGCTATATTTCACCATACATGGTAACGGATACCGAAAAAATGGAAGCTGTTTACGACGATCCATATGTTCTTATTACAGATAAGAAAATCTCCTCGATTCAGGAAATCCTTCCTCTTCTTGAACAGCTTGTTCAGTCGGGCAAGAAGCTTGTTATCATTGCAGAGGATATCGAGGGCGAAGCGCTCACAACGCTTATACTCAATAATCTTAGGGGCACTTTCAAGTGCGCTGCCGTTAAGGCTCCAGGTTTCGGCGACAGACGTAAGGAAATGCTTAAGGATATTGCCATCCTGACAGGCGGCGAGGTTATTTCTGAAGAGCTCGGTCTTGAGCTTAAGGAAACTACAGTTGAACAGCTTGGCCGCGCAAGACAGGTAGTTATCCAGAAGGAAAATACTATCATTGTAGACGGTATGGGCGACGCTGACGCGATCAAGAGCAGAGTTTCACAGATCAAATCTCAGATTGAAACAACAACGTCTGACTTTGACAAGGAAAAGCTTCAGGAAAGACTTGCCAAGCTTGCAGGAGGCGTTGCCGTTATAAAGGTCGGCGCCGCTACTGAAATTGAAATGAAGGAAAAGAAGCTTAGAATAGAGGACGCTCTTGCAGCTACAAAGGCTGCCGTTGAAGAAGGTATCGTTGCAGGCGGCGGCACTTCTCTCATCAATGCGATTCCTGCTGTTGAAGAAATGCTTCCTTCCCTTGACGGCGACGAAAAAACCGGCGCGCAGATCATACTCAGAGCTCTTGAAGAACCGGTTCGCCAGATCGCTCTTAACGCAGGTCTCGAGGGCAGCGTTATAATTGATACAATTAAGCGCTCAGGTAAAGTAGGCTACGGTTTCGACGCTTATAATGAAACCTATGTGGATATGATTCAGGCGGGAATCGTTGATCCTACAAAGGTTACGCGTTCCGCACTCCAGAACGCGGCTTCCGTTGCAGCAATGGTACTGACAACTGAAAGCCTGGTAGCCGATATTCCTGCTCCGGAGCCTGCTCCCGCATTCTTATAAAATTCAATAAATATATAAAAATTAATCCCCGTAGCTTAAATAAGCTTACGGGGATTTTTCTTATAGATTTTCTATCTCCCTGCTTTTTTTCACGCCGAAAACCAGAATAGAAAAAGGAACAAGGAATAAAACCGACGCCGCGGGAAGTATGTAAATGCTTACCGCAAAGCCTATCCTTTCAGTCAACGCACCGAACAGAGCGTTGAAGCCGATATCAAAAAATGTGGAAAGCCCTGTTACAAGCCCCACGGCTTTTCCTCTGGATTCCGGAGGATAATAAAGCTGAATAAGATAGATAAAGGTCGGCCAAAGAACAGAATTTCCCAGTCCGGCCGCACAAAGTATATACATCCCGCTTTTTCCCGCTGCGACACCGACAATATACAGGACGGAATAAAATACCGAAAATATAAAAAGGCTCTTTTTCGGACCGAGCTTATTCACCAAAACTGCAAAAATCAATCGCCCTACTGTCATAAATGCATAAAACAGTCCAGTAAAAAACGAGCCCTCAGAAACTGTAAATCCAAGATGCTCAGAGGCATAAGTGGTAAGCCAATTCTGAAGTCCGTGCTCCGGTATATAATAAAATCCGCACATCAGGATCAGCAGAAAAAAAGCCGGATTTTTTATTATACTCATATATGTAGTCGGCTTAATATTCTTATCGGTACTAATATCAGGTATTTTAACGGCTAAAAGCAGAAAAAACGCTGCGACGCCAACGCCGAACATAACTAAATTGATTATCTGCCATGACCGAAAACCGTCTGCAAAAACAGCGGCGGCATTCTGCCCCCCGCTTATTCCTACGCCTTGCGTAAAATTAAAAAGATTCATCATCAGTCCCGGCGACATGAAAAGTATAGGCGTTATTATATTTACGCTTGTAGACAAAAGCGTCGACGCGCCCATTGAAAATATCATTCCGCATAAAAGCAGCGTATAGCTTTTTGTGAAAAAATACAGCAGCAGCGCAGACATCCACATTAAAAGCGTGCATAGCATAACAGTCTTTTTTTTAAAGGTATCCAGCAGCTTTCCGCCTATAAATAGAAAAATAAGATTTCCCGCATAGCTTACCGATATAATCATCGACACTTTTGTATTTGAAAGTCCGAACGTTTCTTTAAAAACCGGCGCAAATACGCCGCGAAGCGAATCGCTCATGCCGAGCACTATCATAAGAACGCTGCACATAACCGCTGCGATCATCTGATTCTTTTTCGCTGCTTTATCCCTATTATCATACATATCAGTCAGTATCCTCACGCCGTTTTCTTAAGATTTATGTATTCTGATTTTAATAGATTATATATCTCCGTTCCATGACTCTGACCAAACTTAGAAACAAGCTCTCTGTAAAAGGAGTTTTTATCCTTTGACTTCTGCAAAACGGAATTGATTTTTATGATTTCCGACGGAGAATAATCAGGTAAAATAGAACGCAATTTCTGATAAGTAGAATCAAATTTCTTTAATTCAGTAAAATCAGATTTAAGGGCGCCGTAAATTTCCTCTCCCCTTTCCTGCTTGAAACGCGCAACCAGCTCTCTGTGAAAATCCTGCTTGTCTGACGTTCCCAGCAACACCGCGCTTATATTAATTATATCGCATGAGGAATAAGCGGGAAGAAGATCGCATAAGGAATTATAGAGGCTGTCCGCACGACCGTTATCGGATTTTACTATCCTGACCTTAGACGGCTTTTCCTTAGATACAAAGGTTCCCGCGATCGAAGTATGACGGACGATCTCAACGCCTTCGGCATAAAGATAATTGTCATAGAAGGATAAATTAGCGTCAAACCCTTTATCATTGCTTATTATATATATGTTCTGAGTAGTGCCCTTTCCTAAAATATAGCCTGCAAACATTGTAAGCTGAAAATCAAGGGCATTTTTTCCCGCAGAAACGGAAAAATACTTTATCTCAGCGCTGGATTCCACTAATTTTTTATGAGCCTCAAACGATAAATTACCGGCATTGGTCGTATAAAAAACATAGACGCTGTCATTTTTTCCAAGCTTTTCAATACCCCTGAAGCCGTCCGCATTGACGTTTTCATAATCGACTAAATATATAGACATTATTATTGTTCTCCTTTTTCAATACTCTTTTTTTGTCTGCTGTTAGTAATATAATTATTCAGAAAAATCCCGATAATTCCCACAGCTCCGGTTATTAGAAAAATAATAACCGTAATTACAGGCTTTCCGTTTCCAAGCGTCGCTCCCATAAATGCGGACGAGGTTACGGACGGAATTCTGGCCAGAGTAGCTATAAAATAAAACCTGTAGCGGTTAATATCCGTAAGCGAAGTCATATATGATATCACGTCTTTGGGGGTTCCGGGAATCATAAGTATTATGAATACAATCAGCTCAAGCTTTTTCTCGTCATGAAGAAACTTGAATTTTTTGAACTTATCCTCCGGCACAAAAGCGTCCACCAACGGTTTACCGAATTTTTTAACAAGATTATATATTATTACGGTTGCGGCAAAAATACCGATTTCACATAAAACAAGCCCCCAGAAAGCGCCGAAAAGCACTCCGCCGATTATTTCAACCGGCCCTCCCGGAATAAAAGCCAGCACAATATGAGTTATTTCCATAAGAACAAATAAAACCGGAGCGAAAATTCCGAAGCCTTCCACTCTTTTCTGAATCATATCGCGTCCCTGCTCGGTAGCGAGAAGTCTGATAAACGGAACGAGAACGAATATCGTCAGTACGGCGCATAATAAAACCATAAATATAACAAAAGATATTTTCAATATCTTTTTTTGTTTAGTCATTTTTTGCGTTCCTTCCCTCTGTATGTTTTTATTATGATTTTTTATAACTATCCAACAATAATTATAGCATTTTTTTTAGATTTTGCAAGATGATTTTTTCCATAAACACTTGTAACTTTAAAAAAATAATGATATAATATGTATTGTCTTAAAAAAGCAATATAACATTATTTAGAATAAAGTCCTTTAAAACGCATTTGAAAGGGGAAATTAATGAAAAGCGCCAAACTCCATTCAAACATCTGGCTTAAAAGAGGAGCTTCGGCTTTAGGTCTCCTCTACGCAATATTTATCTGTATATTATCATATCATGCAGTTTTCTATGAAATCATTATAACCCAAAGAATAGCGTTCTGTCTGTTATTAACAGTTATTTCTATTGTGGCAGGCGCGGCTATGATTTATTCAAGAAAACAGCTTATGACTAAGATATCGGGGTTTATTATGTTCCCCGCCCTGCTTCCCGTTGTGCTTTTATGCTTCGGCTCATGGGAAATGATAATTCCTCTGGCGGTCTGCGCAATAGTTATATTTTTCGCCAGCGGCTCTAACGAAGCTGCAAAAACGCTGCTTGGAACCATATATCTTCTGACTTATATATTAGCAGCTTTGGCATATTTTATATTTACAAGCTTTTTGGCTTCTCCGGCAATAAAGGAAACAATAGAAAGCGGGGTATCGCCTTCCGGCAAATACCGCTACGAAGTAATTGAAACGACCGACAGTTCAAACGGAAGCACGTCCGTTATACTCGAACCTAATTTTCTTGATAAAAAATATGCTCTTGTAACCTTCAAGGTAAAAGGATATGACCGCAAGCTTTGCGTTAAAAGACCGAAAACCGAGGTTGAGCTTGAATGGAAGGACGACGATCTTTATATAAACGGAGAAAGATGGTTTACGCCTGAACAGGCAAAAAGGGGTAAATGGTTTGAAAAGGAATCCCGTTCCTTTGACTTTATGTAAATTAGACGCCGTTATAAACCAGGCGTTTAAGCGGCGTTTTAAATTAAGACAGGTTAAGGTAAAACTCAGATATTACATGAAATCTGTCCAAAACCAAGAATATAATCATACAGGAGGATAATATGAGCGAATTTTTTAAAGGTATAGGAAAAATCTCTTTTGAAGGAAAGGATTCTAAAAACCCGCTTGCTTTCAAGCACTACAATCCGGATGAAGTTATAGGCGGAAAAACTATGAAGGAGCAGCTCAAGTTCGCGCTTTCATGGTGGCATACTATGGGCGGCGACGGAACCGATATGTTCGGCTGCGGCACTACTGACAAGACATGGGGCGAGGACGACTCCGCTGCAAGAGCAAAGGCTAAGGTTGACGCCGCCTTTGAAATTATGGACAAGCTTTCAATAGATTATTTCTGTTTCCATGACCGCGATCTTTCCCCTGAATACGGTTCTCTTTCGGAAACAAACGCTAAGTTAGATGAAATTACAGATTATATAGCAGAAAAAATGAAGGCTGATACTTCAAAGAAGTGTCTCTGGGGTACTGCCAAGTGCTTTGACCACCCGCGATTCATGCACGGAGCCGGAACGTCTCCGTCTGCCGACGTTTTCGCTTTCTCCGCGGCTCAGATTAAAAAGGCTGTTGAAACGACAGTTAAGCTCGGAGGCAACGGCTATGTATTCTGGGGCGGACGCGAGGGCTATGAAACTCTCCTTAACACAAATATGGGACTTGAACAGGACAACATGGCGCGTCTTATGAGAATGACCGTCGACTATGCGCGTTCAATCGGATATAAGGGCGATTTCTATATTGAGCCGAAGCCAAAGGAACCGACAAAGCACCAATATGACTTTGACACTGCGACGGTTCTCGGCTTCCTACGCAAGTACGGCCTTGACAAGGATTTCAAAATGAACATCGAAGCAAACCACGCAACGCTTGCACAGCACACATTCCAGCATGAGCTGAGAGTTGCCAGAGAAAACGGCGTGTTTGGCTCAATCGACGCGAATCAGGCCGATCCGTTGCTCGGCTGGGATACTGACCAGTTCCCTACAAACGTTTACGACACCGCTCTTTGCATGTATGAAGTTTTAAAGGCAGGCGGTTTTACAAACGGCGGTCTGAACTTTGACGCTAAGGCAAGAAGAGGCTCTTTTGAGCTGGAGGATATCTTCCACAGCTACATTGCAGGTATGGACGCATTTGCTCTCGGTCTCAAGATTGCTCAGAAGATGATTGACGACGGCAGAATCGATAAGTTTGTCGCTGACAGATATGCAAGCTGGACAACAGGCGTCGGAAAAGACATTATTGACGGAAAGGCTGATATGGCTTACCTTGAAAAGTACGCGCTTGAAAAGGGCGAGGTTACAGATTCTCTGGGCAGCGGCCGTCAGGAAATGCTTGAAAATATCATGAACGATATTATGTTTAGTCTTTAATTAGCAAAAGTTCAGCTCAAGCCCTTTTAAAGAATCACAGGGGCAAGGGACAGAGTCCCTGACGTCGCGTTTTCATACGGCGGAATACCTTGCCGTATTAATGCGTTTTTTCTGGTGAATTGACGTTTCAAACGTTAAGAGGGTGCTTTTTTGCAAATGAAAAAGCGCCCTTATTTATTAAACATAGGTATAATAATTATGAAATATGTTTGTTTTTGCAAATATTCGGAATTGGAGAAATAATAAAAATGAAGGTTAATAATAATATTCCGTTTAAAACATGGAAAAATGCTCTTTTTTCCTTAATAATTTCCTTATTGGAAATTGCAACAACTCAGTTATATATAAATTATCTATATAAAATGAGTAATATTGTATTTAAATTTATGTTTTTAACGATGTATATATTAACGATCTTCTTATATTACCATTTAATATATAAACATAAGAATAATATATATGTAACAGGTGTAAGATGTATAAGCGTTGTTTTTCAATATTTTTATATTTTCATAATATACTCTATTTACCTTAAATTTATACATCATGTTCCTCAACCGACAGAGGGCGGAGGAGGACCGGGCGGAATGTGGATTATATATGCTATATTTTTTATTGCACCTATGCCAATTTGCATTAATATTATTTTGATTATTTATTTAAAAATATGCGAATATATAAATACGGTTTATAAAAAAATAAAAAGCAGAAAGGAATAGTAACATGTCATACATTATAGGCGTAGACTGCGGAACAAGCGGCACAAAGACAGTCCTCTTTGACGAGCTTGGAACAGTCGTTGCTTCACACACTATCGAATATCCAATGTATCAGCCTAAAAACGGCTATGCGGAACAGGATCCCAACGACTGGGCTTCCGCTATGATTGATACGATCAAAGCCGTTATGGCTAAAAGCGGCGTTAAAAAAGAGAACGTAAAAGGAATCGGTATTTCCGGTCAGATGCACGGTCTCGTTATGCTTGATAAGGATAATAACGTACTCAGAAAATCAATTATTTGGTGCGATCAGAGGACAGCCAACGAAGTCGCTGAAATGAACAGCAGGCTCGGCGAAAAAAAGCTTATTGAAATCACCGCCAATCCTGCGCTGACAGGCTGGACAGCCGCAAAAATTCTTTGGGTAAAAAACAACGAGCCTGATATTTACGAAAAGTGCCGTCATATTCTTTTGCCAAAGGACTTCTTGAGATTCGTCCTTACAAACGAATATGCAACAGAGGTTTCGGACGCGTCCGGAATGCAGCTTTTAGACGTTGCAAACCGCTGCTGGAGCAAAGAGGTATGCGATACGCTCGGAATTGATATGTCAATGCTAGGCAAGATTTACGAGTCCTGCGAGGTTACGGGAACGCTTACAAAAGGCATGGCTGATGTTCTCGGTCTTTGCGAGGGCACTCCTGTTGTAGGCGGCGCAGGAGATAACGCAGCTGCTGCTGTTGGCACAGGAGTTGTCGAAGACGGAAAAGCGTTTACAACAATAGGTACCTCAGGAGTCGTATTTGCACATACGTCAAATATTTCAATTGATCCTAAGGGCAGAGTGCATACATGCTGCGCGGCCGTACCTAATTCATGGCACATTATGGGCGTTACTCAAGGCGCAGGACTTTCGCTGAAATGGTTCAGGGATAATTTCAGCAGCGCCGAAAAAGAAACGGCAAGGCTTATGGGCGTCGACGAATATTATCTTATGGATAAGGAAGCGGAAAACGTTCCCGTCGGGGCAAACCGCCTGCTTTATCTTCCGTATCTAATGGGCGAAAGAACGCCTCACCTTGACCCTGACGCAAGAGGAGTATTTTTCGGACTTTCGGCAATCCACACAAAAAGGGATATGCTGAGAGCCGTTATGGAAGGGGTTGCCTATTCCCTTCGCGACTGTTTTGAAATCTGCCGTGAAATGGGCATTGATATAAGCGATATGACGGCCTGCGGCGGCGGAGGAACTTCATCGTTGTGGCGGCAGATGCTTGCCGACCTTTATAAATGCCCTGTTAAAACTTCGGCGTCAAAGGAGGGCCCTGCTCTCGGCGCCGCAATACTTGCAGCTGTAGGTGCAGGAATTTACAGCTCTGTTCCGGAGGCGTGCAGCGCTATAGTAAAAACGGACAAAACACAGCAGCCTATTTCAGAAAATATCCCTAAGTATGATAGCTGTTACAAGTTGTATACTGAAATTTACCCCGCATTAAAGGATAAGTTTAAGGTTCTTGCAAAATTATAATCTAACAAATATGACCTAAGATAATCATTCTTAGGTCATATATTTTTTCGGTTTACACTTTAATGCCTTGAAATGCATAAAACATTGTGATATAATAAACATAAGTTTATTTGCCGATTAAAAACGCGCATTTTTCCGGAGGAGCATTATGAAAACTATAATTGTAAAAACAAGCACGCCATATAATATATATATAGAAAGAGGAATCTTAAATAAATGCGGA
>ENA-ORLW01004110-ORLW01004110.1-human-gut-metagenome-genome-assembly--contig:-NODE-4110-length-10104-cov-4.596589_pt1 | contig 10104 bp, 4 predicted proteins | sample MGYA00243017_ERZ508829 | MGnify/ENA primary metagenome ERZ508829 (study PRJEB26277, sample SAMN04329776) | human gut metagenome | biome: human-associated habitat | host: Homo sapiens | place: USA... | reverse complement strand
GAAACATTCGTTCTCGATGGCGCGGGCATGGGCGCAGACTTGCACGCGCGAATAGGCATTCTGCGTATCCGTGAGGAACGGCACGAAGAGAATCTGCATCCCCTCGGAGGCCATAATGCGTGAAAGTTCCGGAAACTCAACGTCGTAGCAGATCAATACGCCGATCTTCGCGCAGTCCGTCTCGAACGTGCGGATCGTCTTGCCGCCGCTCAATCCCCAGCACTTCATCTCGTCGGGCGTAACGTGCAATTTTTCATACATTTCGTAAGTTCCGTCACGGCGGCAGAGGAACCCCACGTTGTAAAGCTGCCCGTCGTCTTTGATCTGGGGCATGCTGCCCGTGATGATATTGATGTTGAACTTAATGGCCAATGCGATAAACCGGTCCCGGATTTCATCCGTATATTGCGCCAGCCCGCGAATGGCCTCCGATTCGCTGACATCGTTGAACCGCGCCATAAGCGGAGCGTTGAAATATTCGGGAAAAAGAACGAAATCGCTCTGATAGCCACTCACGGAATCGACGAAAAACTCCACCTGTTCGAACAGGTCGTCAAGGGTCTTGTAGCTGCGCATTTGCCACTGTACGATGCCTACGCGCACCGTGGTTTTGGGCAGGATGTACTCCTCGGTCGGAGCCTGATAATAGATGTTGTCCCACTGAAGCAGGCAGGCGTAGTGGCGCGACTCCTCGTCGTTGGGCAGATAGTTGCGCATTACTTTACGGACATGGAAATCGTTCGAGAGCTGGAACAACAGCACAGGATCGACAATTTCACGTTGGCGCACTTTGTCTATATATTCCTTGGGGCGCATCTGTTCCGCATACTTATGGTAGTTGGGCAGACGGCCCCCGAACATGATGGCTTTCAAGTTGAGTTTTTCGCACAGTTCCTTGCGGTATTCGTACATGCGCCGCGCCAGACGCAGTCCCCGGTAGTCGGGATGGATAAAGACCTCGATGCCGTAGAGGATGTTACCCTTGCGGGTGTGGGTGTCGAATGTTTCATTCCCCGTAACCTGGGCGTAGGTGTGGTCGTTCTTCACGTCATCGTAATTCACAATGATCGAAAGCGCGCAGCCTACGATCTTGCCGTCCACGACTACGACGATCTGCCCCTCCGGGAAGATGCGAATCAGTTTGTCGATTTGCTTCGGCGTCCAAAAAACGTCGCTTCCATCGGCATAGACGCGGGTAAAGGAACTGGCCAGTTGGTCGTAATCCTCTTTCTGAAGATTGCGAATTTCTACTTTATTGATTTCTAACGTTTCCATAAACACATGGGTTGAAAAAACGTACAAAGATACTCTTTAACTTCCGAAAACGCCAGAGAGAGGAGAATATAAGAAGAGCGGCACTCGAAATTCACACCGCTCTCCTCTCTGCCGGTGCCGCAGACTTTATCACCCCGAATTAAGAATCGTAAGTTGCGGAAACGGGAACGAAATACCCTCCTCGTTGAAGGTGGCGTAAATTGTAAGTTTCTTCATGGTTAGTATATGGAATTCAGCAGGTCCGTTTTCCCGTCGTTTACGAGCTTGAGAATCAGCTCCCCGAAGAGGGTGTTCTGCCAGGCGAACCACGCGCGGGTGAAATCCGCGGCATCGTGGCGCGAAAAACTTTCGTGCATGAATCCCGTTCCGGCGTCGGTGGTGATCAGCTGGCAGATGCAGTCGCGGATCTCTTCGTCGTCGGTCGCCGTGAAGGCCCGCATCATAATGCTCATGGGCCAGATCATTTCGACGCCGATATGGGGTCCTCCGATGCCCTCTCCGGCAGCTCCGCGCCAGAAATAGGGATTTTCCGTGCTCCACACGAACCGGCGCGTGTTCTCGTAAATCGGGTCCGTGCGCTCCACGTCGCCCAGATAGGGCATGGCCAAGAGCGACGGCACATTGGCGTCGTCCATAAGCTGCGTGCTGCCGAAACCATCGACCTCGAAGGCGTAGATTTTTCCGAACTCCGGATGCTCCACGACAGCGTATTGCTGCAATGCCCCGGCCACCTCGTCGGCCAGCGCCGTGCACTCGGCGGCAAGCTCCCGCTCGCCGTTCACCGCCGTCAGGATTTCGGCAGCCTTGCGCAGCGACGTGACGGCCATGAAGTTCGACGGCACGAGGAATCCGAAGGTCGTGGCGTCGTCCGAGGGGCGGAACGCCGAGACGATCAGCCCCACGGGTTTCACGGGGTTGCCGCGCCCCACATGGCAGCGGGTGTCCAGCTGGCGGTCGGTCGTGCGCAGGAAGATGTAATCGCCCGGCCCCTCCTTCATCTGCTGTTCGCGCAGCGTCTTCACGATGTTGTGCATCGCCGAGGTCCACTCCCCGTCGAAGACCGATGTGTCGCCCGTGGTCTTCCAGTAGTGGTGCGCAAGGCGCAGAGGATAACAATGGGAGTCGATCTCCCACTTGCGCTCGAAGACCATCGGGTCGGCCTGCGGAAAATCCGTCTTGTTGTGGGCGCCCGTCGGCGCGACGTTGAAAGCGTTGGCATAGGGGTCGATGTTGATCAGCTTCAGCTGGCGGCGGATCACCCCCGCGATCATCTTCTGCAACGCCGGGTCCTCCTTGCACAGCTGCACGTAGGGCCACACCTGCGCCCCCGAGTCGCGGAGCCACATGGCCGGAATGTCGCCCGTGTAGACGTAGGTATCGGGATTGCCCGCCTCGTCCTCGCCGTAGTGTACGGTGGTGTCGAGCGTGTTGGGGAAGCAGTTGGCGAACATCCACCGCAGGCGTTCGTTGGTCAGAAGACCGCACACGCGGGCGATCTCCCCCTCTACCGCTTCCGACTTAAAAAGCCGCTGCTCCTCCGCGGGCCGCTGGTCGGCGTACGCCTCCGGTTCGTCCGGACAGTACCACACCTTCTCTTCGGCCCCCATCTCGAAGCGCAGCTCCCCGCCCTTCATCACGTCGGCATGACCGATCCAAGGCTTCGTGTAGGGTTGGCCATTGAGCCACACCCGCTGGATATATTTGTTCGCAGCGGAGTTGTTCTCGGCGACAATCGTGAAGGTCCCGCCCGGGACGGTGATTTCGACCCTGTCGAAGAGCGGCGATCCGAACCAGTAGCGTCCGCCCGCAGGCTCGGCCTCGTACATGCCCAGCGACGAGAGGACGTACCAGGCCGACATCTGACCCACATCCTCGTTGCCCGACAATCCGTCCGGCCGGTCGTGGTAGAGCGTCGTGAGCACCTCGCGAACCTTGTCGGCCGTTTCCCACGGCTGACCCAGCATCGTATAAAGGTACAAAATATGGTGGCTCGGTTCGTTGCCGTGGGCGTACTGGCCAATCAGGCCCGAAATGTCGGGCGATGTCTCGCCGCCCTCGACCACGGAGCTTACCGTGAACAGCGAGTCCAGTTTTTCGAGCATCCGCGCCCGGCTGCCGAAGCATCCGACAAGACCTGCGACATCATGCGGAGCCAGCCACGTATACTGCCAGGCGTTGCCCTCGCAGTAATCGTCGGCGCGGTGCGTCGAGGCGAACGCATTGAAGGGCGTCCTCCAGCCTTTTTTCGAATCCCGGCCCCGCATAAAGCGCGTCGCAGGGTCGAAATAGTTGCGGTAGCTATGGCTGCGTTCCTCGAAATACTTCGCATCCTCCGCCTTGCCCAGCGTCTCGGCGGCACGCGCCGCCGCGCCGTCGGCCAAAGCGTACTCCATGTCATAGGCTACGGCCTCGTTGAACATCTCGCACGGGATGTAGCCGTACTCCATGCGCAGGCCGTTGCCCCGGTCGGGATTCATGGCCGTCTTACGGATCGCCTCGAAAGCCTTTTCGCGGTCGAAGCCCCCGATGCCCTTCACGATGGCGTCCGCCACCGCTACGATGCCCGGGTTGCCAACCATGCAGTCGGTCTCGTTGCCCCACAGATGCCACACCGGAAGGCGGCCCTGCTCGTCGGCGATATGCAGCATCGTCTGCACGATGTCGGCCATCTTCTCGGGATGCAGCACCGTCATCAGCGGCATTGCGGCCCGGTAGGTGTCCCACAGCGAGAAGGTCGTATAGTTCGTGAAATCGGCGTTGCGGTGGATCGCATGGTCCGAACCGTAGTAGTCGCCGTTCACGTCGCAGAAGAGCGACGGGGCGATCATCGTATGGTAAAGGGCCGTATAGAAAATCCTGCGGGCCGTCTCGTCCGCAGTCTCGATCTTCACCTTCGACAATTCATCGTTCCACGCCTTGTCGGCAGCGGCCGCCGTAGCGTCGAAATCCCATCCGGGGAGTTCCGCCGCAAGGTTTGCCTTCGCGCCTTCGATACTTACGGGCGATAAAGCGACTTTCAGCGACACTTGTTCCCCGTCGGTTGTACGGAACGAAGCCCGGGCGTAGTTATCGCCGATGGTTTCGAATTTTTCGAAGGGTTTCGAGAACTCCGCGGCGAAGTAGACCCGCTGGTCTTTGGCCCAGCCCGTCGAGTGACGCCAGCCCGTCACCGTCCGGTCGCCCTCCTTTGCGAGATGCGTCTCCGTGGCCTTGTCCCAGCAGCCGCCGTTTTCCAGGTCGAAGACCACGGCTGCGGCATCCGACGCCGGGAAGGTGTAGCGGTGCAGACCCACGCGCGCCGTGGCCGTCAGCTCGGCCCGAATGCCGTAGCGCGTCAGCGGCACCGAATAGTAGCCCGGCCGGGCAATTTCTTGGGTCCGGTCGGCATAGGACCACAGTCCCGACGCAGGGTCCGCCTCCTCACCCCGGGCGTAGGTCACATTGCCCGTGACGGGCATGACCGTCACGTCGAACAAATCGCCGATGCCCGTGCCGCTCAAATGCGTGTGCGAGAAGCCGATCACCGTCGAATCGCTCGCATGGTAGCCCGAGCACCAGTCCCACGTCTGCGGAATGCTCGTCGGCCCCACCTGCACCAGGCCGAAGGGGACGTTGGCACCCACGAAGACGTGCCCGTGGCCGCCTGTGCCGATCTTCGGATCGACATGGCGCGTGTAATTCTCCTCCGCGGCAGGCTGCGTGCACGCGCCCAGCAGGGCCGCGGCGAATAATAATCCGGTAAGTTTCATCTATTTTCCAGTTTGAAGTTCAAAAGTAAGTTTTCCGCCCTTGAGCAATTCATCGTGCAAGATACGATAATTTTTCAACGGTTTATCGCCAAGCGTCATCCGGTCGATATACCCTTCGCCGCGTTTTTCGATCACCAGCGTTCCCCGCTCCGTGTCGATCTCCACACGGTCGAACGTCGGGGACGTCAGCGTGTAGTACGGCTCGCCCGGGCAGTCGGGATAGAGGCCCAGCATCGTGAAAACAGCCCACGCCGACATCGTCCCCGTGTCGTCGTTGCCCGGGATGCCGTCGGGGGCGGTGGTAAAGTATCGCTCCAACAGCCGCCGGGTTTCCCGCTGCGTGCGCCACTCCTCGCCCCGGAAGCGGCTGAACAGATACGCATAGGCGATGTCGGGTTCGTTCGCAGGGTCGTACAATCCCTCGTCGAAGACCATTTGCAGTTTGTCGATGAATTTGCGTCGCCCGCCCATCAGCTTCGCAAGCCCCTCCACGTCGTGCGGAACGTAGAACGTATAGTTCCACGCACTCCCCTCGTGGAAGCCCGGAGCCGCCGTGAAGTTCTCGCCCGCCTTCGGGTCGAAGGGGCTTAAAAAAGTTCCGTCGGGATGGAGCGGACGCAAAGTCCCGCTTTCCGGGCTGTAATAACGCTTATAGCCCAACGAGCGGGCGCGGAACAGACGCGCGTCGTCCCCGTGTCCGAGCGAGTCGGCCAGCAGCGACAGCGCAGCGTCGGCCATGTAGTACTCCAGCGCGTGCGAGACGGAGGTGTCGCCCGCAAGGTCCTTGGCGTAGAACCCCAGCGGGATATAGCCTTTCTCGATATAGGGGTCGATGTCGGGCCGCATGCGGTTCTGCGCACCGGGCGTCGTGGCCGACTTGCGCATCGCCTCGTAGGCCTTGGCGACATCGAAATCCCGAAGGCCCTTCATCCAGCTGTCGACGATCACCGGGATCGCAGGGTCTCCCTCCATCGTGAAGGTCTCGCGGCCGTAAAGCTCCCATTTCGGAAGCCAACCCCACTCCTCGTACATCCCCGTCATCGAGCGCAGCATCTCCCGCTGACGATCCGGGTAGACAAGCGTCAGCAGCTGGTGCAGGTTGCGGCAGGTGTCCCACAGCGAGAAGACCGTATAACGTTCGCCATCCGTCACGCCCGTCTCGCCCGAACGCTCCATCAGCGGGTATTCGCCGTTCACGTCGCTCACGAGGTTCGGGTGCAGCAGCGCATGGTACAACGCCGTGTAGAACACCCTCTGCTGCTGCTCGGCGCCGCCCTCGACCCGGATTCTGCCCAGAGCCTCGTTCCAGCCCTTGCGGGCCTGTTCCCGGATGGCGTCGAACGGCGCGTCCGCGGCCTGCTCGGCATCGAGGTTTTTGCGCGCGTTCTCCGTAGAGACATACGAAATGCCCATGCGCACCTCCACCTGCTCGCCCGCCGCAAGGCCGTCGAAGGAGAACCAGTAGCCCACGTCGTCGCCCGAAAGCTCGCGCCCGTACTCCGTATAGAGTTTATACCTCCCGTTGTCCGGCGTCCACTCCGCCTCCACTCCCGTCATCTTCCGTTGCTTCTTCCAATAGCCGCCGGCACTCGGAGTCTTCGAAACGCGCAGCACGAAGTACACCGGGAAAACCTTCTGCGCGTTGTAGCAGAACGTCCCAAGCAGCTTCGTGCCCTCGATCTCCGTGGCGCTCACCCGGCGAACCATCGCGCCGCTCTCGTTCGTAAGCCCCTCGCCCAGATTTAACAGAATATGCCCTGTGCCTTCCGGAAAGGTGTACCTCTCGGCCGAGCTACGCGCCGTGGCCGTGGCTTCGGCAAGGACGCCGTACTTGTCCAGAAAGACCGAGTAATAGCCCGGAGAGGCCTTTTCGTCCCGGTACGACGTGCCGTACTCCCGGTAATCCACCGTCAGAGGGCCCGTCGTGGCCATCGTCAGCAGCGCGCCCAGCTCGGGGCATCCCACGCCGCTCAAGGCGCCGTGCGCGAAGCCCGTGAAGAATTTGTTGTGGTATTCGTAGGGCGTGGACCACCAGCGGGCGTCCTTGTCGTAGACGTTCTCCTCCGACCCCATGACGTTGAACGGAACCACCGACATCATCCCGTGCGGCGTGACCGCACCGGGGTTCGCGGTCCCGAAGTTCGTAGTCCCGATGAACGGATCCACACACTCCGCAGGCTCTTGTGCCCGTGCTCCCAGACACAGCGTCAGAACCGCAAGCAGCGCAAGGCTTCTCATAGGATGTTGTTTTTCTTCGTGAAGTCGATAATTTCAGGGATATAGCCGAACGCAAGGCCCGTGACGGTGTCGGCGCATCCGTAATAGACGGCGATCCGGCCCGTTTCGGGGTCATGGAGCGACGCGCAGGGGAATGTGACGTTCGGAACGTCGCCCGTCAGCTCGTAAATCTCGCGCGGCGATATCAGGTACGGGCCGCTGCGGGCCGTGACCTTCCACGGCTCCTCCAAATCCAGCAATGCCGAGCCGAAGGCGTAGACATAGCCGTTGCACGAGCGAAGCACCCCGTGGTAGAACAGCAGCCACCCTTCCGAGGTCTCGATGGGAACGGGGCCCGCGCCGATCTTCATGCACTGCCACGCCGAAACCTCGAACGCCGAGGGAGACATCACATGACGGTGGCGGCCCCAGAACTCCATGTCCGGAGACTCCGAATAGAAGATGTCCCCGAAGGGCGTGTGACCCGTGTCGCTCGGACGCGACAGCATCGCGAACCGGCCCCCGATCTTGCGCGGAAACAGAACCCCGTTGCGGTTATAGGGAAGAAATGCGTTTTCAAGCTGGTGGAACGTCTCGAAATCATCCGTCCACGCAATGCCGATCGTCGGACCGTGGTAGCCGTTGCACCACGTAACGTAGTATTTGTCGCCGATCTTCGCAACGCGAGGATCGTAGCCGTAGACCCACTGGCCGATCTCGGCGTCCGCACCCTCCAGCCGGAAGTCGGACTCCTCGATCTCCCACCGAAGGCCGTCGACCGAGAAGCCTACATGGATGCGCATCCGGCGGTTCGTGTCGTCGCACCGGAAAACGCCCGCATAATTATACTTGCCTTTCCTGAAGGGAACGACCGCCGAATTGAAAATGCTGTTCGAGGTCGAAAGCGCATGACGCCCGATGATCGGGTTCTGCGTGTAACGCCACATCACCTCTTTGGAGCCGGCGGGACGATCCTCCCACGGCATATCGGGCTGATTCGCGCCCGCAATTTTCAGTGTTTCCATATAAATTATTTGTCGTTTGGTTTGTCGTCATAGGTAAAGGGAACCAGCCGGGTGATCACAAAAGCCGGAATGGTGGCGAGCATCACCGCGAGGAAGAAGATCCGGTAGCTCATCAGATCGCTCAAAAAACCCGAAGCCATGCCCGTGAGCATCACCGAGAGGTTCATGATACCCGAAGCGAAGGCGTAATGCGCCATCTGGTGACGGCCCGGGGCCACCTGCTGCATCATAAACAGCGTAAGGCCCACGAAGCCGAAGCCGTAGCCGAAGTACTCCACGACGATGCCACCGCCCACGAGCCACATCGACTGCGACTGCAGCCATGCCAGCAGCGCATAGACCGCGAATGGGATATTAAAGATACAGCATAAGGTGAAAAGAGTGCGTCGCAGGCCCCGGTGTGCAATATAGTAGCCCGCCAGCAGCGAGCCCAGGAGAAAAGCCCCGGCGCCGAAAGTCCCGTAGTAAAGGCCGATCTGCTGGTTCGAAAGCCCCAAGCCCCCGGATGCGGTATCCGCCTTGAGAAACAGCGGAACGATCTTCATCACGAAGCCCTCGCCCAACCGGTACAGGATGATGAAGGCGATATAGTACCAGATATGCCGTTTGGTGAAGAACGCCGCGATAACCTCTTTCAGGCCCGAAAGGCCATCCCGCAGCGAGCGGCCTTCTGAAGCCGAACCGCCTGAAGGAAGCGCGCGGAGATGGTAAAGGCCCAAAGCGACGAGCGTGACGCACAGGAGCAGCAAAACGACCGTCCACGAACCCACAGAGGCGTCGTAAGAAGACGCGCCGTCGGCCGAGAAACCCTCGTAAAGCCACCCCGCAAGCCACACCAGACCGCCCGTGGCGACCAGTTTCGCAAGGTTGTAGAACGCACCCTGCCAGCCGATATACTTCGCCTGATCCTGCGTCGTGAGTTCCGACATGTAGACGCCGTCGGCCGCGATGTCGTGCGTGGCGCCGCTGAAGGCGATGACGCCCATCAGCGCCACGGCGTAGGGAAAGAAGTCGGGCAGGGGCAGCGTCAGCGCCGTCAGCGCCAGCCCCAGCCCGGAGATGAGCTGGGTCGACACGACCCAGAATTTCTTGGTGCGGAACATCTCCATCAGGGGGCTCCAGATCGGTTTGAGCGACCACGGCAGGATGATGAGCGAGGTCCACAGCGCGATGCGCGCATCGTCGATGCCCAGACCGCGGAACATCAGCGTGGAGACCATGTTCACGAGGAAGAACGGCAGTCCCATGGCGAAGTAGACGGTCGGAACCCAGGATAGCGGCGAGCGGCGCCGGACGGTTTCGGGTTTCATGCGTTTTTGCGTTTAGTAGTTAGGCACGGACATTACGGACGGAGGCGGGAGCGGTTGAAAACGACCCTGCGGCGGCCCTCCCCCTCCGGTTTCGGCTTATTTTATACAAAGATACGAAAAAGGCGGAAGGGTGCAAAACCGGATTCCCGGCGGTTCGGCAAAACCCTCCGACCGATAAAAGTGCCGTTACGACACCAAAGATAATTATTTGCGGCTAATGACGGCCATGGCCATCTTGCGGTGTCCCCGGTGGTTGGGGTGGTAGTTGGCGCCCATGTCGCGATCCCAGTCGGTGATGCCGGGAAGCATGGCCGTGAGGTGGAGATGCGCGTCCTGCCGCTCGCGGAGGAAATTCTCCAGATAGCGCAGGATCACTGTGTTGTCGCTCGGGGCTACGCACAGCACGGGAACCTCGCCGTAGGCCGCGCGCAGCTGATCCAGCGCCTGCGCGTAGGAGGCGTTGAAGGCCTGCTCCGAAGGGGTCACACCGGTGCTGAAGTCGTTCGAGCCGAGCTTGATGACGACGAT
>ENA-ORLW01004106-ORLW01004106.1-human-gut-metagenome-genome-assembly--contig:-NODE-4106-length-10108-cov-2.114545_pt1 | contig 10108 bp, 12 predicted proteins | sample MGYA00243017_ERZ508829 | MGnify/ENA primary metagenome ERZ508829 (study PRJEB26277, sample SAMN04329776) | human gut metagenome | biome: human-associated habitat | host: Homo sapiens | place: USA... | reverse complement strand
AGAGCACAATTTCCAGAATTAATGCCAGAGATTAATTTATCAAATTCAGAAGTTTTGATTACATTATTTTGAGGTAATAAGCAATTAAAAATATAGTCTGTTATATCAAATTTTTTTACTTTACGTACAGTAATATGATTAGTTACGGCTTCAGAGATAATACGATCTTGATCTCCGTGATAGCTATTAGCAGGATTACGTAACATTAATGGGTTTAAAATAAAATCATTAATAAGTTTGGAATCTACCATGCCGTCAATGAACAATAAAAAGGCTTTATATTGTCTATTACGAACTGAAAGTGTAAACTCACGTAGAATAATATCACTATTAATCATGGTATTAAATTTGGCTTTTAAATAATCTAAATTAACAGATAAACTAGGAAAAATTTCTTTTATATCAGGTTGATTGGAATCTTTAGTTATATTTACATCATCTTGCATACTTTCTGTAGTTGCCTTGTCTTCCAAAGAAAAAGAATATTCTTCCCTTGGTTTCCAAGCAAATATATCAAATAAACTTTTCATAAAATAGTAACCTTCTTCTATTAACTTTTTATAAAATAAGTATAATATGTTTCTTTTTTACTAGGTTTTCCAAAATAACAATTTTTATGCACTATGGAAAATTTGAAAAAAATTAGAAACAAGACTTTCCTTTTTATATATACTTGTAGTAAAATAAAAAACGGATAAAATATAATTAGAATGAAGAAAAAAACTGAAAGGAAGATAAAATATGAAAATTATTTATCAAGATGAAGAAAGACAAATAGAAGAACCTATAACGGTATTAGAATATTTTCGAAAAGAAATACAAATAGCACCAGTAGAAGTGATTGCTTGTAAGATTAATCATGAAGTAAAACCACTAAATTATATGTTACAGGAGAATGATGAAGTAGAATTACTAGATGTATCAGATAGAGATGGTGCAAGAATTTATACGAGGGGACTTTTATATATCATGGCTAAAGCATTTCATGGATTGTATCCAGAAGTGTTTAACGGTGAATTATCAATTAAAGGGAAGTATGCTTTGTGAATTATATAAACAAGAACCTAGTGAAGAGATGATTGAACAAGTAAGAAAAAAAATGATAGAGATTATTGATAAAGATTTACCCATTCAAAAAGTAGAAATGACAAAAGAAGAAGCTATAAAATTTTTAAATGAGAAAAATACAAATATAGGAAAATTACAAATAGAAAATTTAGAAAAAGAAGATGTATGTTTATATTTTTGTGAGGAATATTTTAATTATTTTTATGGGGTTATGCCTATTTCTACAGGATATGTTCCTTTTTTTGATATTATGAAATATCATGATGGATTTCTAATTCGTTATCCAAGTAAAAAAAATCCAAATGTAATGTTTCCTTATCAAGAAAGCAAAAAATTACTAGCTACATTAGATGAATATGAAGATATCCATCGTGCATTAGGTTTGTATACATTAGATAGATTAAATAAATGGATTAGAGAAGGAAAAGAAAAAGAATTAATATTATTGGCAGAAGCACTTCATGAGAAAAAGATATCTCAAATTGCAGATCGTATCGCACAAGATAGAAAAAGAAGAGTTATTTTAATAGCAGGACCTTCTTCTTCTGGAAAAACTACTTTTGCGAAAAGATTGGGCATTCAATTAAGATTAAATGGACTAAAACCAAAGACAATTTCTGTGGATAATTATTTTGTAGAAAGAGAAGACACACCAAAAGATGAAAAGGGAAATTATAATTTTGAAGCCATAGAAGCAGTGGATCTAAAGTTATTAAATCATGATTTGACAGCTTTGCTAAATGGAGAAGAGATTCAAATGCCAACTTTTGATTTTAAAGATGGGCATAAAATATATAAAGGAAATACAATGCGTTTAGCAGAAGACGAAGTGTTAGTAATGGAAGGAATCCATTGTCTAAATGATAGGCTAACGCAAGGAATTCCAAAGGAGCAAAAATTTAAAATATATATTAGTGCATTGACCGTTTTGAATATAGACTATTATAATCGAATTTCTACGACAGATACAAGAATTATTAGGAGAACTGTAAGAGATAGTCAGTTTAGAGGATATCCGGCGGAAAAAACTTTAGCTGCATGGTATTCTGTAACAGAAGGGGAAGAGAAGAATATCTTTCCATATCAAGAAGAAGCGGATGTAATGTTTAATTCATCTTTGGTCTATGAATTTAATGCATTAAGACAATATGCAATTCCATTATTTGAAAAGATAGGAAAAGAGAATAAAGAATACGCAGAAGCAAAAAGATTAGTACATTTCTTAAAATATTTTGAACCAATTTCAATAGAAAATATTCCAAAGAATTCTTTATTGCAAGAATTTTTAGGAAATAGTATGTTTGAGTATTAAACTAATGGGGACGTGTTATTTTTGTTTAAACAAAAATAACACGTCCCCATTAGTTTAATACAATTTTACGATGGCATGTAATTGTTTTTCATCTTCGCTTTTGATAGTTACATAATAAGCGTTGCCTACTTTTTCATATAAACAAAGTAAAGAATCTCCTAATTTGGCTTCTTTTTTATACATAATTTCTATGCAAGAAAAGTCAGTACTTTGATAGATGTCTATAGGAAGTGTTTCATAGGCAAGATCTAGATAACATAGATTGTGCATATGACGATTAACATCTATATTACTACGTAATACTCTGCAAGCATAAGTACTAGAATAAGAAACTGGTTCTTTTAATTTTTCTACTTCTAATAAAGGAAAAACAGATTTGGATTCAGATTTATACGGAGTAATGATGTCATCTGTTAATTTCTGAAGTCCTTTTTCAATGTGGACTAAGGCCCATTTAGAAGTAGCGATGACTAATAAATTTCCATTTTCATCATACATTTCAAAATCACGATAACAGTGAAATTTGAAGGAAGCACGTGACCAAGTTCGAATTTTTATAATATTGCCATATTGTGGTCTTTTTAAAATTTGTATTTTCCAATGTAATAATACCCAAGTTAAATGTGTTTGTTCAATTTGTTTTAATCCAAATCCTACTGTATCAGAATGAAAGCCTCCAATATCTTCAAAATATCCCAAAATAGCCTTGTTGGTAATTTCATTAGAAATACCAACATCACGAAGACTAATTTTAAATTCTTGTTCAAAAAATGCCATAATAGGTTACCTCATACTTTCTATCTATTTTTAATTATTTCCTTTTATATAAAATTACTAAAGCAAAGTATATCATAAGTAAGAAAGAGTGACAAGAAATAAAAAACAAAAAATGAAAGAAGAAATTCAGAAAATAGATTACATATCTTCTTGTTTGCAAAAAGAAAAGATGATATACTAAAGAAAAATTAAAGAGGAAGTAAAATGATAATAGAAGAATTAAATAATTGTACAATATGTCCACATGCATGTAGAGTAAATAGAAACTTAGGGCAAAAAGGAAGATGTGGATGTGATGATAAAATAAAGGTAGCTTTAGTTTCTATACATTATTATGAAGAACCATGTATAAGTGGAGAAAATGGATCTGGAACTATTTTTTTCTCAAATTGTAATCTAAAATGCAAGTTTTGCCAAAATTATGAGATTAGTCAATTGGGAAAGGGAAAAGAAATGTCTATTGAGCAATTAGCTGTAGCTATGATAGAACAACAAGAAAGGCATGCTAATAATATTAATCTAGTAACACCAACTACTTATATATATCAGATAAAAGAAGCTATCAAGATTGCGAGGAAAAATGGACTTACGATTCCTATTATATATAATTCAAATGGATATGAAAAAGTAGAGATCTTAAGAGAATTGGATGGTTATATAGATGTGTATTTGCCAGATTTAAAATATTATACAGATGATCTGGCTAGAAAATATTCTGGGATTGAGCATTATTTTGAAATAGCAACAAAAGCCATCCAAGAGATGGATAGACAAGTAGGAAGACCAAGGTTTGATGAAGGAGGAATAATTCAAAAAGGAATGATTATTAGACATCTAGTATTACCAAACCATATACAGAATAGCAAAAATATTTTAAAATGGATAAAAGAAAATATGCCAGAAGATACCTATGTTAGTGTCATGGCTCAATATTTTCCAACATATAAAGCAAAAGAAGATGAATTGTTGAATCGAAAATTAACAAAAAAAGAATATAAAGAGATAGAACAATATTTATATTTATTAGATTTAAAAAATGGTTATATGCAAGAATTAGGGGAGCATGAAGAGGAATATGTGCCAGATTGGAATAAATAGTTATATGAACCAAGACAGATAAAACAAAGAGACCACGGGAAGAACCCGTGGTCTCTATCCGGTTATGCAAGTAATTCAAGTGTGACTTTGCCCAAATCCTTATAATTTTCAAGCTTGATATCTTTTAACTCTTTGGAGTTATCAAACTCGTAAAAATTTTTGATTTCGGGATTGAGCCATAATGTGGGTGCTGGATAGGCATCTTTCCTTCTTCTCAGCTGTTCTTTGATACCATCAATATGGATCTCATAGATATGCGTATCTACCATGTGGTAGTGCATAGTGCCAGGACGCAGATTGGTTACCTGAGCAAGCATGCAGGTGAGAGCAGCAAACTGCGTGATGTTAAAAGGAACTCCTAATCCCATGTCGCAAGAACGTTGAGTGAAAAAGGAATGGAGTTTTCCGTCAATAACCAACCACTGTGACTCATATACACAAGGAGGTAATACGGCGGTGGGAAAATACTGCTGCTGCCACAAATTAATGATATTGCGGCGATCTTCCGGATGGTGTGTTATCTTAAAGATGCAGTTATTCATCTGATCTGTACCATTTGGCCCACCATTTCTGAGAATATAATTATAAGATGAACCATATGTCCCAGCCCATTGTTTCCCAATGAATCTTTCCTCCCCAGTATCAGGGTTTCGGTAGACGCCGTCTGTATCAACCTCGAATTTGTCCCAGATATGAATGTCTCTGTCACGCAGCCATTGAATTTCACAGGTTTTGGACTGATAGAGAAATAACATCTCTGTGACAGGAAGCCGAATTCCTACTTTTTTAACAGTTAAGATAGGAAACTCTTCTTCCAAATCAAATTCCCAATAGTTGCCGGGTATCCGATAGGTGACACCATTTCTTGCTTCTGTCCTGATACCTTGCGTTAAGATTTTCTCGCATAGATCAAGGTACATGTTGTCAAATTTTGACATAATGCTTCTCCTTTCCAGTAGCTAAAAATATAATGTGTAAACGGTTACGATAACAATATAACACATTAGGTTACATAAGTCAATGAAATGAGAAAGAGAATAGGTCATTGATTTCCGAAAAAACTTTACAAAAAAATCTCCATATGATATGATGCAAGCAATGAAATAAAAGGAGGGAATTTTACATGACACAAGCAGATAAATGTTTTATAGAAACTTGCAGAGAAATTATTAATCATGGTTATTCTTCAGAAGGAACTGGAGTAAGAACAAGATGGGAAGATGGGACTGAAGCAAATTATATTTCTTTAGTGGGAGTTACAAATAAGTATGATGTTGAAAAGGAATTTCCGATGATTACATTACGTAATAATTCAGCAACTGTAAAAAGAGCAATTGACGAAATATTATGGATTTGGCAGAAAAAATCGAATAATGTGCATGATTTGAATTCTCATATATGGGATCAATGGGCAGATGAAAGTGGAAGCATAGGAAAAGCATATGGCTATCAAATGGCTAAAAAATATGATTTTAAAACAAAAGAAGGAATACAAAAAATGGATCAAGTAGATTATGTATTATATTTACTAAAACATGATCCAGCGAGTCGTCGAATTATGACAAACATTTTTAATCATGAAGAATTAAAGGATATGAACTTAGAACCATGTGCTTATGGTACACAATGGCTAGTGAAAGGTGGAAAATTACATTTGATTCTAAACCAACGTTCACAAGATATGTTAGCGGCAAATGGATGGAATATTATGCAATATGCAGCTTTGCTATGTATGTTTGCACAATGCAGTGGTTTAGGTGTGGGAACTATCACACATAATATAGGAGATTGTCATATTTATGATAGACATATTCCTTTAGTACAAAAATTAATAGAAGCCAAACCAATGAATGTTACACCAAAATTAATCATTCATAATTCAACGACTAATTTCTATGATTTTAAAGTAGAAGATTTTGAAATAGTAGATTATGATTATAATAAAGATATCAAACTTGGAAAGATTCCAGTAGCTATCTAAATGGATAAGGAGAAATAAAATGTTAAGTATCATAGTAGCTGTTGCAAATAATAATGTGATAGGAAAAGATAATCAATTAATATGGCATTTGCCAGAGGATTTGAAAAGATTTAAAAGATTAACAACAGGACATACCATCATAATGGGAAGAAAAACCTTTGAATCTTTAGGAAGAATCTTGCCAAATAGAAAACATATTATTCTATGCAATGATGCACAATTACAAATAGAAGATGAAAATGTGGAAATATTGGAAGATATTGCTTTGTTAAAACCATACATAGAATCAGAAGAAGAGAATTTCATCATAGGTGGTGCTACTATTTATAAATTACTAATGCCATATGCAAATAAAATGTATATAACGCATATTAACCAAGCTTTTGAAGGCGATGTATATTTCCCAGAAATAAAGCAAGAAGAATGGAAGATTATTGAAAAAGAAAAAGGACTAAAAGATGAAAAAAATCCATATGATTATGAGTATGTAACTTATACTAGAAAATAAATTAGAAATACCAAAAGGAAAAATCTTTTTGGTATTTATTTTTAGATATATGTCCCCTATGGACAAAAATGTCCACTAATCAACGTCCCTTAAGGACATTTTTTTAGAAAGGTATTGACAAATTGCTTGAAATGGTGTAAAGTATATTAGCATTACAAAAGAGGTGGTAATTATGGAGAAAAATGTGAAGGTCAGTATGCTTTTTGAAATTTATGGAAAGTTATTGACACAAAAGCAGTTGGAGGTCTTAACAGATTATTATAATAATGATCTATCTCTTTCGGAAATTGCAGAGAATAATCATATCACAAGGCAAGCTGTGAGAGACATTATAAAAAAGGGGGAAAATAAACTTTTCGAGCTAGAAGAAAAGCTTTTGTTTATGGAGAAGATGATGGAACAAGAAAAACGATTACAAGAAGTCTTAAGTGAACTAAGCAAAATAGAAGATGCTTCGTCTGATAAAAAAATTGAAAAGATTTTAGAGCATGTTAGAAAAGAATTAAATTGTTTAGTGTAAATGAACTAAGGAGAACTTAAAAGAAAAATGAGGAGGAGTTAAGATATGGCTTTTGAAGGATTATCTTCTAAATTACAAGATATTACAAGAAGATTAAGAGGAAAAGCAAGAATTACAGAATCTGATCTAAAAGATATGTTAAGAGAAGTAAAACTTGCATTATTGGAAGCCGATGTTAATTATAAAATCGTAAAAGAGTTTATAGAAACAATCCTACAAAAGGCGTTAGGGGAAGATGTATTAAAATCATTAACTCCTGGACAACAAGTTATAAAAATTGTAAAAGACGAATTAGTGGAACTTCTTGGAGGACAAGAAAGTAAAATTCATTTTACACCAAACCCACCTACTATTATTATGTTAGTAGGATTGCAAGGTTCTGGTAAAACAACAACTGCAGGAAAAATAGCAAATTTATTAAGAAAAGAAGGAAAGAAACCTTTATTAGTGGCATGTGATATTTATAGACCAGCAGCTATTAAACAATTGCAGGTAGTAGGTGCACAATTAAATATCCCTGTTTATAGTAATGAACAATCGAAAGATGTTGTACATATTGCTAAACAAGCAATTAGTGTAGCTATGAGCAAATTAAATGATGTGGTTATTTTAGATACTGCAGGTAGACTTCATATTGATGAAGAATTAATGCAAGAATTAAAAAATGTAAAACAAAATGTAAAACCACATGAAATCTTGCTAGTTGTGGATAGCATGACAGGACAGGATGCAGTTAATGTAGCCTCATCTTTTAATGAAGCATTAGGAATTGATGGAGTTGTTCTTACAAAATTAGATGGGGATACACGTGGTGGTGCAGCTTTATCTGTAAAGAAAGTAACAGGAAGACCAATAAAATTTGCAGCAACTGGTGAAAAGCTAAGTGATATAGAAGTATTTCATCCAGATAGAATGGCTTCTAGAATTTTAGGAATGGGAGATGTTTTATCTATTATAGAAAAAGCAGAAGAATCTATTAATCTAGAAGAAGCAGAAAAATTGGAAAAACAGCTTAAGAAAAAAGAATTAGATTTAGATGATTATTTGGCACAATTAAGACAAGTAAAGAAAATGGGATCTTTTTCATCTATCCTAAAAATGATACCTGGTATGGCAAGTATTAAAGATTTGAAAGTAGATGATAAGGAATTTGTAAAAATAGAAGCTATGATATGTTCTATGACAAAAGAGGAAAGACAAAATCCTAAAATCTTAAATGCAAGTAGAAGAATTAGAATTGCCAAAGGTAGTGGTACAACAGTTCAACAAATTAACCAATTTATGAAGTCCTTTGAAATGACGCAGAAAATGATGAAAAAAATGCAAAGCGGAAAAGGAATGAAAAACATCATGAAAAACATAAATCCAAATGATTTGAAGAATTTCAAGATGTAAGATAATGTTATTAATTTTTTATTTTATAAATAAAAGTACATGTGCAGGAGGTGAAGGAAAATGGTAAAAATCAGATTGAAAAGAGTAGGTGCTAAAAAAGCTCCATTTTATCACATTGTTGTTGCAGATTCAAGATCTCCAAGAGATGGTAAAATTATCGAGCAAATTGGAACTTATGATCCAATGACAAATCCATCTACAATTGTTGTAGATAAAGAAAAAGTAGCAAACTGGATTAAGAATGGTGCAAAACCAACAGACACAGTAAAAGCTTTAATTGAAAAAGCAAATAACTAGTGCCTAGGGAGGAGCCAAAAAAATGAAAGATGTATTAGAAACCATGATTCAAAATCTTGTAGAAGAGAAAGAAGCCGTTGAAATTACACAAAAAGAAACAGAAAAAGAAGTTTCTTTTGATGTAAAGGTGGCTCCATCTGATATGGGAAGAGTAATTGGAAAACAGGGGAGAGTTGCAAAAGCGATTAGAACTATGATGAAAGCTTTAGCTGGAAAAGAACATAATAACGCAACATTAGAATTTATAGAAAAATAAAGAAGAGGAATATGCATGCAAAAGTATTTTGAAGTAGGACAAATTGTAAATACATTTGGTATAAAAGGACAAGTAAAAGTAAAGCCTTTTACAGATGAAATAGAACGATTTGAAGAACTAAAAAATGTTTATATCTGTCAAAAAGAAGAAATGAGACAAGTAGAAATTGAGAAGGTAAGTTATCATAAAGATATGGTTTTGCTAAAATTAAAAGGAATTGATGATATGAGTGCAGCAGAAAAATTAAAGGGACTATATCTAAAAATTGATCGAAAAGATGCTAAAAAACTTCCAAAAGATACTTATTTTATTGCTGATTTATTAGGACTAGAAGTCTATACGGATGAAGGAAAACGATTAGGACTGGTAGATGATATTTTTCCGACAGGTAGCAATGATGTATATGTGATAAAAGATGAACTTGGAAAGCAAATTCTATTACCAAGTATTCCAGAAGTTTTAAAAAAAATTGATCTAGAAAAAGGAATCATTACAGTACATTTATTAAAAGGATTAATAGATGAAGTTTAGAAAGAAAGGAAAATAACATGCAGTTTGATGTGCTTACCTTATTTCCTGAAATGTTTGAAACTATTAAACAAAGCATTTTAGGAAGAGCAATGAAAAAAGAACAAATTCATTTGAATTTAGTGAATATAAGAGATTTTTCAAAAGATAAACACAAAAAAGTGGATGATACACCTTATGGTGGTGGCGCAGGTATGGTAATAAGACCAGACGTTGTATATGATGCGTATACTTCCCTTTCTGATAAAGAAAGTGCAAAATTGATTTATTTAACCCCACAAGGGAAAATTTTAGATCAAGAAATGGTAAAAGCGCTTAGCAAAGAAAAACATCTTATCTTACTTTGTGGACATTATGAGGGGATAGAC
>ENA-ORLW01004101-ORLW01004101.1-human-gut-metagenome-genome-assembly--contig:-NODE-4101-length-10123-cov-3.934800_pt1 | contig 10123 bp, 7 predicted proteins | sample MGYA00243017_ERZ508829 | MGnify/ENA primary metagenome ERZ508829 (study PRJEB26277, sample SAMN04329776) | human gut metagenome | biome: human-associated habitat | host: Homo sapiens | place: USA... | reverse complement strand
GCCCGCAAGCCGGGCAGTCAGGTTTTCATCCAGCAGCAGGATCAGTTCTCCGTGCAGCAGCGGCGACAGCTGCCACGCCGCAAGGCGGCTGCGGTTATCCGCTTCCAACTCCCGGATGACCCTATCCACCTTCCACGCTTTGCCGAACACCGCCGGGAGACGCAGCTTCTGCCGGGCAATCTTCAGTGCCGTTTCCGGCGGGGGCGGGCTGTCAGCAGCTACGGCGCTGCCACCCTCCTGCCACGGCAGAAAGTGGATGCTGCCGTCTGCCCGGCGCTGCATCACCAGCACCTCCACCGAGGGGTCGCCGTCCCGCACTGCTGCCCGCGCCGCCGGGTCGGAGCGGGCACCCTCGTTCTGCATCCAGTCGTCCAGCGTATTCAACTGCGCCAGCCGGTGCGTTTCCGGCTGCGGCACAAGGTACGCCTCGGCGCGCGCTTTCTTTTTCTCCTGCGTCTGCTCATATACGCAGCGCATTTTCTCCCCCTGCGCTCCACCGGGAGCTTCCCGCTCCCAGCCGTAGACCTGCTGCACCAGCGGAGAGATTTCCTCCGGCAGCCGGATGCTCCGGGGCAGAAACTTCCGGGTGCGCCAGAGCAGCCACTGTCCATATACCGCCTCGCTGCCCGCATCAAAGGCATTTTCCCCGGTGTCCAGCACCGCGCAGCAGGCCTGCTGCAATGGGGCGGGGCGGCTGCGGCGGTGACGGTGCAACCGTCCGATGCGCTGCAGCAGCAGATCCATGGGGCAAAGCTCTGTAACAAGAACGTCCAGATCAATGTCCAACGACTGCTCCATCACCTGCGTGCCCACCACGATCAGGTCGTTCCGGCGCTCCGGTTCAGAGCCCTTGCCAATGCGTGCCATCAGCTGGTTTTCCCGCGCTGCGCGGTCCGGCATCAGGAACTGCGCATGGAACAGCTGCACCTCTTTGTCCGGCAGGCTTTCCCGCAGCAGCTGCGCGATCTTCTGCGCTTTTTTGACCGTGTTGACGATCACTCCCGCGCAGCCGCCCTCTGCCAGCTTCCGGCGCAGCAGCGCGGGCAGCTCCGGCTCTATGAGCGTGGTCAGCTGCACCGTTTTACCGGGTGCGTCTGGTGGGATGGCCGTCTGCTTTACCTCTGCGCCGTCCGTCCATGTCAGCAGCGGATAGCCGCAGCTGGTTTTCCATGGGGCGTCCGGGACAGCCTTTTTCTGCTGGTAAGCCTCGACCAGTTCCGCGCGCCGCCGGGCAGGCAGGGTGGCTGACAGCAGGATGACCGGCACCTTGTACCAACCCAGCCATTCCAGTGCGCGGTCCAGATAGCAGTTCATGTAGGTATCGTAGGCGTGGCACTCGTCAATAATGACCACCTTGCCCGCAAGCCCCAGATGCCGCAGCATAACGTGCTTCTGGGCAAGTGCCGCCAGCAGCAACTGATCCACTGTGCCAATCACAAAGTTTGCCAGCAGTGCCTGCTTGTTTCCCCGAAACCACTGGTGTACCTGCACCTGATGCGCTTCCTGCGCGTCCTCCTCCAACTGCACTCCGCGCCCCTGCAGCCGCAGATAGCACTCGTTCAGTTCTGCCATGCCGTGTGCCAGCTTTATAGCCTGCGGCAGCGTCTCCTCAGACTGCGTATCCGCCCAGCCAAGCAGCCGGGGAAAGATGCCGTTTGCCGTGGCCTGTGTGGGCAGTCCGAAAAAGACACCACCCAGCCCGAACCGGCTGGCCATGACCTCCGCAGCGGCCAGCGCCGCCTCGGTTTTACCCACGCCCATCTGTGCTTCCAAAATCAGGATGCCCGGTTCTGCTGCGGTATCCACAGCCTCCAGAACAGCCCTCTGCACCGCATTGGGCGCAAAGCCGAACCGCACCGCAAACTCCTGCGGGTCTGCGATGCCCGGCTGTGCCTCCCACGGGAAGGGCAGCGCCAGCTTTTCCCAAGCCCTGTCCACCCGCGCCGGGTAATCCTCCATGCTGCCCAACTCCTCTACCGGGATCAGGGGAAAGTATTCCGTATTGCTGGCGATCCAGTCTGCCATGATCAGAAGTCCGGTCAGAAGCACTTCCTCCTGCGGATTCAGATCATCCAACTCCGCTGTGTCGTCAAAGCCACAGTCCTGCAAAACAGTCATGAGCAGTTCTGTCCAGAAGTCCTCCCAGACCTTTTTCTGTCCCTTGGGGTAGTAGTTGCTCTCCCAACCCTCTAACTGATCATCGACCGCCGCGCAGCTCTGTGGCTTGCCGTGGTGCGCCCCCACAATGGAGGCGATCCCGCCGGGGCAGTCATCCCACAGCAGGACTGCCTCGCCCGCCCGGGCATGCGGCGACTCCCGGCGGTTCTGTTCAGGACAGTCCAGCGGTGTCAACGTTTCCAGCCGCTGCCGCGCCTCCGGCAGGGTGCGCAGGATATTTGCCTGAAAGGCTACCGTAGCCTTGCCTATATCATGGATTCCACCCAAAAACCGGGCATGCGCGAGCAACGCTTCCTCGCACTCAAAGCCCATGGCCCGTTTTACGCTTTCGGGGAGCCACTGCCGGACTAGCCGCTCCATGATGCCCGCCGTATCCCACAGATGCATCCAGAGCGGCAGCCACAGGCTGGTATTTTCCGGGTCCGTTTTACCGGCCAAAAACCTTGTTTTATTCAACGTCCTTCGCATTTTTGCTCCTTTTCCGGTGTGTGTGTGCCTTCCATGTACCGAGCACAACAGATAATGTGTACTATAATCCGTACTTTTTGTATTTTATCTCCGCAAATGAAAAAAGCGGCACACCGGGTCGTGCCTCATCAAAACGAAAGTGTCCTCGCAAGGTAAAGAAACCTGCTATTTATAGCCCGGTTCCGTTTTCTGTTTCAAAGATACGCTTCTGCCCTTCTGCTGTCAATGACTCTGCGCCAATTCATCAAAGCTACAAAAAAACGATTTCTTTTTTGTATAAAAAACCGCCCCGGCTTCCATTGTGGAAACCGGGGCGGTTTGTTATGCTTTATTCGTGCTTTCTCAAGCGCTCACGCAATCACTTGCGGGGGTTCTTGATAGCAGCCTGGGCGGGTGCCAAAATTACAGAGCGTTGGGGAAGAATGATAATACGTTTTTATCTTCGCGCAAATCCTACTCCAGAAATATTTCCTGTTCGATCGTGACTCCGTATTGCAAAATCTTATCCTTTCTATGCAAAAAAGCTGCCGCACCGGAAAAACCGGCGCGGCAACTCTTTTTGCAGGAACCTGTACCGGCGCTACGGGACGCACCAGCCGCAGGAACACACTTATTTACCAAAGACGGCAACGTAGTCCTTCTGGAACTTTTCAATGCCGGCATCAGTCAGAGGGTGGTGGATCATCTGCTCCAGCACCTTATATGGCACGGTGGCAATGTGTGCACCGGCCAGTGCGCAGTCCGTGATGTGGATAGGATTGCGCACCGAGGCAGCGATGATCTCGGTATGGATGTCGGGGTAATTGCCGAACATCTCTGCAATGGTCTGAATCAGGTCGATGCCGGGCTGGCCGATATCGTCCAGACGCCCCAGAAAGGGGCTGACATAGGCAGCACCGGCACGGGCAGCCAGCAGCGCCTGATTTGCGCTGAAGATCAGGGTGCAGTTGGTGGGAATGCCCTCGCTGCTCAGCACCTTGATGGCCTTCAGACCCTCTGCCGTCATGGGAATCTTCACTACCATGTGCGCAGGATCCAGTGCGTAGATAGCACGGCCTTCCTCGATCATCCCTGCAGCGTCCAGCGTAGTGGCCTTGACCTCGCCGGAGATGGGGCCATCCACAATGGAGGTGATTTCCTTCAGGGTCTCGGCGTAATCACGGCCTTCCTTGGCGATCAGGCTGGGGTTGGTGGTGACACCGGCAATGATGCCCATATCGTTTGCTTTGCGGATCTCGTCCACGTTGGCCGTATCAATGTAGAATTTCATACCTGTATTCCCCTTTTTTCAGCAGACGCTCACTTCAGCAGCGCCTCGGCATGGGCTGCAATGTTCTCGGCGGTCAAACCGTACTCCTTGAACAGATCGGCGGGCGAGCCGCTCTGACCAAAACGATCCATAATGCCCACGCGGTCAAACTTGCAGCTGCACTTACCGGCAATGGTCTCGGCGGTCACACCGCCCAGACCGCCGATGATGCTGTGCTCCTCGGCAGTAACAACAGCCTTGCACTTATTGGCATAGGCCAGTGCAGTCTCGGTATCAAAGGGTTTGATGGTGTGGAAGTTGACAACAGCGGTGCTGATGCCCTTGGCCTCCAGCGCATCCGCTGCCTTCAAAGCTTCCGGGATCATCAGTCCGGTGGCAAAGATCGCCACATCAGAGCCATCCTTCATCACGTTGGCCTTGCCGGGGATAAAGGGGGTGTCCTCCTCGGTGTACACATCGGACACCGGACGTGCCACGCGGATGTACACAGGACCCTTGATGTCGTTTGCTGCCTTAACCGCCTTACGGGTCTCAATGGGGTCGCAGGGTACCAGAATGGTCATGTTGGGCACAACGCGCATCAGGGCAATGTCTTCCACGGTCTGATGGCTGCCGCCGTCCTCGCCCACGCACAATCCGCTGTGGCTGCACGCCACCTTGACGTTGGCGTTGACGTAGGCAATGCTGTTGCGGATCTGCTCGTAGGCGCGGCCGGTACCAAACAGTGCAAAAGTGCTGATGAAGGGGATCAAACCGCTGTGTGCCATGCCTGCTGCAGCACAGGTCATGTTGGCTTCGGCAATGCCGAAGTTGAAGAACCGCTCGGGATACTTCTCGGCAAAGATGTTGGTCATGGTAGCGTGTGCAAGGTCTGCATCACAGACGACGACCTTCTCATTCAGACCACCGATATCACGCAATGCCTCGCCGTAGGCGACGCGCATAGATTTACTTTCAGCCATCTACTTCTACCCCCAGTTCTTTCATAGCCTTGATGTACTCTTCCTTATTGGGTGCCTTGCCGTGCCAGCCGACCACGTTTTCCATAAAGGAAACGCCCTTGCCCTTCACGGTCTCGCAGCAGATGAAACGGGGCTTACCCGGGGTGACGGGTGCCTGAATGGCATCCACGATGGCCTGAATATCATGGCCATCCACCTTGACGGTCTCAAACCCGAAGGCGGCAAACTTGGCGCAGGGATCGCCCACCGGCATGACCTGATCGTTGGTGCCGTCGATCTGCAGCCCATTGTGATCCAGCAGAACCACAAAATTGTCCAGACCGTACTTCACAGCGCTCTCGGCTGCCTCCCACACCTGACCTTCCTGGATCTCGCCATCGCCCAGAATGGCGTATACCCGGTAGTCCTTGTGCAGGTATTTGGCTGCCATAGCCAAACCGCCTGCCACGCTGACGCCCTGTCCCAGAGATCCGGTGTTCACATCAATGCCCGGCGTCTTGTTGCAGTCGGGATGGCCCTGCAGGTGGCTGTGCAGCTTGCGCAGGGTCCACAGATCCTCCCGGGGGAAGAAACCCAGATCTGCCAGAATGGCGTACTGTGCCGGGCAGCCGTGACCCTTGCTCAGCACAATGCGGTCACGATCCTCCCACTTGGGGTTCTTGGGGTCCACATGGGCAGTGTTATAGTAGATAGCCATGAGCATCTCCACCAGAGACAGTGATCCGCCCGGGTGGCCGGACTGGCACAGATACAGCATCTTGATAATGTCTGCGCGCAGCTGCTTTGCTTTTTCCTGTTGCATAGCAAGTTCCATAATATGTATCCCTCTCAATCAGATTTGAAGATGTACGTTTTTACGCAGCCGTTGCACCCAGCAGCATATCCGGCAGGAAGGTAACGACCTGCGGGAAGATACAGGTGACAGCCAGCGTGATCAACAACGGAACCAGGAAGGGCAGGATCGACTTGTAAATGCGTTCCAGCTTGATCTTGTTCACGTCCGAAATGACAAACAGGCACACGCCGAAGGGAGGAGTGACCTGACCGATCATCAGGTTCAGCACCACCACAACGCCGAAGTACACCAGATTGTAGCCCATGGTGTCGGCGATGGGCAGCAGCACGGGCAGCATCAGGGTCAGGATAGCGCCGGGCTCCATGACCATGCCAAGGATCAGCAGGATGATGTTGATAATGAACATGACAACCGCCGGGTTGGAGGAAACACCGGTGATGGTGTTTGCGATGAGGGCGGAGATGCCCTCCTTGGCCATGACGTAGGTAAACAGGGTGGAAGTACCGATGATGAACAGTGTGTTTGCAGAGGAGATGGCACTTTCCTTCAGGCACTGCAGGAAGGTTTTGAGATCCATGCTCTTATAGACCAGCACAGAGATGATCAGCGCATAGATGGTTGCCACTGCAGAGGCCTCGGTGGGGGTGAACCAGCCCAGCGTAAAGCCTGCCAGAATGATCACGGGGGTGATGCAGGCGGGCAGCGCATGAACAAACTGCCATGCCAGATTGCGCAGGTTGAAAGCGGTGCGCTCGTAGCCGCGCTTGACAGCGTAGATGTAGATGAGCACCATCATCAGCACTGCCATGACCAGCGCCGGGATCACACCGCCCATAAACAGCTTGGACACACTGACCGAGGCCGACGCGCCGTATATGATCAGCGGGATCGAGGGCGGGAAGATGGGGCCGATGACTGAGGAGGCAGCAGTAACGGCAGCGGAGAAATCATCGTCGTAGCCGTGGTCACGCATGGCCTTGATCTCGATAGCGCCCAGACCGCCGGCGTCGGCAGAAGCAGATCCGGACATACCGGCAAAGATGACCGAGGCCAGCACGTTGGCGTGACCCAGACCACCGGGAATCCAGCCCACCAGCTCGCGGGCGGTGCCGAACAGCTCGTCGGTGATCTTACCGGCGTTCATCAGGTTGCCCGCCAGAATGAACAGCGGAATAGCGATGAGCAGCCAGCTGTCAATACCGGAAACCATCTTTTGACCGATGACCACCAGCGGGTAGCCCAGAGACAGGCAGCCCAGCACGGCAGAGAAGCCGATGGACACCGAGATGGGAATGCCAATGATCAGAAATGCAACGAATGCAAGCAAGAAGAGGATCATGCGGCCTTCCCTCCTTTCTTAGCGGCAATGTGGCCGACCAGCATCTCAAGGCTCTTCAGCGCAATGAACGCACCGGCAATCGCCATAGGGATGTATTGGATAGTATAGTGAACATTGGGCATGGTGGCATAGGTGCGGGAGGCCACAAATCGGTACTGTGCATTGAAGGCCACGATCATCACGACGCCCAGACCCAGACCTATCAAATCGGTGATGTACCACACGATCTCGGCAGCAACACCATGCAGGCGGGTGACAAGGAAATCCAGCCGGATCAGACCGGACTTGTTGTACAGGGGGATGATGCCGATAAATGCCATCCACAAAAACAGGATACCGCACAGTTCGGTGGTGGGCAGCCAGCTTTGGTTCAAAAAGTTGCGGCGGCACAGCTCGGTCACGATCAGTCCAACCAAGCCAAGGATCATTGCCATAATGATCCACTCAGCCACCTTGGAAATGGTGTCTGTGATCTTTGTCAAAACTTTCATGTTGCCATTCCTTTGTTAAAAAAGGCGCAGGCCCATCCGAAAATCGGCCTGCGCCGCTGCAAATACAACGAACTTCGGGAGATTCCCGTCTTACTTATTGCCGTAGTTGTAGATGGTATCGACCAGGCTCTGATCATACCATGCCTCGCTGGCATAACGGGTGTAGTATGCGGGGATGTCCAGCTTCTTCTTGAAGGAGTCGATGTCCGGGTTATCGCAGAACTGCACGCCGCCCTCTTCCATGGTCTTGCGGGCAGTCACGTTATCCTCAGCGATGCAGTCAAAGCTGAACTGTGCAGCCTCCTTTGCCTTCTCGCGCAGCACATTCTGGGTGGTCTCGTTCAGCTTATCCCAAGCGATCTTGTTGGCAGCCATGGTGCAGCCCATCCACATATAATTGATAAAGCTGAAGTAGCCGATATCGTCCCAAGTAGCATTTGCTACTTCGTGGTAGGTGGCGTTGTCCTGTGCCTGTGCGGTGCCATTGCTCAAGGCGGTAGTCAATTCGGTCAGAGCCAGTGCCACAGGGGTAGCGCCCAGCGTGCTCCAGCAGTCGGTGTACATCTGGCTCTGGGGCACGCGGATCTTCAAGCCGATCACGTCGTCAGCCTTCTCGATCTGGCCCCAGCTCTTGACGGTGGAAACATGACGCATACCGTTGTCGCCCTCAGCCAGATAGACCAGATCGTAATCACCGAAGTCGGCAAAGATCTGCTCACCGATGTCGGTGCTGTTCAGCACCTCGTTGGCTTCCTCGGCGCTGGTGAACAGGAAGGGCAGATCCATGACCTTGGCTTTGTCGTAGAAGGAAGTAAAGCCGGAAGTACCTGCAAAGATCAGATCAATGGTGCCCATACGGGTGGACTCGATCGCCTCGGCATCGTTGCCCAGCGTGCCGCCGTACTGTACATCGCACTTGACTGCGCCGCCGGTAGCCTCTTCGATCAGCTCACCGTACTTGATGATGGTCTTGGTGGGCACGCTGTTTTCGCCGCCGGGGCTGTACAGGGTCAGGGTAGTGTTGGTAAAACCGGCATCGCTGCCGCCTGCAGAAGCTGCGGTGGAGCTGGCGGTGCTGGTGGTAGTGCTTGCGGAAGAGCCGCCGCAAGCGGCCAGACCCAAAGCTGCTGCGCCGATACCGGCGACCTTCAGAAAGCTGCGGCGAGAGATCTTTTTCATAACAGTGTCCTCCTGTTTTCTTGGGCAGAAGCATTTTTCGTGCAACTGCTTCTGCCGAATCGTTTGATTGACGAGAAGTCCGACGTTGTAGGATTGTAGGACAATCCATATCTGTGTTTATAGAATACCCTACTTTGCAAAGAATTTCAATTTCCAGAATTACCTAAAAATATATCATTTTTTTTATCTCTTTGCACAAAAACTTGTATCCATGTTGCAAAACCTGCACAGATGTAGCAATTTTTCGTCTCAAAAGCGGCAAAACATGTTGCACTGTTCTACAATTTTGCAAAAAAGCACCAGCAGCCGCTCCCCCGCTTTCCAAAGAAGCGGAGCAGCGCCCTGCAGGTGCCTGCGTATGCTTTTTTTACGGGCTGTGCCCTTTTTTCCTCTTATAAGGAGACGTTTCCGTCCCTGGTCATGCTGATCAGATCCTGTGCCACCAGCTCCAGATGGCTGTGCATATAATGCTCGGCGGCATCAGCATCCCCTGCCTGCAGAGCCGCCAGAATTTTGGCGTGGGGCATAATGGCGTTCAAGGCGTTCTGGTTGTGCTGGAAGGTGCGCTGCCGGAAGTTTTTAATGCGCTCACAGGTCTGATGGTTGATCTTGATCAACAGTTGGTTCCGACTGGCTTTGACGATGCTGGTGTGGAATTTTTCGTCATACTTTGCAATGGTGGCAGCATCCTGTTTTTCCACTGCTTCGACAAATTTTTGATGGATGTGTTGCAGTTCCAACAGATCCTCGGGCTGGCTGCGCTCTGCCATCAGGCGGGCAGCCAGCGGCTCCAGTGCGTTGCGCACCTGCACGCAATCCAAAAGCTCCATTTCGTTGGCTCTGAACCACTGCACTGTCTGCTCTGTGCCCGCCTCCTTATCACTTGCCACAAAGGCTCCGCGCCCGGGGCGGATCTCCACAAGCCCCTTTGCCTCCAACAAGCGGAATGCTTCCCGCACGGTGCCGCGACCCACTCCCAGCTGCTTGCTCAGGGTCATCTCCGCAGGGAGCTTGGTATCCACTGCATAGGTACCGTCCACAATACGGTCTGCAATGACCTGCTCCACCTGCTGCACGATAGACACCCGCTTCAGACTGTTCAGTTCTGTTGCCGGTTCTGCCATAAGGACCAGTCTCCTCCTCTTTAATAATACGCAATAGGATATTTTTTGGTACAAAAACAGCCCCCGTAGCAGGGATGTGCAAAGCTGCGCTCCTGTCTTTCTTAGAACAATTATAGCGCGGTCTATTGTATGATGTCAAACACTTTTTGAAAAAACCGGTTGTTTTTTGAGCAAAGAGCTTTAATTGCCGTATTCCACCTGAAATTTGTGAATGAAACACGAAAATTCTTTCATAGTTTGAAAATACCTGTTGACATTTCCATGCGCAGTGTGTATGATAAAGGCAAGATGGATTGTAGGACATCATACAATCAAA
>ENA-ORLW01004091-ORLW01004091.1-human-gut-metagenome-genome-assembly--contig:-NODE-4091-length-10146-cov-3.449300_pt1 | contig 10146 bp, 8 predicted proteins | sample MGYA00243017_ERZ508829 | MGnify/ENA primary metagenome ERZ508829 (study PRJEB26277, sample SAMN04329776) | human gut metagenome | biome: human-associated habitat | host: Homo sapiens | place: USA... | reverse complement strand
AATCCTAAGGATGTGCGATTAAAGGAATTCCTGTCAAAGGTTCTGTAAAAATAAAGAAATATAAAAGAAAAAAGTTCTGTTTTCTTAAGAGACAGAACTTTTTTCTTTAAGAATTGCGAAAGACTATTGCTATTTTTTTATTTATGTATAGTATAGATTGTATGAAGAAAATAAAAACTATAATTCCACTTATTATTACATTTTGTATGAATGCTGTGGTATATTGGGGAGTGCCGCTATTACGGACGGGAATCAAGACTCATAATCTTTCTGGTCCGGCGGATGAAGTGATTCCTTTTATGCCACAGTTTATTATTATTTATTTTGGGTGTTATCTTTTCTGGGTAGTGAACTATTTCATGGCATCGATGCGGGAGGAGAAGGTGAAATACCGGTTTTTTACTGCGGATTTTTATGCGCGGCTGGTATGTATGCTGTGCTTTATTTTTTATCCGACCACGAATACGAGGCCGGTTCTGGCAGGGACGGATATCTGGACGCAGGCAGTACGGTTTCTGTATACAGTTGATAAGCCAATCAATCTGTTTCCGTCCATTCACTGCATGGCAAGCTGGTTCAGCTGTATTGCGGTCAGGAAGAACCGGAAGATTTCCAACTGGTATAAAGCTTTTTCTGTCCTGATGACGGTACTGGTCGTGATATCGACACTGGCGCTTAGGCAGCATGTATGGCAGGATGCAGCAGCAGGAATTCTTCTTGCAGAAGTAACCTGGCAGATCAGCAGACGGACAAATGGATGGCAGATTTATCGGCGTCTGACAGAAAAAATAGCAAATAAACTTGGAAACCGGATAGGAATGAGGAGAGATGGAAAATAAAAAGAAGACGATCTTCAATGTCATATTTTTGCTGGTGGTATTTGCCGGTACAATGTATGGCGTATTTCATGGGGAAGATATTGGTGAGATTGTGAAGATCCTGGGACAGGTCAATGTATTATGGCTGATTCCAGGAGTGATCTGTGTTGTGGTTTTTATCTGGGGAGAATCGATCATTATCTATTATATGATGCGGACACTGAAAATCCGGCTGAAAAAATGGACATGTTTTCTGTTTTCATCGGTTGGATTCTTCTTCAGCTGTATCACACCTTCGGCATCTGGAGGACAGCCGGCACAGATTTATTATATGAAAAAAGAAAAGATACCAATACCGGTTTCGACGCTGGTGCTGATGATCGTTACGATCACTTATAAACTGGTACTGGTGGTTGTCGGATTGTGGCTGGTACTGTTCGGACAGGGATTTATCCATAAATATCTCTGGAGTATCCGGCATATCTTTTATCTGGGGACAGCTCTGAATGTTTTCTGCGTGACAGCGATGCTGGTGCTGGTGTTCCATCCGCGGCTTGCAAGAGAAATTCTGGTAAAAGGAATGGCACTGCTTGAAAAGCTGCACTTTCTACACCATAAGGAGGCGCGTATTGAAAAACTGAATGCATCAATGGATCAGTACCGGGATACAGCAGTTTTTCTGAAGGAACACAAGCAGGTGATCGTGAATGTATTTGCGATCACCATGTTCCAGCGGTTTGCGCTGTTTACAGCTACATGGTTTGTATATAAGGCATTTGGACTGTCCGGAACGAATGCGTTCGTGATCATTCTTCTGCAGTCTGTGATTTCGGTTTCTGTGGATATGCTGCCACTGCCGGGCGGTATGGGCATCAGTGAAAAACTGTTTTCGATGATTTTTGAACCGGTTTTCGGAAGTGCACTTTTGATTCCGGGAATGATTTTAAGCAGAGGACTTGGATATTATACAGAATTATTGATCAGTGCAATTTTCACGATCGTGGCGAATTTTACAATAGGAAGAAACTTAAGGAAGAAAGCATAAATAAATGGAGAGTTATTCTGATAAGAATAAAAACAAGGGGGAAATAAAATGTTAGGTGTTTATGATTACACAGTTATACTTACATATATCAGTCTGTGGATTTCGATTGGTGGGATGATGCTGTCATTGAATGGACATCTGGATCTTGCAGTATTGTGTCTTGCACTGTCTGGTCTGTGTGATATGTTTGATGGGAAGATTGCAAGAACAAAGAAGGATAGAACAGAAATAGAGAAACGTTTTGGAATCCAGATTGATTCCCTGTGCGACATTGTCTGTTTTGGAGTTGGACCGGCGATCATCTGTTATTGTATGGGAATGAATGGGATTGTCGGTGTTCTTATTCTTATGTTCTATGTGTTGGCAGGATTGATCCGTCTGGCATGGTTTAATGTAACAGAAGAGTGCAGGCAGGATGAGACAACAGAGAACAGAAAGTGTTATCAGGGATTGCCGATCACATCCATGTCGATCGCATTACCGATTCTTGTTGTGCTTCGCCCATTTTTGCACTGTGATTTCAGAATTGCACTGCATGCGATGGTTCTTCTTGTAGGACTTCTGTTTGTTATGGATTTCAAATTAAAAAAGCCGGGGAATAAGACACTTTCTGCATTAGTCGGAGTAGTAGCGGTTGCAGTAGTCTGGACATTGAGACGAAGATTCATGTAAGAGGAGAGATTATGATTTATGCAGACAGAAACGGAAACAGGATGGAGAAAACAACAGGACAGGACAGATTCCTGGAATATATCTATGGACATACACTGACAAGAATGATGCTGAAACCATTGCTTGGTTCCAGGGTATCCCGACTTGGCGGAAAAGTGCTGGACAGCAGAGTGTCCAGGCTGTTGATTCCATCGTTTGTCAGAAAGAATCAGATTGATCTGTCAATCTATGAAAAGAAACATTATTCTTCTTATAATGACTTTTTTACGCGTAAGATTTTAGCGGAGGAACGTCCGATTGACGGAAGAAAAGAAGTACTGATCAGTCCTTGTGACGGGAAAGTGACAGTTTGTCCGATTCGAAGGGATGGACTTTTTCTTATCAAACAGACACAGTATACAGTCCGTAGTCTTCTGAAGGATGAAAAGCTTGCGAAACGCTATGAAGGTGGAACAGCTTATATAATCCGTCTCACGGTAGATGACTACCACAGATATTGTTATGTGGCAGATGGTGTGAAATCTGCACAGCGAAAGATCAGAGGAGTCTTCCATACAGTAAATCCGGTGGCAAATGACTATGCTCCGATTTACAAGATGAATACAAGGGAATATTGTCTTGTACAGACAGAAGAACTGGGAACCGTTTTGCAGATGGAAGTCGGTGCTCTTATGGTTGGACGGATTAAGAATCATAAAAAGAAAGTATCTGTTGTACACCGGGGAGAAGAAAAAGGAATGTTCGAGTTTGGCGGGTCTACAGTCGTTCTTTTGACAGAGCCGGGAAAAGTGCAGACGGATGAAGATCTGGTGAGAAACAGTGCAACCGGTGCAGAGACATTGGTAAAGATGGGTGAGAAAATCGGTGAAAAATGTCAGAAAGAACCGTTTTCGGGCGAGAACTGAGGATTTTCTATAGCATTCTAAAATAAAGTGTGCTAAAATGGCTGTGTTTGTTAAAGAAACATAGCCATTTTGTGCAAATATGGAGATAAGACAGAGAGAAGGAGGAAAATTCAGGTGAAAAAGAGAAGAATGCTTGCAGTTCTTTTGATTGTTGCACTTGCAGTTGCTTCTTTTTCCGGTTGCGGAAAGAAGAAGGAAAAGGAAGAGCCAAAGAAAGAGACAAAGCAGGTAGTGCAAGAGGAAGAAGAGCCGGAAGAAGTAGAAGAAGAGCCGGAAGTGAATCAGGAGACATTTGCTATTTTTGGAGTTGACTCCAGGGAAAATAATCTTGGTAAGGGAACAAGATCAGACTCCCTGATGGTGGTAAATGTAGATAATACAAATAAAAAAGTGTATATTGCTTCTGTCTATAGAGATTGTTATGTACAGATTGAAGGTCATGGTTTGGATAAGATCACACATGCACACTCTTTCGGAGGACCGGAGCTTGCAATGGATACATTAAATACAAACTTTGATCTGGATATTCAGAAATATATTACAGTTAACTTCATGAATGTAGCAGTATTGGTTGATGTTTTGGATGGAATTGAGCAGGATATTAGAGAAGAAGAAACAAAGTATATCAATGGTTATATTGATGAGCTTAATGGAATCAGGGGAACATCTTCTGCACACATTACAGAAGCAGGTACTTATACATTAGACGGAACACAGGCGGTTGCATTTAGCCGTATCCGTTATACAGAAGGAGGAGATTATAAGAGAAGTGAAAGACAGAGAACAGTTCTCTTTAAGATTTTCTCAAAAGCACAGGAGCTTGACAAAGCGAAAAAGATCGATATTGCCAAGAGCATGCTTGATAAAATTAATACAAACTATTTAGAGAGCGAAGTACTTCGTCTTTTAAGTAAAATCACAGAATACAAGGTGGAAGCAATGGATGCATTTCCAAAGGTATTCTATTCCGGTAAGATTGATGGTGTGTTCTATGAAGTTCCGGTTACATTGAATGACATGAGTACACAGATGCATACATTTTTGTATCCGACAGAAACGTATACACCTTCTGAGACAGTTCAGTCTATCAGTGCTCAGGAAAGTGCGGTAGCACCAACAGCGAATAATGATTTTACACAGCAATAAGAGCATTTTAAACTGATTTTTGAAAAGAGTTGTGAAAAATAGAAAATAATTTCGTTTTTCACAGCTCTTTTTTGTATATGAAAAAGTCGTGTTCTGGTTATACATCGTGTGAACAGTAACATGTTCTGATATAGAAAAACGTCTACTCGGGTTGCAATTACTTTCAATTTTATAAAATGTGTGTTATCCTAGCATTGGATGTCATTTGAACGTTTAACTAAGATAAGAAAAAGAAAAGGTTAGATAAGGGGTAAGAAAATGAAATACGAGAAGATGAACAATCTCTTTCTGCGTCAGTCCTATCTGGATTCCTGGGAAGATTATGAAAGAAGTTTAAAGAAAAAAAGCTTTATCAAATGGGATTATATTATATTGACAGCATCAAATGAAGCACAGGCAACGGCTTATCGGAATCAGATCGAGAACCGTCTGGAAAAAGGTCTTCTTTCGGAAGAGACAACGTATGCGGTTCTTCCAGATCCGGAGGGAAAACGTGTGGGATCAGGAGGCGCTACATTTCAGGTGATGCGTTATATTGCAGACCAGGAGCCTGAGAGAGAGAATCCTTTTAAGAATCGTAGAATTCTTGTGATTCATTCAGGTGGTGACAGTAAGAGAGTGCCGCAGTATTCTGCAATCGGCAAGCTTTTCTCACCGGTTCCAAGAGAATTGCCGGATGGAAGAAGTTCCACTTTATTTGATGAGTTTATTGTAGGGATGTCAGGGGTTCCATCCAGGATTCAGGAAGGAATGCTTGTTTTGTCAGGGGATGTATTGCTTCTGTTTAATCCGCTTCAGATCGATGCGCAGTTTGACGGAGCGGCAGCAATTTCTATTAAAGAGCCGGTAGCTACAGGAAAAAATCATGGCGTATTTCTGAATGACGGACATGATTATGTAAAGTGCTTTCTTCATAAACAGACGGAAGAGCGTCTGCGAGAGATGGGAGCCGTTAATAAAGCGGGAAATGTAGATCTTGATACAGGTGCGGTATTGTTTGGCAGCGCACTGTTGCAGGCACTGTTCCGTCTGATTTCAACAGGGGGCAAAGTAGACGAGAAGAAATTCAGGCAGTTTTGTAATGAAGAAGCAAGGATCAGCTTTTATGGGGATTTTTTATATCCGCTTGCAAATGATTCTACATTAGAAGATTTCTATAAAGAGGCAGCAGAAGGACAGCTCAATGAGGCACTGCATGAATGCAGGACACAGATCTGGAATGCGATCCATCATTTCTCAATGAAGCTGTTGTGTCTGTCACCGGCGGAATTTATTCATTTCGGAACAACAAGGGAATTGAGAAGTCTTGTAACAAAAGATGTGCAGGATTACGAGTTCCTGGATTGGAAGATGCAGGTGAATTCAGCGGTGCAAAAAGAAGGATTTGCAGCGCATAATGCTTATGTAGGAAGCCGTGCGAAGATAGGAAAAGAAGCATATCTGGAGAATTGTTATATTCTTGGCAATTCTGAGGTCGGCGACGGAACCGTTCTTTCCCATGTGCGCATTATGGACCGGAAGATTCCGGAACAGATTGTTATGCACGGAATTGAACTGACAGGTGGGAAAAAAATAATCAGGATTTATGGTGTACCAGATAATCCGAAAGGAAAATATCCGGGAGAGGTTTCATTTCTCGGCACGACATTGAATCAGTTTATGGCTCAGAATAAAGTGACGAAAGAAGAACTCTGGAAAGGAGAAGAGACCTATCTGTGGTTTGCCGATCTTTATCCGGTGTGTGATGACTGGGAAGATGCACTTGATATGGCTGAAATCATTTACAAGATGGCACATGGTACTGCAACAAAAGAAGAGATTTCCAGATGGCGTGAGACTGAACGCATGAGCCTCTATTCCAGTTTTAATGCAGCAGATATTGAGGCATCCTGTGATCAGGAGAGGTTTCTTGAAAACCGTATTCTTGCAAGGTGTTTCATCAGAAAACTGGAGCAGGGAATGTATTATGCGGATGCACTCAAGATATTTGGAAAGCGTGGAATATCGAAAGAAATCTTTAAGTTACTGATGGAAGATGCGGCAGAAGCAGATTTCTCATTGAAGATTCGAATCTATCATGCAGTCTCCTGTTATATGAAAAAGACAAGAACGATTTATGATGATCTGCATTATGATGCACTTGAGAATGACTGTTTTGGAACAATCCAGGAGGTAATTTATGAAGAAGCAGAGAAGAAACTTCCGGATAGTGCAGGATATAGAATTGTAAAAGATCAGGTTGATATCGCCCTTCCGGTCCGCGTGAACTGGGGCGGAGGCTGGACGGATACACCACCACATTGTAATGAAAAGGGTGGAGTAGTTCTTAATGCTGCAATGAAATTAAGAGGAATTTATCCGGTACAGATCACGGTGAAGAGATTAGATGAGCTTCATGTGGAATTTGAAAGTAAGGATATCGGAGTCTATACAACTGTAGACAGTGCAGCTGAGATCCAGGATTGTCATAATCCATATGATTCATTTGCACTGCATAAAGCAGCTTTGATCGCCTGTGGAATTATCCCGGTCAAGGAAGAAGCAGATCTTCAGGAGATTTTAAAGCGGATGGGAGGAGGAATCTATCTTTCTACCCAGGTTTATGGAGTACCGAAAGGATCAGGACTTGGAACAAGCAGTATCTTATCAGGAGCGTGCGTAAAGGGAATCTTTGAATTTCTTGGTCAGGAGCGTACAGATGCAGAGATCTATGATGTTGTCCTTGGTATGGAGCAGATCATGAGTACCGGAGGCGGATGGCAGGATCAGGTTGGCGGACTGACAGAAGGAATTAAACTGATCTCAACAAAACCGGGGATTGCCCAGAATCTTGTTGTAGAGAAGATAGAAATGCCGGAAGAGGGAAAGAAAGAACTGAAAGAACGTTTCGCATTGATTTATACTGGTCAGAGGCGTCTCGCAAGAAATCTGCTGCGTGATGTGGTTGGTGGCTATATCGGAAGCAGACCAGAATCATTGAAGGCATTAAAGGAGATGAAGGCAATCGCCGTGTTAATGCGTTTTGCACTGGAGCAGGGAGATATTGACGAATTTGCTGAGCTTTTAAACCAACATTGGAAATTATCCTGTATGTTGGATGCCGGTACAACCAATACCTGTATCGATCAGATCCTTCTTGTATGTGAAGACCTGATCGATGGGAAGTTTATATCAGGAGCCGGTGGAGGCGGATTTATTCAGGTGATTCTAAAGAAAGATGTGACAAAGGAGCAGCTGCATGAACGTCTGCATGGCGTGTTCCAGGACAGTGGCGTAGATGTATGGGATTGCGAATTACTTGTTTAACGTATAAGTAAGATAAGAAATGAAAATTTGACAAAGAATTTCTACATGGTATAATGAGCGAAAAAGAAAGCAGTATATCAGTTAGGAGTAGATTTTTGAAGAGCAATAAGAAAACGAATAGAGCGAAGAACAGGAAATTGACGATGATCTCATTTTTGCCGGCAATCATTTGGCTGATCCTTCTTCTGGTTTTGTCAAGCCAGAATGGACCACAGACAGCGGCAACCAGTCTGCCGATGGCAGAATGGATCCAACAGCACTTTTTTCCGCAGGACAGTGTGGATTATGTGCATATGTATCTGAGAAAATGGGCACACTTTATCGTTTATTTCATAGAATCAGGATTATTGGTTCTGGCAATGAAGAATGTGATGAAAGCCTGGAAAGCGGCGTGTGCGGTATTCGGACTTTGTACGATCCTGGCAATTGCAGATGAGGCACACAAGGTTCTGATCGTAGGAAGACACTGTCAGTGGGATGAAGCAGGAATCAATATTGTCGGTGTGATCATGGGAGTGTTGCTGACCTGGAGTATTCTATGGCTGATTCGTTGGGCAAGGGGAACACTTGAAGATTAGAAGGAATATTTTCGCAGAAAGCTTCATATAATGACATCAGGAAGACAAGCTGTGAAAGGGGAAATCGAAAGGTGGTTCTTGGATATATTGTCTGTTTTCTCGGTGGTCTGATTCTGGGCGTAGTCCTTATGTGTTTGCTTCAGATAAAGAGATGATTTGTGAGAGAGGTTGAGAGGCCTCTCTTTTTTGTATATCAGGAAAGTGTTTTCCTGGTATACAAAAAATACTCCGTTTAGGATCTGCACAAATCCGAAAAAACACCCGTTGTTGTTTTACATAAACTTAACATTTGGTTGATTTCAGACTTTACATTTCTTACGTAACATATGTACTGTGCTTGAGGGAAGCATAAATGGCTGCAGAAAATAAAAAAAGAAAATGCAGTGGGATTAGAAATGTGTATGAAATGTAAAGGAGATAATTGACATGAAAATGAAAAAGTTTATAGCGTTACTTACAGTAGCAGGTATGACAGCAACAATGGCAGTTGGATGTGGAAGTTCATCAAACGAAACTTCAGATAATGCAGCAGATACAAATACAGAGAGCAGTGACAGCTCATTAAGCGGAACAATCACAGCAGCCGGTTCATCAGCACTGAAACCACTTGCTGATGATGCGGCAGATTCGTTTTTAAATGATCATCCGGATGTATCTATCACAATCGATGCAGGCGGTTCAGGAGAAGGACTGAAGCAGGTATCAGAAGGAACTGTAGATATCGGTAACTCTGATGTGGCAGCAGAAGATAAACTGGATGAGACAGCAGCAAAAGAGCTTGTAGATCATCAGGTATGTGTTGTAACTATGGCACCGATCGTAAACAAAGATGTTGCAGAAGCAGGTGTTAAGAGTCTTACAAAAGAGCAGTTGATCTCCATCTTCACAGGAAAGACAACAAACTGGAAAGATGTTGGAGGACCGGATGAGGATATCGTTCTTGTAACACGTCCTGAGTCTTCAGGAACAAGAGCAACATTCCAGAAATATGCACTGGACGGAAACGAAGAAGCTTCTAACACATCCATGGAAACAGATGATTCCGGAGTTCTTCTTACAAATGTAAAGAGTACAAACGGAGCAATCGGTTATGTAGCACTTTCTTATCTGACAGGAGATGCAGGTGTTGAGACAGTAGCAATTGATGATGTTGAGCCAACACTTGAGAATACTTACAGCGGAAAATATCCTGTATGGACATTCGAGCATATGTACACAAAGGGTGAACCAAATGAAGTGACAAAAGCATTCCTTGATTATATCACAGGTGATGAATATGGCGCTCAGATGGAGAAACTTGGTTATGGTGTTGCATCTAAGATGACTGCAACAGAGCACTAATAGCATAAAGTGAAAAGCTATGAAATGTACTGCGTGTTCCGGAAAAAATCAGAACAGCAGTACATTTCACTGATAAAAGGTGAAAATATGAAGAAACAAAACATGTTTACAAAAGAGTATGCATGGAGAGGACTGATGACAGCGGGCGGTTTGCTTGTTATTGCCATCACAATCTGTATCGGAGCCTTTCTTATATATAAGGGATCCGGTACATTTACGATATTTGGTCATTCCATATTTGAATTCTTAGGATCGACAGACTGGAACCCGGAAGATAATGCACAGGGGGGTGGAACTGTCGGAGCATTGATCTTTATCGTAGGTTCTCTATGTAC
>ENA-ORLW01004089-ORLW01004089.1-human-gut-metagenome-genome-assembly--contig:-NODE-4089-length-10150-cov-2.821999_pt1 | contig 10150 bp, 5 predicted proteins | sample MGYA00243017_ERZ508829 | MGnify/ENA primary metagenome ERZ508829 (study PRJEB26277, sample SAMN04329776) | human gut metagenome | biome: human-associated habitat | host: Homo sapiens | place: USA... | reverse complement strand
GAAAAGAATGGATTTATGCGCAGCACTGGACGCTGGGGCGTCTGGAAAAGGATCATTTCGTGACAATGAATCATGCCGGACTGGTATTTGAAAAGGAAACGTTAGAGCTTTTACTTCCGGTGGGAATTTATCGCCTGATTGCAGTAAAACGGCTATTGAATGGGGATCAGGAGGCAGCAGAGCTTTTGTTTGCGATCGAAAAGGAGAAACAGACCGAGCTTTATATGCCGGATTTTGAAAAAACGGATGGTGTGATGCCGTTGGAAAAAAACAGTGTACCGGATGAAAGCCAGAGCTGCCGGAAGCTGCAAAACAAAAACAACAGTCTCCGGGAGGAAATACAAAGCTGCCTGCTTCGGGACATCTTCTTACAGAGAGCAGATGGAACGCGTTGCAGTCTGGAAAAGCTGGTAAGCGGAAAACGCAGTATTCTGGCATTTCTGGAAATTGGGGCAGAGCCGACAGAGCATGTGCTGAATGAGGTTCTGGCACTGGAAAAGGGCGCAAAAGGAAATTCCAAAGGAATTGGCTGTCAGCTGCTTTTCGTTCTGCGGCAGGAAAAAGACCTGCAGCATAAAACGCTGCAGGAAGTGCTGGCGCTGGATGCGGGATCTGAGATAGAAATTTTATACGATATATCTGGCGGCGCTTCGGATGCCAACGCCGCACTGCACACCGCGACTGGTGACACAGCGTCCGGTACCCTCTGTGGCTGGCAGGAAACTGCGAAGAGAATGAGGCTTGCCGAAAAGCTCCCGGTTCTGGCAGCTGTCAGACCGGATGGAACTGGCATTTACGGAACTTGCGGATACCATGTCGGAAGTGTAGAACTGATGGTGCGGATTCTGAAGGAAGCAGTCCGGACAGAAGCAGATTGATAAAAAACAATAGGATGCACGCTCTGCGAGCATTCTATTGTCATGAATCAGGGGCAGCGCCCGGGAAAATCCCCAGGCGCTGCCCCTTTTTGGAAATGGAATTACATCATGCCTTCTTTGAGAATATTATGGTCGCGCAGAAGCTTTTCGATCACTGTACCGGAAATTGCTTTTAACAGAGGCTTCTTGAGCTTATTGAGCGGTCCGGGAAGTTCGATCTCCAGCGGAGATACGCCATCCATCAGCTTTACGGAGCTGTCGAGAAGTTCACGGATATCATAAACGCTGCCCCATACCTCCGGAACACCACGGTCTACGCCAAGCAGTCCGTAAACGGCTTCCATAGCAGTACGAACAGAATATTCTGTCGTGAAGATAGTGTCTCTGGGGGTTTCCGCAAACTGACCCAGGAATGCGAAGTTTACGCAGCCGTCCGGGATAACGTCAGGGCGGTCACCCTTTGCTCTGGGCATGAAGAATGCGGTAATATAAGGCATCATGGTAGGAACGCAGACTGCACTGTGCTCTGCCAGCTCCGGAATTTCCTCTACCGGAACGCCGAGATGATACAGCCATTCTTCTGTAATTTCCTTACCGGTGCATTCTTTCATGGGCTTCTTGATATAATCGCCGGGAACGTCGGTGAACAGGCTGTATACCCATACACAAACTTGCTTCTTATCCTGTTCTTTGAACTGACCCTGACGGTTGATGGTCCAGCTTAACAGCCAGCTGGAATCCTGACAGCTTACGATACCGCCGGTAACGACTTTGCCGCTTCTGGGATCTCTCTGGCAGATTTTCTCAATATAAGGAATGATCTTGTCATCCAGTGTGGTAACAGTTGCAGATTCCCAGTTGGTCTTTTCAATATCAGAGCAGAACTTCTCGGGATGACCAAAGGAAGGATCCTGACGGGCGATATTTTTCCACAGATCCCATACGCCGCTGTTGCGAACCTCTGCATCGCCCACCGGAGCGTGATTCTGATCTCCGTAGATCGTTCCCTCTGTGCAGCTGCCGTTTGTTACGAATACCAGATCGTTTTCGGTTAAGGCAATTTTCTGCTCTTTCCCCTTTACCTTGCATTCGATGGTCTTTGCAACCTTTTTGCCGTCATGGAAATCAAAGATAACGTTGGTAACCTCGGTATTGAACTGGAACTGTACGCCTGCGTCCTCCAGGTATTTCTTCATCGGAAGGATCAGGGATTCATACTGATTGTATTTGGTGAATTTCAGTGCGCTGAAATCCGGGAGTCCGCCGATATGGTGGATGAAACGCTGGAAGTACAGCTTCATTTCCAGTGCGCTGTGCCAGTTCTCGAAAGCAAACATGGTGCGCCAGTATAACCAGAAGGTGGAGTTGAATACCTCGTCATCGAATACGTCTTCGATGGTCTTGTCGTACAGGTCTTCATCTTTTGTCAGGAACAGCTTCATGATTTCCATGCAGCCCTTCTGGCTTAAATTGAACTTGCCGTCCGTGTGTGCGTCTTCACCGCGGTTTACAGTTGCACGGCACAGGGAGTAGTTGGGATCGTGCTTATTTAACCAGTAATACTCGTCCAGTACGGACGCACCGGGCTTTTCCAGGGAAGGGATGCTGTGGAACAGATCCCACAGGCACTCGAAGTGGTTTTCCATCTCACGTCCGCCGCGCATGACATAGCCTCTGGAGGGATCAAAGATACCGTCACATGCGCCGCCTGCAACGTCCATTGCTTCCAGAATGTGGATGTGGGAGCCGGGCATCTGACCGTCTCTTACAAGGAAGCATGCTGCTGCGAGAGAAGCCAGTCCGCTGCCCACCAGATAAGCATTTTTGTTGTCAACGCCTTCCGGTTTTTCGGGACGGGCGAATGCTTCGTAGTTACCGTTGGTGTAGTAAATGCCCTTACTGTTTTTCTCATATTTGCCCCGCTCTGTGTTGCGGTAGCTTGGGTCAGGAGCAGGCATTTTGATGGCTTTTTCTGCGGTTTTTGCGACTGCTTCTTTAATCTCACCGGAAAAGGTCTGACCTTCCTCTGCAAGATGGTCTGTATGTTTTTTTGCTGCAAATGCCGCTGCGCCGACGCCTGCTGCGAGGATAGCTGCCTTTGAAAGACCGGAATGTTTCTTTGCCATGATAAAATCCTCCATTTTTGATTTTCAATACAAATTTGTCAGTAAAAGGATGCCCGAATTTTCGGGAAACAATGAGAAATTTTTTCCTCTGTTTGTTTTGTAGCTGTATCATATCGCAGGAAATGGGGTTCCTCAATTCACAGAATCGAAAGAGTGTAGCAAAATTTCCCAGTTTTTGAAATGTGTCTAAGAAATAGGAGAAAACAGACGGACGGGTTGGCTTTCTATCCCGGACCTGGAGCTTTACATAAGATTGACACGGCGATAGATTTCGTTAAAATAGAAAGAAAGAGACAAAAAACAGGGGCAGTAGAGTATGGAATATTTGGATATCGTAGATGAAAATGGAGTACCGACCGGGAAAACAGCAGAACGGACAGCTGCACATAAACAGGGACTGCGGCACCGTACCTCCCATGTCTGGATCCTGCGGGAACGGGCAGGAAAAGTCGAGGTACTGCTGCAGAAAAGAAGTCAGAATAAAGATTCCTTTCCTGGCTGTTACGATATTTCCAGCGCCGGACATATCCCTGCAGGGGTAGATTTCATTCCGTCTGCGCTGCGGGAGTTAAAGGAAGAACTGGGCTGCAGTGTTTCGGAAAATGAGTTGATTTATTGCGGACAGCGCAGATTTTCCTATGACGGCGTTTTTCATGGAAAGGAATTTCATGACAGGCAGGTCAGCAACGTTTATGCGCTATGGCTGGATCGAAGGCCGGAGGATTTTGTCCTGCAGAAAGAAGAACTGGAGGAAGTGCGCTGGTTTGAATTTGAAAGCTGTCTGAGACTGGTTGAGAAGAACGAAATTCCGCATTGCATTTATTTGGAAGAGCTGCAGATGCTACTTCCAGAGGTGCGGAAGCGGGAAAGACTCTGTATTCTGGTCACGCCGCCAGTGACGGAGGAAGAAAAGCAACAGCTTTTGCAGGCTGCGCCGGGACAGAAGTTTTTCTTTACGGAAAAGCCGGAGGTGACAGAAGAACAGCTGCGGCGCGCGGACATTATCCTTGGCAATTTGCAGAGTCCTTTGCAGTTAAAAAAGTGTGAAAACCTCAAATGGATTCAGTTGAATAATGCCGGGACGGAAGGCTATTGTGAACCGGGGCTTCTGCCGGAGGGTGCACAGCTTGCGAATGCGACGGGTGCTTATGGAATGGCGATTTCGGAGCATATGATCGGTTGTCTGTTTGCCTTGCGGAAAAAATTGCTGCTGTATTGGGACAACCAGAAAGTACATTGCTGGCATTCGGAAGGACATGTAAAAGTAATCGAAAGATCGAATGTACTGGTGATCGGCTGCGGTGATATCGGAATGACGTTCGGCAGAAAGATGAATGCACTTGGCTGTCGGGTGAGCGGAATTCGCAGAAGAGTTTCTAAAAAGAGCGACTGCCCGGAATGGATGGAGGGTATGTACGGCATGGACAGTCTGGAAGAACTGCTTCCAAAGGCGGATATCGTGGCGATGAGCCTGCCGGGCAATGCATCGACGTATCATGTGCTGAGCCGGGAGCGGATTGCGTTGTTGTCGGACAATGCGGTTGTTTTAAACGTCGGACGGGGAACGGCGATCGATACGGATGCCCTTGCGGATGCGCTGTATACGGGAAAAATCGCGGGGGCCGCACTGGACGTCACAGATCCGGAGCCGCTTCCGGCAGACCATCGGCTCTGGAATGCGCCGAATCTCTTGATTACACCGCATGTTTCCGGAGGTTTTTCCCTTCCGGAGACGCTGGAAAAGATCGTCGGACTGTTTGCAGACAATCTGGAACGGTATTTTGCGGGGCAGCCGATTGAAAATCTTGTGAATCTGCAGACGGGGTATCGGGAGTAAAGTGCCTGTAAAGCAACTGTGGATTGCTGGCAGTTATGTACCGCAGGCGTGTAGAGTCCCAGTGAATTGTGTGGGATTTTAGCGCAAAGCGCCTGCAAAATGGAGATCAGTATGGAAAAAGCATATAAACTGGAATTTGGAGGACAGCCCGGCGGAGAGCTTTTCATGACTTGCTGCGGGTGCTCCCGGACAGAACCCCTGCACTGCTTCGGACCGGCGATGAAGCCGCATTATCTGATTCATTATGTATTAAACGGCAGGGGGATTTTCAAAATGGAGGGCGAGGAATATCCGCTGGAAGCAGGATGCGGATTTTTGATTGAGCCGGGGCAGATGAGCTTTTATCAGGCGGATGAAAAAGATCCGTGGATGTACATCTGGGTCGGCTTTGCGGGCGAGCGCGCGGAAGAATATGTCAAAAGCATGGGGATTTCCCCGCGGCACCCGGTGTTTCATTCGGAGCAGTCGGATGAGCTTTACAGTATCGTCCGGGATATGATGGATCATAATACGGTCGGTGTTGCAAACGAGCTGCGCCGAAACGGTTTGCTGCATATTTTTCTGTCGGTTGTGGCGCAGAGTATGCCGGAGGAAAGGCGGGAGGAAACGGATCGGGCGAACCAGTATGTCCGCCGGGCAGTGGAATTTATTCAGCGTAACTACTGCAACCCGATCCGGGTGACGGACGTGGCGGATTATGTCTGTGTCAACCGCAGTTATCTATATACTCTGTTTCAGAAATCTCTCGGTATGTCCCCGCAGCAGTTTTTGGCGGCGTACCGGCTGACAAAGGCTGCGGAAATGCTGATGGTGCCGCATCTGCCGGTGGAAAGCATCGCATTGTCCTGCGGATATCAGGATCCGCTTGTGTTCAGCAAGGCGTTTCGGCAGATGAAGGGGGTTTCCCCGACGATGTATCGGAAGCAGATTCAGCAGGACGAAAACCGCGTCAACCGGGAGCACTTAAAACAGGTAGAGGAGTTTATCTCCAGAGTCGGCAGGCTCGAGCTGGGCGGGGAGCCGTGACGGAAGCGCGGCGCGGGTGTGTCGGGGGACACAGAATGTATAATGCTGTAGAAGCGCAGACAGAATAGATCGCAACGCGCTGCGGCACAGGAAAGGAACGAAATGCTCAGGATTGCATATTGTGAGGATGAGTCGGCACAGGCACAACAGGTCAAATCTTTTTGGAAAGAATGGAGCAAGGCGCGGGAAATCAACTGTCAGGTGGAGATTTTCCAGAACGCGGAAAGCTTTCTTTTCGCGCAGGAACCGCTCCGAAGGCTTCCCTATGATATGCTGCTGTTGGATATCCGTATGAAAGAAATGGATGGATTTGAACTGGCGAAGAATATTAGAACATTTGATTCTGAACTGAAAATCGTATTTTTGACATCCGATCCCGGTTATGTATTTGAGGGCTACGAGGTCGCAGCGTGGCGGTATCTGTTAAAGCCGGTGACAAAGCAGAAGCTGTTCGAGCTGGGAGATGCATTGGCGGCGGAACAGGGCAGGAGGAAGCCGTCCGTTTTGCTGGAGCAGTCCGGGGAGCAGGTTCGCGTCGATCTGGATGAGGTTCTTTCTGTGGAGGTCTGTGGACACTACACGACGATTTGCCTGACGGATGGGGAAAAGCTGGAGATCAAACAGAGCTTTGCTGCGGTACTGGGGCGGCTGAATGAAGCTGTGGGCGCGGGGCAGATGGGACGCATCGGCAGCGGAAGAGAAGCGGCGCAGATAGAGCACATCGGCAGCAGTGTGAATGCCGCGCTCGAACCGTTGCCCATCGCGTCTGCGCCACGGTTTATTAGATGCCACCGGAGCGCGGCGGTCAATCTGGAAAAGATCGTCCGGATCGGGAAGCAGAGCTGTCAGTTGGAAGGAAAGGTGGAGCTGCCGGTCAGCCGGGGCATGTACCGCGAGCTGAATCAGGCGTTTATCAGGGAAAACTTACGACATGAGTAACTGGAAATTTTGGATTGCACTGGTTGTAGTCGGGCTGGTTATCTGCCTGGCAGCGATTGTTATGGTCTGGAAAATTTTGCAGAAGCAGTACGAAAAATCGATGCTCGATTACCAGAACCGTATGCTTTCGCAGGAGATGGAAGAGGTAAAGACGATTTATAAAACGATGCGTGGCTGGCGGCATGATTATCACAATCATATGCAGTCGGTAAAAGCGTACTTGGCGGAAGAAAATACAGCAGGTGCGCAGGCATACCTGGATAGGCTGGAAACGGATCTGGATCAGGTGCGGTTGCTGTTCGATACCGGTAACCTGAATGTGGATGCGATTTTGAATGCGAAAATTTCGCTGGCGCTGGAAAGAGAGATTCCGTGCCATTACAAGGCGACGATTCCGAAACAGCTTTCGGTTTCGGACATTGATCTGTGCGTGATTTTGGGAAATCTGATCGACAATGCGGTGGAAGCTTGTCGGGATGTGGAGCCGAAAAGTCAGTTTCTGCGCCTTTACATCGCACCGATGAAGCAACAGTTCTATATTTCGGTCAGTAACGCAACGAACGAGTTGGTGCGTAAACTGGACGAGGACTATATTTCCAGAAAACGTGGAGACCACGGGCACGGCTTAAAGCGAATTGACGTCATGGTGGAAAAATACGGCGGCTATATCAACCGAAAAAATGAGCCGGGCGTTTTTGTGACAGAGATTATGTTGCCGCTGTAAAAAATAGGATACACGCCTTGCGAGTCAGAAAAAAGCAGGACTATGTCGCTTGTGCATGAATTTTGACAGTTCATGCACTTTTTTTATACAAGGAAAAAAGTATGTTACAATCGACAGCAGAACAAACAGAGGAGGAAGCCGGTGTGAAAGAGAAAAATTACAGCGTAGCACAGAACCTGTTTTACATATTTCACCCTGTGTGGAAGGAAAAACCGCACTACATGCTGATGCTGATCGGCGAAGCGGTTCTGAGCATCGGGATGATGCTGATGGCTGCAGCAGTGAGCGCAGTTGCGGTATCGAGTCTGGAAAAAGGAAATGACGTGATCGTTTTAATTGGTTCGATTATGGCGTTTTTTATCTGCTATGGAGCTGGAAATGTCGTGTATACATTCCTGAAAATTCGAAACTCCTTGATTCATATCGAAATGCGTCTGGAATGGTATGTACCGGAACTGTTTTTAAAATGTATGGGAATGTCAGTGGAAAATTCCGAACAGGAGAGCACAAGACAGCGGGTTGAGAAGGCAATCCTGGCAGTTTCATGTAACAATAGGGGAGTCGAGGGAATGAGCCGAAACGGGATGACTTTTCTGGCAAATGTGCTGGGAATGGTCGTTTATGTCCTGATTGTCGGAGGTCTGGACATCCGGATTCTGGGACTGCTGATCGTACTGTCGGGGCTGACACTGATTTCTTCAGAAGCACCAGTCAGAAAAGATAAAAAAGTGACAGACCGGAAGGCGTCAGAGGAACGGATATTAAACTACGTTGAGCATATTGTGGACGATACGGCGGGCGGAAAGGACATCCGGATTTTCAACCTGTCTGGATGGCTGACTGGCAAATATGAGCAGGCAATGACGGCGCGCAGAAAATTAAACTACGGCTATGATATACTGGATTTTTGCGGCAACGCGACGGAGATTGTTCTGGCTGGTGTCCGTGATCTTTGCTGTTATTTTTATCTGCTTTCGATGATGCAGAAAGGAATGTCCGTTGGAAATTTCGTTTTTTACCTGGGATTGATCAGCGGATTTGCGTCATGGTTTTCCCAGCTGAGCAAAACCTATGGTGAGATGCGCAAAAACAATCATCAGGTCAATGAATTTCGGAGCATTGTGGATGAAGAAAAAGAAGGCTTGGAACATAAAAAAATACCGACAGATGGGTTTGATGAGCTGGAAATCGTGTTTGACAACGTTTCCTATTGTTATCCAGGTACGGAGAAAAAAGTGCTGGATCAGATTTCTTTTATATGGGGAAAAGGGGAACATCTGGCGCTTGTCGGCTTAAACGGTGCGGGAAAATCGACGCTGGTGAAGCTGATCTGTGGATTTTATGTTCCGACGAACGGTCGTGTGCTGGTAAACGGTGTCGATACGCGGGAGCTGAATCTGACAGAATATTTTAAACACCTTTCTGCGGTTTTTCAGAATGAATGGATTCTTTCCTATACAATAGCGGAAAATGTTGCGATGGGAAAAGACTGGGAGAAAGATCGGATCTGGGAGGCGTTAAAGCTCGCCAAAATCGATTCGGTAGTAAAAGCGCTGCCGAACGGGATTTTTACTTATCTCGGAAAAGAAATCGACCAGAATGGAGTGCTGCTTTCCGGTGGAGAGCTACAGAAGCTTTTCTGGGCGCGTGCGCTGTATCGCAATCCGAAGCTGATTTTGCTGGACGAGCCGACTGCGGCGCTGGACGCGCTGGCGGAGGATCAGCTGTATCAGGCTTATCACAAAATGACGGAGAAAAAAAGCGCTATGTTTATTTCGCACAGGCTTGCGTCGACGAGATTTTGCGACACAATTCTAATGCTGGAAAACGGAAAAATCTCCATTGGAAAAATATTATTTGTCGACGACGGCAGTAAAGACAAAACCTGGGAAATCATTACCGAGGCAGGTAAAACAAACGGACTCGTCGGTGGTTTAAAATTGGCTCATAATTCCGGTCATCAATATGCCTTGTTAGCAGGCCTGGAATGGGCCAGTACACACTGCGATGCCGCCATTTCAATCGATGCCGATTTACAGGACGATGTCGATGCTATCGAAGAGATGACCGATTGTTTCCTACAGGGAGCGGATATTGTCTATGGAGTAAGGCGGGAACGGACGACCGATACCTGGTTTAAGAAAAATACAGCTTTATTATTCTATCAGCTAATCCGTAAAATGGGAAGCGATGTCGTCTATAATCATGCCGACTTCCGACTGATGAGTAAACGCGCATTACAGGCACTCGTATCCTATCCGGAACGCAATCTATTTCTTCGTGGAATAGTCCGGCTAATCGGTTTCCCCGAAGCTTACGTATATTATGACCGGAAAAGCCGGTTTGCAGGAGAATCCAAATATCCGTTCAAAAAGATGCTTTCTTTTGCCCTGGACGGTATTACCTCTTTTTCTGTAAAACCGCTTCAGCTAATCCTGACGGGAGGATTTATTTTCGGAATAATCGTCCCCATTATCATGATTATTTACGCCTTGGTACAACATGCTCATGCCCATACCATACCGGGTTGGACCTCCTTACTGGTCTCTATCTGGTTTATCGGTGGAATGATTATGATGGCTATCGGAATAACCGGAATATATATCGGAAAGATTTACAA
>ENA-ORLW01004088-ORLW01004088.1-human-gut-metagenome-genome-assembly--contig:-NODE-4088-length-10155-cov-2.958623_pt1 | contig 10155 bp, 8 predicted proteins | sample MGYA00243017_ERZ508829 | MGnify/ENA primary metagenome ERZ508829 (study PRJEB26277, sample SAMN04329776) | human gut metagenome | biome: human-associated habitat | host: Homo sapiens | place: USA... | reverse complement strand
GACGTGCTGGCGCAGGGCCTCGCGGGCTCTGCGCGGTTTCTGCGGTTGTTTGCGGGGCTATTGCTCCTGGCGGCGCTGCGCATTGCTGGCGCGGGCGTGCTGGCGGCGCTGGCACAGGAGATATTTGAAAAGCGCGCGGCTTTGGCGGCGCTGCTGCTGTATATCGTCAGCCTGCCGACGCTGCTGTTTGCGCAGTTCGTTTACAACATCAACCTGATGATCCTGCTGTGCGCCGGCACGATGCTCTGCTTTGCCCGCTATGTGCGCACGGGACGGGTCGGGTTCGGCGCAGGCTATGCGCTGCTGGGCGGTTTGGCGCTGGCCGCCAAGCCCAATGCGGCGGTGGTGCTGCTGGCGCTTTTCATCTGCGCGCTGATGCACGGATGGGCGCGGAAGGACGGAAAGATCGTGCTGTTTGCCGCGCTGTCGTTCGCAATCGGGAAGGGTGCGCTGGCGGCGGTGACGGCGTGGTATGCCCAAAAAGGCGGCGTGACCTTCCGCGCGAATGTCAGCATGTGGGCGCGGCTGGCGATGGGCATGCAGGAATCCCCAATCGCGGCGGGATGGTACAACAATTACACGGAGCGCTTTTTTTCGGCGGATGTGACGGCTGAGCAGGAAAAAGCGCAGGCGCTTGCGGATATCGGGGCGCAGCTCTGCCGGATGAGGGAGAACCCGGCGGCAGCGCTGGCGTTTTATCGGGAGAAGCTGCTGACCCAGTGGCTTGAACCGGCCTGCGACATGCTGTGGGCGGGTCAGCTGAGCGAAAAGGCCGGACGCTACACCGGCGTGATTCGCGGGATTTACGGCGCGCCGGGCGCGCTGCGCGGCTGGATGGAAGGATACATGGACGCGATGCAGACGGCGGTTTATGCGCTGGCGGCGGTCGGCGGCGTCTGCGCCCTGCGGAAAAAAGGAGGCGCGGCGCTGCTGATGATTCCGGTGACGGTGCTGGGCGGCGCGCTGTATCACCTGATTTTTGAAGCGAAGGCGCAGTACGCCTATCCCTACATGGTCTATATGCTGCCGCTGGCGGCGGCGGGGTTGTGTAGGCTGGAAGACGGCGCGGCACGGCTGATTTGCAGCGGGAAAAAATGGGTGCAAAGGCGCGCGGAATGCGCCCGCACTTCACATAGAGATTAAAATTGACGCAAGGAAAATCAATCGGAAAGACGAGGTACAGGACATGAAGAAAAAGATGCTGGCGCTTATGCTCATGCTGCTGGCGGCGCTGTCTGCGCTGACTGCGGCGGCGGAGGGAAGCCTGCCCGATGTGGGCGAGATAATCAGCGGATTTAAGGTGACGCAGCTCTATGCGCTGGACGCGCTGGGCGGCACGGTCGTCCACATGGAGCACGAAAAGACGGGGGCGCAGCTGATCTATCTGGCGAACGAAGACGTAAACCGCACGTTCTCTATCGGCTTCCGCACGAAATACGACAACGACAAGGGCGTGCCGCACGTGTTTGAGCACGCGTGCTTGAGCGGCAGCGAGAAATACCCCGACCCGTCGCTGTTTTTCGCGATGATGAATCAGACCTACAACACGTTCATGAACGCAATGACGGCGCCGGACTACACGATTTATCCGGAAAGCAGCCTGTCGGAAGACCAGCTGTATGTGTACGCGGATTACGTGCTTTCCGGCGTGCTGCATCCGCTGGTGGTGAGCGATGAGCGATCCATGATGCGCGAAGCCTACCGCTATGAGCTGACGGATAGGGACGCACAGATCACGCTCAGCGGCACGGTATACAGCGAGATGCTCGGCGCGCTGAGCATGAACCAGCGCCATCTTTACGAGCTGTACAAGCTGATGTATCCGGGCAGCTACACCTCCACAAATACGGGCGGCGATCCGGATGTGATTCCGACGATGACGCAGGCGGATTTGCAGGCGTTCCACAGCACGTATTATCAGCCGTCCAACGCGCTGATTGTGCTGACGGGCGAACTCGATCTGGCGCGGTTTCTGGCGCTGATCGACGAGGACTATCTGAGCGCCTACGACGCGCAGACGGTTGAAATCACGGACGAGAACGACGAGCCGTGGACGGGATACAGAGAAGCGCGCAGCGTTGCGCCGGCGACGGCGGACAGCGAAGCGCAGTCGATCGTCAGTTATGCGTTTGCGCTGGAGGGCATGACGGCGGAGGAAGAAGCCGTGATGGAAAACCTGGCGGACGTGCTGAACATGGAGAGTTCTCCGCTGGTGAAAAAGACGAACGAGCGTCTGCCCGCCGCTCAGGTGGGCGCGGCGCTGCTGAACCGCGACCTGGGCAAAGACCCGACGCTGGTTTTCCAGATGCTGGGCGCACAGGAGAGCGACAGGGACGAGTTCAAGGCGATTGTCGATGAAACCGTCGCGGAACTGCTTGAAAACGGCGCGGACCAGGAAACGCTGGCGGCGGTCTGCCAGAATCGGCGTTTCAGCGTGGAGCTGAGCAACGGCGATCCCAGCCGCGGATTGGCTTTCGCGGAGGATGTGACAACGCGCTGGGCGCACGACGGCGACGTGACCGCCTATCAGACGGAATACGAGGTCTTTGACAAGCTGAGCGAATACGTTGAAAGCGGCGCGTTCGACGCGATTTTTAGAAAATATATGACGAACCCCGCGCGCAGCGTGCTGCTTGTGACCGTTACCGAGCCGGGCTTGCAGGAACAGCAGGACGCGGAACTGGCGCAGAAACTGGCGGACATGAAGGCCGCGATGACCGACGAAGAGCTGGATGCGCTGATCGCCCGGACGGCGGATTTCGCCGCGTGGACGGAGGAGAACGCGAACAGCACGATGATCGACCAGATGAAGGCCGTCAGCGCGCAGGATCTGCCTGAAGAGCTGACCGTTTACACCGCTGAGACGAAGGACGCGGACGGCGTTCGGATGATCACCTCCACGGCGGATATCGGCGATTTGGCCGCGGTGGGCATGGTGCTGGATACCTCCGCCGTTCCGGCGGACAAGCTGAGCGAGCTTTCCTTCTATGCGACGCTGCTGGGCAGCATGCCGACGGAAAACTACACGGTGGAGCAGCTGCAAACCAGAGCGGCGCTGCTGACCAACTCGATTTCCATCGATGTGGGCGCACTGGAGCTGGAGGGCGGCGGCTACGCCCCGATGCTGACGGCGCAGTTTGTCTGCATGAAGGACGATATCGACGAGGCGATGGCGCTGGTCGAAGAGATTTTGACGAAAACCAGCCTTGAGGACACCGACCAGATGCTGATGAACGCGACGCAGGCTGCGTTTATGCCCGGCTACATCGCGCAGAACCAGCCCACCCAGCTGGCGAACATTCTTCTGCCCGCGATGACGACGAAAGCGGGCAAATACAACTACTTTGTCAGCTTTTTGCAGACCGATTTTGAGGAGAGCCTGCTGGCGATGGACGAGGACGGGCTGGAAGCGGCCAAGGCGGACATGGAACAGGTCTGGCAGATTGCGCTGAGCGGAAACAACGCCTCGGCCTTCTGCATCGGCGACGAAGAGGCGCAGACGAAGGCGGAGCGGGCGGCGACGGCGTTCATCGCCGCGCTCGACCACACGGAACGCGAGGCCGTGGACTACATGGCGCTGGACACCGGGCTGCACGGCAATGTCGCGGTGGAAGTGCCGGGAAGCATGCAATACAACTATCTGGTTCTGCCGACGAAGGAGACGGGCTTTGCTTACAGCGGCAAAACCGATGTGATGACCGCAATGGTCAGCGACAAGCTGATGATTCCGGTGATGCGCTTCCAGTATTCGGCCTACGACGCGAGCGCGGGCATGGGCAAGCGCAACCTGATTGTTTCCACCTACCGCGACCCGAACCTCGCGACGACCTACGAGGTTTTTGGTCAGCTGGGCGGCATGATTCGCGCGCTTGATCTGACACAGGATGATTTGGACGGCTACATCACTGGCGCGTTCGGCACGCTGGCCATGCCGATGACGGCGATCAGCGGCGGCGCGGCGGCGGTCAACGACGTGCTGCAAGGCACGGACTCTTTCGGCGAGACGAAAGAAAAGATGCACGTCATGAAGACCTTCACGCTGGAGGATGTGCAGACCTATGCGGCGATGTTTGACAAGCTGGCCGAGCAGGGCGTGAAGCTGTGCATCGGTTCGGCAGCGGAGATCGAGAAGAACGCCGAGATGTTTGACACAATTGTGACCGACTGGGCGGAATAAGGAATAAAATCAAAAACACGCTTTCCGAAAAAACGGGAGGCGTGTTTTTCGATGGGCTGCGTCGCAAAGAAAAGTGAAAAATTTCGCACATTTGGCTTGACGAAGAGCCATGAATGTGATATATTTACCTCATCAATGAAGTGAGAAATATCTCACATTCAAACGAAAAGGGAGAAGAATCATGAAAAAAGTAACGCTGCGGGAACTGGTTGCGGACAAAATTGTCTTTGCCGCGCTGATTGCGGTCTATTATTGGATGTGGGCGAGAAACGACTGGCGGGAATCCTACGCAACGATTCAAGATGTTGTCTTTGCGTTTTCGTTTTACTACTTTGTTAACCGCGCGATGCGGCTCAAAAAATATAAGCAGGAAGCGGTAGATGAAATGGCCGAAACGAATTTGAAGCGGTGCGATTCCATCTGCCTGAAAATCGGCGCAGCGGCGATGATTGTCATCGGTTTTGTCTGCGCGGTCGGCAGAATGGTGCTCACGACGGAGATCATCGGTTACTGCCTGATGGGAACGCTGGCGGCGCTGGCCGTCATCCGCACCGTGATTTTCTGCGTGATGGACAAAGAGGGCGTTTGACGATGGCTTTGCACACCAAAATCAGGGAATATCGGGAAAACCGGGGGATGAAACAGGCCGAGCTGGCCGAGCTGGTCGGCGTTCGGCGAGAGACCATCGTCAACCTTGAAAAGGGCAGATACAATCCGTCGCTCAAGCTGGCGATGGATATCGCGCATCTTTTTGACACGACAGTGGAAGCGCTGTTTTGTTACACGAACGACGAGCCGTGAGCGTTCAGCGGACGAGCGGCAGAAGCAGCAACGTCAGCACAAGACAGAGGAGCACGGCGCAGAAACAGCAGAGGAACGTGCCCTGCGAAATATCGCCCGAAACGGGGGCGTGGGTATCGGTGCCATCCTGCGCGATGCCCAGAATGCTCATCAGGCGGGTCTGCGCGCCGCGGCCGCCCGTGCGGAAGGGATTGCGCCCTGTGACGCCGCAGCACAGCCGAAGCAGAAAACCGAACACCGCATCCGCGGGATGAACGAGCAGGCCGAGCAGACGATCCGCCTGCTCGTTTTCGCCGCTGACGGCGGTCAGCGCGAGAAAGCCCCAGCCCAGCGCGGCGGACAGGCGGAGTGGCAGGCCGACGGCCATCAGCAGGAGCGGCGCACAGACATGCGCGACGAAGGCGGGAGCCAGCGCGGCGCACGTTTCGCGGACGAGGGCTTCGTAAGCGGGGATATCCCTTGCATACGCGCCGGAATCGAGTTCGCGCTTGACCGCGCCGCTCACGGGGATGCACGAAAGACCGAAGAGCGGGAACGCCATCAGCACGGCTTCGACAGTGGGATGAATCAGCGCGAGGAGGAAGGGCGCGAGCATGAGCGTCAGCAGAAAGGCCGGAAAGGCGAGTTCGCGCGGGGCGCGCTCGTCGAGTCGCCGGAAAAGAGCATAGAGTTTTTGAAAGGCGCGGGGGAGCCATTCGGCCAGTTTGGGCGCGGCGCAGTAGAGGATGAACGCGAGAAAAAGCGCGGCGGGAAAAGCGAAGAGACGCATGGAAAAGACCTGCCTTTCGGGAGAAGATGAGGGGCGGATTGAATCAGCGGGATAGAATCGCCGGACTGGTGGTGAAATCGCGGCCGGAAGCGCGAAGGGACGGATTGGAAACGCCGAGCGACCAGAGATCCTGCGCCAGAACATCGAGCGCAAAGAGGGGATTGGAACGGTCAAAATTGGCGGCCTTGGTGATCAGCGGGATGGAGCTGCGCTGGTTGATGGTTTTGAGGAGCGGCGCGGCGCTCTTGCGGAAGCCGAGCACGCGGGCGTAATCGGGCGCGCGGTGCGTTTGCGCGAAATCGCGGGTGAGATTCAGCAGCGCATAGGCGCACAGGCGGGAAAGGCGCGCGCGGGTGTAGCGCCTGGTTTTGATGCAGTCCAGAAGCGTTTCGCGTGTGGAACAGGTCTGCGCGGCGGCGATAAAGCGGTTTTCCAGCCCTTCATCCATGCCGTAGAGCGCGGCAAGCTCGGCGGGCGATGCGGTGCGCAGGCGATAGAGCAGCGCTTGCGTGAGCGCTTCTTCTTCGTGGACAAAGCCGCTTTCTTCAGCGGCTCGCAGAGCTTCGGGCGAAGGAATGGCGGCCAGCGCGGCGGTCAGGCCGCCCCGCGCCAGGGCTGCGCGGACGGCGGTTGCGCTGGACAGGGCGGAGAGGGACGCGTCGTGATAACCGCTTCCCTGGCGCGCGATGGGAACGGGAACGATGGTTTCCGGCAGGGCTTGCAGATATTCCAGCGCCAGCGCGGCGTTGGGCTGAGCCAGCAGATCGGCGGGGATTTCCGCAAGCTGTTCGGCGGCCAGCGCGCGGGCGCGGGGATAGGGCAGACCGTCGGCTAAGCTCCGCTGGGGGCTACGAAAAGGGCCGCGGGGGTGTCGGGGGCGGCGGGGGTGGGTTCGGCGGGGGGGTCTGCGGGGGGGGGATTAACGGATCGTCCGTGTTGTCGTCGCCGCAACCCGTCAGGGGCAGCAGTGCAAGGCAGAAGGCCGTCGCAGCCAAGCGTTTCATCAGATTTTTCATAAGAGCACAGAGATTAAGGGTTATTTTAAAGAATCGGAACTCCGATGTTCAAAAATAACATTTATTTATTAAAAATACGATTTTTCGTCTAAATGGACCCGATTATTTTCATCCGAATTATCGGAGAGAATCCTTTTTCCGCTTACATTCCGTCGCCCGACGGCGGCATTTTCCTATCCGACCGTATCCTCCGATCGCTCCGATCCTTCGTGATCGACAGTTATGAAAAATTATCGACAACCCCTCCCTTCCGGACAAGTGCATCCACCCTCTCCCTTCCGACGCCACACGCCCGCATCGCCGACAACAACGAAAAGAGCGGCAGTGTCGCACTGCCGCCCCTGCGTTCCGACCGCAATCGCATCACTCCATCGGGCGAACCCGCATCTCGGTCAACCCCGCCACCTCGCGCGCCAGCCGGTCGAGATCGGTGATCTGCTCGACCTCCCCGTAGTGATAGGGATAGAAGATCGCGGGACGTAGCGCCCGCACCGCCTCGGCCGCCTGATCGACGGTCATCGTATAGGGCTGGTTGACGGGCAGGAACGCGATGTCTATCCCTTCGAGCGAACGCATTTCGGGCGTCGGCTCGCTGTCGCCGGCGATGTAGACGCGCGTACCGCCCAGCGTCAGCACGTAGCCGCAATCCTCCCGCTCCCTGGGATGGAATTGCAGGTGCCCTTCGGTGGTATTATAAGCCGCCACCGCCTCGACGCGGATTCCGTCGAGAGGTTCGGTCACAGCGCCCGGCACCATCGTGTAGCAGTCGAAATCGAACGCTTCGGCCGAGGTCTTGTCGCAGACGACCGCCGTCGCAGGCGTCATCAGTTGCTCGACGGCCGCACGGTCGAGATGGTCGTAATGCGAATGGGTGACGAGCACCGCATCGGCTTTCGGCAGATGCGCGTAATCGGCATACTCGCCGACCGGATCGACATAGATGCGCCGCCCGTCGAAATCGACGGCCAGCGAAGCGTGTTTGAAAAACGTGAAGACGATCGGCCGCCCGTCGCGGGACGTCACCGTATCGGCCGGATAGACCGGCGCCTCCTTCTTCTTGAACAACGAGATCATAATCTTGCAATTTTAGGCGATTCCGGTCGAAGATACGAAAAGTCGCGCGCAGAAGCAAATTTATTCGCACTTTGCCGAAACGAAATTTCCGAGGTGCGACCGAAGGCGTCTGAATTCCGCGAAACCGACCCGCCGCACCCGCGATTTTCACCGGCAGGCCCTTTGCGACGCAAGGCGCGGAGCCGCAATTCCGCGCCTTGCGCTCCCGCACTTCGCTCAGAATGGGGACGACGGTTACTTCCGGTAACTTACGACCAGCACCTTCGACGAACTCCAAAACCGTTCGGGATCGGTGATGACTAACTTATACACCACCTTGTCGGCATTCGTAATCAGTTCGTACGAATCGGCGGGATGCGGCGTGACGACGGTCGCCTTCTTCTGCTCGACGAGGATCTCCGTCAGCGTGCGGGCGTCGGCCCGGATGAACAGATCGTGGTCGCCGGTATCGCCCACCGTGAGCGTGCGCCCGATGAACCCCTGCTTCGAGACGATCCCCGAATCGCGCAGCGCCTTCTCCGCTCCCACGATATAATAGACCGTGTTGAGCCGGTCCTCCAGCTGCGCCTTTTCGCCGGAGAGGTGTTCGACCTCGGTGCTGCGGGCGGCGGCCTCTTCGGCAAGCGTCTCCATCCGGGCTTTCATTTGCGACAGTTCGCCGCGCAAACGACCGATTTCGCCCTCTTTGGCGGTCAGTTGGGCATCGAGGCCGCGAATCATCTTTTCGAGTCCCTCGATGCGCAGGTCGGCTTTGCGCAACTGCGCCGAGGAGCGTTGCAGCGCAGCGATCTTCTGCCGGTTCTCCTGCAACAACCGGTCGATCGCGGCGATGTCGGCATCGATCTCCTCGATCGGACGGCGCACCCCTTCGTCATTGCGCGCGAGCGCGACGAGGTTTTCGCGCGTACGGATCCGCGCCAGATTCTCGGTGACGGCATTGATGTCGGCGAAGACGACCTCGATGAGCGAATCCTTCGCACGAACCACCGCTTCGAGCGAATCGCGCTGCACCACGGTTTGTTCGGCCACCCGGCGGCTCACGCACGATACGAATGCACATGCGGCACAGAGTATCGGCAGGCAAATGTGTTTCATCATTTCAGATGGTTTGATTGTCATAACGGCGTCAAAGATAAGCAGAAAAGCGGCAGGCTGTACGAAAAAAACGCACCGGCGGCGGCCTCCGGCATAAAAATCGTGCGCCGCATGGCGGATAGCCGCCGTCCGGCGTGCGGAATCCGGCTAAAATCCGCAATCTTCGGCCGACGCCTCAGATACTCTCGTTCGGCAATGTTCGAATAAATTTGACATTGCACTCACTTATGCGTATCTTTGCGAAAGAGGAATTTCGCCCGACAGGCGGCGTTACGGCAAATCGGACCGCAACGGTTTCGCCGACGCTCCGTACATCATCCGCCCGACATGCAACCGCTGGACGACATACACGCCGAACTGCTCGGCACGCTCAAACGCTACTGGGGCTACGACAGCTTCCGTCCCGTGCAGGAGGAGATCATCCGCTCCGTCTGCCAGGGGCGCGACACGCTGGCGCTGATGCCCACCGGCGGCGGCAAGTCGCTCACCTATCAGGTGCCGACAATGCTGCGCGAAGGTTTGTGCATCGTCGTAACGCCGCTGATCGCCCTGATGAAGGACCAGGTCGACCGCCTCAGGCGGCTCGGCATCAACGCGGCGGCGATCCATTCGGGACTTTCGATGCGGCAAATCGACATCGTGCTCGACAACTGCGTCTACGGCGATGTCAAATTCCTCTACGTGGCTCCCGAACGGCTCGTGACCGAGGCGTTCCGTCTGCGCGTGGAGCGGATGCGGGTCTCGCTGCTGGCCGTCGACGAAGCCCACTGCATCTCGCAGTGGGGCTACGACTTCCGGCCCTCGTACCTGCGCATCGCCGAGCTGCGCGAAAAACTCCCCGGCGTCCCCGTGCTGGCGCTCACCGCCTCGGCCACGAAAACAGTGGCCGACGACATCATGCGCCACCTGAAATTCCCCGAACCGCACATTCTGCGCAGCAGTTTCGCGCGGCCCAACCTCTCCTACGCCGTGCGGCACGACGAGGACAAAAACGAGCAACTGCTTCGCGTGGTGCGCAACGTGGCCGGCAGCGGTATCGTCTACGTGCGCACGCGCGACGGCTGCGAACAGCTCACCGAATTCCTGCGCGACGCAGGCGTCGCCGCGACCTGCTACCACGGCGGCCTGGCCAACGCCGAACGCTCGATCCGGCAGGAGGAGTGGCTCGCGGGCCGCACGCGCATCATGGTGGCCACCAACGCCTTCGGCATGGGAATCGACAA
>ENA-ORLW01004087-ORLW01004087.1-human-gut-metagenome-genome-assembly--contig:-NODE-4087-length-10155-cov-3.362373_pt1 | contig 10155 bp, 9 predicted proteins | sample MGYA00243017_ERZ508829 | MGnify/ENA primary metagenome ERZ508829 (study PRJEB26277, sample SAMN04329776) | human gut metagenome | biome: human-associated habitat | host: Homo sapiens | place: USA... | reverse complement strand
CAAGGCTGTGATTCAGAATATGAAATATACAGCAGAAGACGGAACGGTTCGGTATGACCAGAATGCATGTTATTATGCGCAGGGTACGGCACCGGTAGTTGAAAGTGTAACAGCACAGCAGGCAGAAACAAGAGATTACATTACCGTAAGCTGGACGAATTCAGTAGAAGCAGACGGTGACGGTATGTATGTGCTTCAGGTATCAGATGACGGCGGTAAGACATGGGAAAATGTGGATACGGCTATTACAGATACAACATACCGGTATAAGCTGAAAAATGCCGGGGATTATAATTTCAGAGTCTGCGGAAAACTCGGTGTAAGCGGAGAGTACAATGACTTTGTTCAGACCGATGCGATTACGGTGATAGCACCGTTAAGTACACCGGTTGTCAGCATTTCCTCAACGGCAGACAAAGTAAAGATTACCTGGGCTAAGGTATATGATGCAACAGCGTATGATGTATACCGTTATTCTTATGATGAAACAGAGGAAAATGCTAAGAAAATTGCGACGACAACAGAATGTGCTTACGAGGATACGGACGTAACAGCAGAAATGCCGTATTACTATTATATTGTTGCCAATTCTTACATTGGAACCACATTAGATAACTACAGCAATCCGTCAGAAACGGTATGGGCAGTGCCGAGTGCCGGACATAAGGGAGATTATGTATACGAGGATGATGCGGTAGGATTTACGATTACAAAGAGGTCTTATGACACTGTATTTGATGGTAAGATTACCCTTGAAGGTGTCGTTGAAAAGGTGGCAGATGTTTCACTGGTGATTAACGGAGAAACAGTAGACACACAGAGTGTGAAAGCCAAAGAAACCTTTGCATTTGACGATAAGGAGATTGCACAGGGCAGAAATGATGTGGAATTACGGTTCACGGATAAAGATGGCAATATCACAAGAGAAACCTTTAATTATGTGTATCTGACGAATTATCAGAAAGTGGTTGATGCTGCTTATGATGGAACAGACGGCGAAGAGGTAAATGGAATTGCAACCTCCAAGACCGTACAGGCAGCAGTCAATTCTGTAGCAGCGTCCAATGAACGGCGCGTTGTGATTTTTGTTAAAGAAGGCGATTACGAAGAACATCTTTCAGTGACATCACCGTATATTACACTCATTGGTGAAGACAGTGAAAAGACAAGAATTTATTATGATACCAAAGAATGGGTCGGCGGTGATATGAGCCAGCGCTGTGCAGTCAGCATCGGAAAGGCGGCAACCGGATTTTCAGCAGAAAACCTGACCATTGAAAATACATACAAATACCTTGGTGACGGTTCGCTTTCCAATGAATCCTGCGATGCATTAAGAAATGATGCAGAAAATACTTTGTATGTTAATGTAAGAATTTTAGGATATCAGGATACACTTTGTGCTAATGCAGGAACACAGTATTATTACAAGTGTTATATTGCAGGAAATGTAGACTTTATTTACGGAAATGAGCCGAGAGCATTCTTTAATGACTGTAAGCTGGTATTCCGTTATAGCGCAGCTAAAAATTCCGGCTATGTATGTGCGCCAAAGACAGGGGCTGATGCGGCATACGGACTGACATTTTACAAGTGCCGTGTTCTTTCGGAAACGGGCTGTTCAGGCAGCAGATATTACCTTGCAAGACCGTGGGGAGCAGATGCCTATATTACATGGATTGACTGTTACATGGGTAAAATTCTCCGTGCCAATACTGCAAATCCGTATTCGGATATGAGCGGAAATCCGGCAGCAGGCGCAAGATTCTTTGAATTTGGAAGCTTTGGACCGGGTTATGCAATTAATATTAACAGAAGACAGATTTCATCCGCAAAGGCGGAAGAAATGACAACCACCGGTTATTTAGGCTGGGATCCATATACAATCGTAGCGATGATTGGCGGAAGATATGTGGGAACCGTAAATACCGGTATTGAGAACAAATTTGTTGAGAAAGAATACGTATCCGATACCTATTCCGGCATGGAAGGTGATGATACCGGAGTGGATAAATATGTACTCGAAGGATACGCACAGAGCGGAAAGACAACCGGCGGCGGATTATTAATGGAATCCTCTAAGGATTATTACACCGCAGGTTCAGCCGAAGAATTTTTACAGGCTATTCAGAGTATAAAAGCAAGCGGCAGACCGTCCGTGCTTGAACTGACAAGTGATATTGCACTGGGAACGAACGAGGTTGAGGGCTTTAATAATTACAAAGCATTTATTACGGCACATAAGCTTGCACCGCTGACACACCCGACACTGATACAGACAGGTGTATCCATGTTAAAGTTACAGGATATGAGTGACTTGACGATTTACTCAAAGAACGGTGCAAAGATTACACATACCTGCATTGATATTACAGGTTCAAGCAACATCATTATCAGAAACATCGAATTTGATGAAATCTGGGAGTGGGATGATGAAACTGAAGGCGCATATGACCGTAATGACTGGGACTACATGACAATTGAAAAGGGAAGTTCCAATATCTGGATTGACCATTGTACGTTCTATAAAGCATATGACGGTGTGATTGATGTTAAGACACCAGCAGACAGCAGCAATGTAACCATTTCATGGTGTGAATTTTTACCGGCGAGTGAAGACAGCGTATTTTTTGATACGATGATGAATGCCATGAAGGAAAATCCGGACAATTATCCGTATTATAAGCATTTACTGGAAGCGGGCATGACAGATCAGCAGATTTATAACTATGCATATGGACAGAAAAAGACACATCTGCTCGGACAGTCCGATACAGATACATCAGCTAAAAACATTACCGTAACACTGGCAAACAATTACTACAAGAATTCAATGGACAGAATGCCAAGACTGCGTTTTGGTACGGCACACGTTTATAATTGTATTATGGATGCACAGGATTTAAGAGATATGCGTCTGGATATCCAGAATACAGTCGGTTCGGCATTTTCACAGAAGATTGTAAGCAACGGCGCTTCTTCAAACTGCGGTGCGCACATGCTTCTTGAAAACTGCTATATGTCCGGCATGACTAACGCATTAATCAGTGGTAACGGTGACAGTGAGGCCGGCTATATTAATGCATTTAATACATTATATCTGCTGGACGGCAAAGAAGAAGATTTAAAAGTTGTTTTAAATACCAGCAAGGAAGGCGAAACGGCATTAGTTCAGGACAGAGGAGAATTTATAGAAAATCTTCCATACAGCGGCTATACCCTGTATGCGGCATCAAACCTTGAAACACAGGTGCAGCCTTACACAGGTGCCGGAAAGTTGACAATGACGACACTGCAGTGGGAAAAGACAGCTTACAATGATGTGCATAAAGAACATACAGAGCATACATGGAATGACGGAGCAATCGAAAAAGAAGCAACCTGTACCGAAGCGGGCGTAAAAGTTTATACTTGTACAGTCTGCGGAGACACAAAGAAAGAAGAAATTCCGGCAACAGGACATGTATGGGATGAAGGTAAGGTTACAACAGAAGCAACGACAGAAGCCGAAGGTGTAAAGACTTATACCTGTACAATCTGTGGGGATACAAAGACCGAAGCGATTCCGAAACTTGATGATAATGATAACAAAGGTGATACCGATGACGACAACAACGGTAAAACCGATGTAAGCATTGATGTTGTTGCAGGTGAAAATACACCGGCAGTTGCAGTTGAGGGTACAACCGATGACATTGTAAAGAAGGTTTTGACACAGGAAGAACAAAAGTCTGCGGCCAATGGTGCAAAGACAGCGATATCTCTTCATATAGCAGATATTACCGCAACCGTTTCAGATACAGAGAAGGAACTGATAGCAAAGAAGTTATCAGACGGACAGAGTGCCGGAATGTATCTTGATATTGTATTAAAAGCGGCAGTTGGAGAAAGTACCCGTGTTGTTACAGATACAAATGAGGCGCTGACAATGAAGATTACAGTTCCTGAGAGTCTTCGCAATACGGATACATCAAAGAAGAGAACGTATGATATTGTAAGAGTTCATGGAAAGGATGCAGTTGTTTTATCTTCTGAATTCAATCAGGATGATATGACCATTACATTTACAACCGGTCAGTTCTCAACTTACGCAGTTGTGTATAAAGATACAGCCGTGATACCGGAACAACCGACAACACCGGGACAGCCGACAACATCGGCACAGCCGACAACATCGGCACAGCCGGAAAATCCGACAATCCAGAATACGGAGAGTAAGGAAAAAACAACAGCGGCAGACAATGCAGCAGAGGAAACACAGGTTCAGACAGGTGATTCTGTTTCATCTGGCAAGGTGGCTGGCATCGTGATTATTCTGATTGCCAGCATGGCAGTGATTGGTTTTGTACTTTTTAAAAAGAAAAAAAACGATACAGAAGAATAGTTGCAGATATCATAGGCGGGGAATTTTGACCGCAACATCTGATTGCATAAATAATTAAAAAAATGAAAAAAAGCGGGCGCTAAATGAGAGTTAGGCGCCCGCTTTGTCTTGTAAAAAATATAAATTTATGATATACTTGTACTCCAAGGAGGAACTATGATGAAAAAACTCTATTTATTATTACTTTCATTATTGATGACATTTACTTTAACAGGATGTAATCAACAAGTAGAAAAAGCATCTTCTAAGCAAAGTGTAACACTTTCTTTAGAACAAACAAGTAGTCAGGATGTAGATGTTTATGTTGATCAAGATCAAATTCCCGTCTTTAGAAGTTATCACTATATTTTTTAGAACTACATTTAAACCATTTCTTTCAATATGTCGATTTTATCGGCTTTTTTTATACTTTTAATTTTTTTATATTATTTTTTATGTTATAATTTATATAGTGATAGTAGTGATATATTATTGGAGGTGTTTCTATGGCTTTTTTCCTTAAAAAATCTACTCTTAAAGGTCGTACCTATCTTTCCATCGTTGAAAGTTATTACTCCCCTCAAAAGCATGGTGGTGCTCATCGCACCTATAAATCACTTGCTTCTGTTGAAACTTGGAAAGCCAAAGGTATCGATGATCCTATTGCCTATTTTCAAAAAGAAGTGGATGAACTCAACAAAAATAATAAAAACAAGAATTCTCTTAAGATTTCCGATCATTCTCCTGAACTCTATCTTGGATATTTTCCATTCATATCCATGATGAATAAAATGGATATCAAAAAGTATGTCGACTATTTCAATCTGCATAATTCTTTTGAGTTTGACCTTTACGAACTTCTTTCATCTCTTATCTATGCTCGTCTTGTTAATCCATGCAGTAAGCATAGAACTTTTCATGAGGTCCTTCCTCAACTAAGAGACGGCGTTCACTTTTCTTATGATCAGCTTCTTGATGGTCTTGAATTCATCGGCAATGACTACGGCAAGTTTATCGAAATCTTTAATGAACAGACAAAGAAATTCTATGATATCAATACTTCCAAGACCTACTTTGACTGCAGTAATTTTTATTTTGAAATAGACAGAGAAGATGACTTTAGAAGAAAAGGTCCTTCTAAAGAAAACAGAAAAGATCCCATTGTCGGCTTAGGACTGCTTCTTGATGCAAATCAAATTCCTATTGGCATGGAACTGTTTCCTGGCAACGAAAGTGAAAAGCCCATACTGAGAAATGTCATCAAAAAACTGAAAGCTAAAAATCAAATCACAGGGAAAACCATCCATGTTGCAGATAAAGGATTGAACTGTGCACAGAATATCGCCTTTTCCAAAGAAAACGGAGATGGCTATCTCTTCTCAAAATCAGTAAAATCCTTACCTGAAAAAGAAAAGACATGGATACTGTTGGATAATGATGATTGGAAGGATGTAAGAAGCAGAGATGGCACACTGTTATACAGATATAAATCATGTGTCGAAAAATTTCCATACACTTTTGAAATAGATGGTAAAAAGAAAACCCTCTGCTTTACAGAAAAAAGACTTGTTACCTATAATCCAAAACTGGCCTCAAAGAAAAAATATGAAATAGCCAAACAGATTGAAAAAGCAAGAAACCTCTGTTACAGTCAGGCAAAACGATCAGAATATGGAGATTTAGGAAAGTATGTCGATTTCATTGATGAAGACGGAGAGAAAGCCAAGGCCTCAATAAACGAATCAATGATTGAAAAAGAGCTAAAGTTTGCAGGATACAATATGCTTGTTACTTCAGAAAAGGATATGGATGATATTGATATCTATAATACATATCACAATCTATGGAGGATAGAAGAATCCTTCAGAATAATGAAGTCTGATTTAGATGCACGCCCTGTATTTCTTCAAAAAGAAAACAGCATAAAGGGACACTTCCTGATCTGTTATCTTGCCGTACTGTTAGAAAGAATATTCCAGTTTAAGATATTGGATAATCAATACAGCACACATCAAATCATGAAATTCATTAGAAGCTTTAAGGTGGTCAAAGGTGAAAGTAAATATATCAATGTAACGCCATCAAGTGAATTTATAAAAGAATTCGAAAAGATTACAAATCTTCCACTTACAAATTACTATTTGACAGAGCGGCAAATTAGACAGATATTCAATTATAAGATTTAAACGAAAAAGCAATAGAGATTCTATCTTGAATTCCTACTGCTTTTTTACTATCACTATATTTTAATGCTGGATACCAAAGTCAGGTATTATATTATATATATTATTTTTATTCAATATATATTATTATTAATATTATTTATCTCTCATCACATTTCTTTTCATTGAAAAATAAATGCGGTATAATCATTGAAACAGGAGAAAAAGATGAAAAAAATATTAATTCTATTTTTACTTTTATTAGTAGTTGGGTGTCAAAGTAACACGTATGAAGATACGTATTATTTAACCTATTTTTATGTAGAAGATTGTTTGAATTGTCAATATTTTAAAAAGAATGTTCTTCCAGTTATTAAAAAAGAATTTGGTAAACATATCAAAATCAAAGCCTATGATATGGATGATGAAAAGACTTTTGATGAAATGAAAGCAAGCTATCAAGAACATATCGATCAAATTATTGATTTTAATGAGGATGATTATGGTTATGGACCAATGGTCTTTTTAGAAGGTTACCTTGCTATTCTAGGAGCAGGAAACGAAGATGATTATGTTGAACATCTTGTTAATGCGATTAAAGGTGAAAAACTTAATGAAGCAGCAGATATTGAAACTTTTTATTATTTAAAAGATGGAAAGGTACAAAATTCTTAAAAGTTATTATCAATTGAAAAAGAATATGTTAAACTTTAAGGAGAAAATAAAGGAGGAAGTGTTTATGTCAACACCACATAATCAAGCAAATAAAGGAGATATCGCAAAAACTGTCTTAATGCCAGGAGATCCTTTACGTGCAAAATATTTAGCAGAAACGTATTTAGAAAATGTTAAACAATTTAATGCGACAAGAAGCATGTTTGGCTATACAGGAACGTATAAAGGAAAAGAAGTTTCTATTATGGGTTCGGGTATGGGAATGCCTAGTATTGGGATTTATAGTTATGAATTGTTTCATTTTTATGATGTAGAAAATATTATTCGTATTGGTTCTTGTGGATCATTTAAAGAAGATGTTCATTTAAGAGATATCATTATTGTACAAGGTGCTTGTACAGATTCAAATTATGCACATCAATATGAATTACCAGGAACTTATTCAGCTATTTCTGATTATAGTTTATTAGAAAAAGCTGTAGAAAAAGCAAAAGAAAAGAATTTAACTTATCATGTAGGAAATGTCCTATCTTCTGATTTGTTCTATCATGCAGACAATAAAGCAGATAAATGGATCAAAATGGGATGCCTTGCTACAGAAATGGAATCTTATGCTTTATTTGCAAATGCAGCTTACGCTGGTAAAAAAGCATTAACTTTATTAACTGTTTCAGATTCATTAGTAACAAATGAAGAAACAACTGCAGAAGAAAGAGAAAAAACTTTCACAGCAATGATGGAAGTTGCTTTGGAGATTGCATAGGTGTTAACTAGATTTGCATTTTTTGATTTTGATGATACTTTGATTCATGGAGATTCTGGTGGAAAACTTTTAAAGTATTATTTAAAAAAACATCCACTATCTGTTTTTAAATTATTAAAAGTGGTTTATCATTATGCTTTATATCTATTAAAGATAGAACCACTTAATAAAGCAAAATCAGCATGGTTATATCCATTAGATAAGATGTCTGATCAAGAGATTGAAAAGTTTTATCAAGAAGTATTAGAACCTTGTTATTATTTAAATGTCATTGAAGAATTAAAAAAGAAAAAGGCAGAAGGGTATACGATTTATATATGTAGTGCCTCTGTAGAAGCTTATCTTCGTTTTTGTAAGTTACCAGTAGATGAAATTTTAGGAACTAAAACAGACATTAAAGATGGTAAATATACAAGTCAAATGATTGGAAAAAATTGTAAAAATGAAGAAAAGGTAAAAAGAATCCAAGAAGTGATAAAAAATCATAATCTAGAAATAGATTATGACTTATCTTATGCCTATTCGGATTCTTTACATGATATTCCAATGTTAAAAATGGTAAAAAATCGTATTAAAATTGATACTAAAGATGGACATATGTCCACATTTGAAATAGAGTAGCTTAGCTACTCTTTTATATTTAAGTCCGTAAAGAAAAGCATAATATTAATGAGTCCAGCTATTCCTACAACAATATAAATGAGCATTGATAAAAAACTATTTTGACCAAATAAACTATCTACCAAATTAAAATTAAATAAGCCAATAAGACCCCAATTAATAGCACCTATCACAGTAAAAACAAGTGCTGTTTTTTGTAATGCATTCATTTTCTTAACCTCCTTAAATAGAGTCTATCCCGTAAATTTGTATTTTATACATATAAAAATAAATAAAGAATATTTTTATAATGGAGGGATAGATTTGAAAAAATTATATATTGTCATTATAGGTTTAGTCATTTGTGCAATAGGTATTGTTGTTTTTTTTAAATTTAAAAATAATTCATTGGATGAAACGTTAAAAGAAGCTAAAAGTATGAATTCTTATCAACTTGTATGTGATATGGAAATGACACAAAATGATGAACTTAAAAGTTATGAAGTAAAAGTAGATTATTTAAAAAAAGATAAACAAAAATATTATCGAGTAGAACTTTATGATAAAAGTTTAAATCAATCACAAATCATTTTAAAAAATAAATAAGGAGTCTAGGTTTTAAAACCAACACTTAATCAAATGTTTAAATTTCAAAGTGATTGGCCTGAAAATAGTCCTAAACCATATATTTATCATTATTTAATTCAATTATTAGAAAATAATAAAGTTAAAAAGATTGAAAAAGGATATCAAGTAGAAGCAAAGGTGAAATACCCTAATGATACAAGAATTGTTAAACAAGAAGTTATTTTTGATAAAAAATTAAAACCATTGATTGTTTTATGTCTAGATCAAGATGAGACAGAAATTGTTACTTGTAAAGTAAATGAATTTCATAAAAATAAAAATTTTAAAGAAAAACATTTTAATCAAAATCAAGCATTGAAAGAATCAAAAAAGGATGTCAAAACATCCGCAAATAATGATGTTTTATATCCAGTTTCTCTATTAGGCGCTAAATTAGAAAGTGAAACAGTGTCTTCAATAGAAGGGGATAAAAATCATATTTTAAAATTTAGTGGTGATAAAAGTTTTACAATGGTAGAAACACAAGTAAATGATCAACAAGTAATGCAGTTTTCTAATGATGAAGTGATCGATTTAATAGATGGGTTTGCATATTATCAACCTGGAAAATTATCGATGATGTATCATGGAATGATGTGTTCTTTATATTCACAAGATTTAACGAAAGAAGAAATGATTTCGGTAATGACAAGTATGCAAACTTCATCGACAAAATAAAGAGATTTCAAATTGAATTATGAAATGGGTTGGATTATACTATTGTTTGGAGGTGTCGTTATGAATTTAAAGCGTGACACGTATGCAATTGTAGATTTAGACCATTTAAAATATAATGTTGAATTAGCACATAGTGAATTTAAAAGACCGTTGATGGCTGTGATTAAAGCGGATGCTTATGGTCATGGGTATAAAGAAGTTGCTAGTTTTTTAAAGGATATTGATTATTTTGAAATGTTTGCTGTTGCTACACTTCTAGTATCATTTGAGTTATGAGATTTAGGAAT
>ENA-ORLW01004085-ORLW01004085.1-human-gut-metagenome-genome-assembly--contig:-NODE-4085-length-10158-cov-2.777800_pt1 | contig 10158 bp, 9 predicted proteins | sample MGYA00243017_ERZ508829 | MGnify/ENA primary metagenome ERZ508829 (study PRJEB26277, sample SAMN04329776) | human gut metagenome | biome: human-associated habitat | host: Homo sapiens | place: USA... | reverse complement strand
TTTGAAGGTTGGTATGATAATGCTGAATTTACAGGTACAGCTCTCACTGAAATTTCGGATAGAGCAATAGGAGATAAAGTTTTCTATGCTAAGTGGCGTAAAGAAAGTATTGTAGAAAACCTTGAGGTTTTGGACGCGTTCAAAAATAAGGTAGATGTCACAAAACTTATTGATGAACAAGGCAATACAACAGTTACAGTCATGGCAAAAGAAAATGTTACAATGCCTGAATTAAAACTTTATCGTGCAATATACAAGGACAATAAACTACTTGGAACATTGGAGGAAATGAAACCTAACATGGTAGGTGGAAACAGCGTATTCATATTTGCACCTTTGACACTTAAAGACGGTGAATCATCAAAGATAATGCTTTGGGATGAAAAAAATGCGCCTACAATAAATGCGATTATAAATCAATAAAAAAATGATTGAGTATATTAAGATGGAAATAACAAAAGATATAAAATATGTGGGAGTAAATGACTATGATATTGAATTGTTTGAAGGTCAGTATGCTGTATAGAACGGTATGGCATAGCTCTCATCATCGAAAAATCTCACATTTATTCAGGAAGAGGTACATGTTAAATCGGCGATTGATGAGCAGAGCACAGCTTGAGGCGTTGGCTAAAGCGTTAGTAGTTGATTAAATTGAATTATTAAAGAGCATTTGATAGTAAAAACAAGTCTTTTGCAAGACTTGTTTTTTGTTTGCGACACATCTTCAAACCAAGAAAATGCCACTGAGTTAAGTGTATTTTTTAAAGAAATGTAAAATAATAAAACATATACTGATATTTTGATAAGAAAAGTTGTAAAATAAAATGTATGATTGGAGATGTGAGTTAAATGAATAACAGCAAAATTATAGATGGAGAAGAATTAAAAGGTAAAATAGGAGCTTTTACGCAGTATTTGATAGATGAGGAAAAATCAAATTCTACAATCGAAGGATATAGAAGAAATGTTAAAAGATTTATAGAATTTATAGGTAAAAGCAAGATAAATAAAAATACGGTACTCGAGTACAAAAGTGCACTGATGAATATGTATAAAACAGCTACAATTAATGCTGCATTATCAGCAATCAACAGCTTTTTTGCCTTTGTCAATAAAAAACTTAGCCACCTCGCTAATAAAAAAGTGAGCCAGTTGTGATAAAAAAATTTTGAGCCACTAATCGTGATTCACAGTCGAGTCGATACGGTAAGATGAGCTACAGTTCATGTTCAGAACGAAGGATCTGAAGGTGACTCTGTCTATGAGTGCAGCAAGCAGCATTTCGTTTTCAAAAAGCTGTGTCCATTGTGAAAATTCAAGATTTGAGTCGGGGGTGCGGACATATTCTTGGACTATTTTATGCTGATAATCCAAGGCTATGTCCGCACCCACGTCTGTATCTAAATCTTTGTCAACACAACATTTTTATATTTTTTTCCACCTCCATACGGACACGGATCATTACGACCAATTTTTTTATTCATAAGTAAACTCCTAAATTTATAAATCGCTATTTTGTATTACTCGATATACGGTATCTTAAAATAATCCAAATACTTTTTGAACTTATCCTGTGCCGTAAAGCAGGTATCGGTCAAATAACCTTTTTCATTGTTCCATTCGGACAGACCTCTGTAATAGAACATCTTTAAATCTTCATCAATTATAAACGGAACAATATTATTTTTCAGGCATTCTTTAAACATAATAAGTCTTCCGACTCTGCCGTTGCCGTCTTGAAACGGATGTATTGTTTCAAAAGTATAATGAAAGTCTATGATTTCTTCAAGCGTATGCTCTTCTTTTTGATTATAGTCTTTTAAAAGTGCTTTAATCTTAGTTGCAACATCTTCTGGTTTTGCGGTTTCTTTTCCGCCGACTTCATTGGGAAGCTTTTTATACTCGCCCACATTAAACCAATCTTTTCTTGAATCAGATGTACCGGATTTTAAAGTATAATGTAACTGTTTTATAAACTTTTCTGTGAGCTTATATTTTGCATTATCAATTATCATATCGATACATTTGAAATGATTTGCCGTTTCAATAATGTCATCAACATTAAGTGCATCATTTTCCACTCCGATTGTATTGGTTTCAAAAATATATCTCGTTTGGTCGTGGGTAAGCTTGCTTCCCTCAATGTGATTTGAATTATAGGTAAGTTCAATCTGTATTTTATGATATATTCCGCCGGAAATATAAGATGCTTTCTCTGATTTCAATCGTTCAAGCAATGTTTGATGCTCATTGCTTTTTTTATTTTTTCTTTTGGGTTTTTCTGCGTTTTCGGGAATATTCCAAGTCTTACCCGTTAGGAATGCACCGGGTATTTTATCCTCGGCACAGTATTTTCTAACACCACGCTCGGACATATTCCATTTTTTCGCCATTTGCGATACAGATAAATAGTTCATAAAATCACTCCTAACATCTATTTATATTATACCACATTACAGGAACAACATCAATAAATTTAAAATTATTTTCAATACATTTGTGCCGATAACGGCATATTTGCAATTAATAAAACCATTGTTATTAAATGCAGATATTCATAAAACTGTTCAATTCTTGTTTCTTCAATATCAATGGTCTCCGGAGCAAATTTCATTTCGTTTAAAACATGAGAAAAACCCTATACAAATTAGTTATGCTACAATTTATCGTGGAATATATCGAGGATTTTTAGAAGAAGGGAAATTATCACCGGGGCAGCGAGGGGTTGCAAGAAAGTTAAGACATAGAGGAAAAATCAGACATAAAAATGGTTGTATTGAAACGAGAGGTAAAATTAGTCATCACATTTCAGAACGACCAGAACAAGCAAATCAACGAGAGAGAATAGGCGATTGGGAAGCTGATACTGTTGCAGGCGTAACAGGAAAAGCGTGTTTAGTAACGCTTGTTGACCGAAAGAGTCGTTATTTGTTGTGCGAAAAAGTAGCAAAAAAAGATTCTATCAGTGTAAAACAAGCGATAATTCATATGTTAAAAGATGGTCAACCAAAAACAATTACACCTGATAGGGGTAAAGAATTTTCACGACATGAAGAAATAAGCAAAGCTCTAAATGATGTGCAATTCTATTTTCCTGAACCACATCAACCATGGCAAAGAGGTACTAATGAGAATACTAATGGACTTCTACGCGAATATTTTCCTAAAAAACAGGATTTGACAGAAATTAAACCATCATTAATTAGAGATAAAGCTCTTATTTTAAATCAGCGTCCACGCAAATGCTTGAACTGGAAATCGCCTTTTGAAGTTTATTTTAATATATCGTTGCATTTGACTTGACAATTCAAGGCAGATTAAAAAATGAAATGTTTTATGGACGCTCATGGATAGGCGTCACGATGGAAGATTTCATAAATGAGCTTAACAGCTATTAACACAAAACGAATAAAAATCTCTCGGATATATGAGCCCGGTAGAGTACAGACATAGCCTTGTACTATTTTATGCTGATAATCAAATATGTCCGTACTTCTATTTATTGCTCTATCTGATTATATCCGTTCATAATAAATTCAGTTATTTCCTTACTTCTGACACGCATCCCGACTGATTTTATAACTTTTAAAATAATTTCTTCTGTCAGAGGCGGAATATATTTTTTCAATCTGTTATCAAATTCAAGCAGTTCATTAAATAAACTTACCAATATATCATTTTTTCTCTTAATATTTTTAGGATAACCTCTTGATATAAGTGCCATATTATTATCAAAATTCGGTGCTAAACCCAAAACATCACCTGTATCAATATCACGCAGAATACCAAAATTAAATGTATGCCTATCAGGATTTGCACAGAGTGTATCAAGAAACAACATTTTCACATAATCGCCTATGCAATTAGGGCAAAGGTCTTTTAATGTCTCAAGAGTTTGTATATAGTCCTCGCAGTCATTCATAAAATTAAATGCAGGCTCAAAATTAACCATGGCATTATCGGTAAAATCCTTTGTTTTAATAACACCATTGCCACGTTTGTATTTAGCCATATTAAAGCCTAATTCCATTCCGAGTTGATATATGAAAAATTCTGAAAACATTTCATCGTGATTAGCCTTTTTGTACATCCACCATTCGCCGTTAATCAGTTTCCAACACTTTTCAAAGCTACCTATATTGGTAAGTTCGGGAGTTTTTGTACTTTTGCTATGCGCCGCTCGATTAAAACTGTCGTAACTGCCGGTTAAAGCAAGTGTGGCAAAATAGTCGTTGTCAAAACGAACATCGGCATAGCAAAGGTCACTGTTAATCGGTTTTATCCAATAATTATCCGTAATGGTGACTGCATTTACCGATAAAACAGAGCCTATATCGTCACGTTCGGTAAGACGCAAAGCCTTTTTAAGAAGTCTTGAATTTGCTCTGTGTGAGTCGATAGCTCTTGTTTCAAGCCACTTCGGAACATTGCTTGTAAGTTTCAAATACATTGGAGCAAGTGACGGCTTAATCAGATTTAATTTGTTATCTATCCATTCTGCCACAACGGTATCTCTATTCATTATTAAAAAGTCCATGAATCTCACCTCTTTTGAAAATATTATAGCATATCGACAACGCAAACGCAATATATAAAAATACCTATATATCCCATTTGCTGACTTTGTTTTCTTCTTTCCGATTTTTGGCAGAATATTGACAAAATAGATATGCTTGTGATATGCTTTTTTCAGTGTGTTTTTGGAAAAGATATTTAGGAGTAAAACCAATGATAGAAAAAATACTTATTCGTGGAGCAAAAGTCCACAATCTTAAAAATATAGATGTAGATATTCCGTTGGGGAAAATTGTAGGTATTGCAGGAGTGTCGGGTTCGGGTAAGTCCTCTCTTGCAATGGGTGTATTATATGCAGAGGGTTCTCGGCGCTATTTGGAAGCGCTGTCTACTTACACTCGCCGCCGAATGACACAGGCATCGAAAGCAAGTGTAGATGAGGTGCTTTATGTACCCGCCGCACTTGCATTACATCAGCGTCCCGGTATACCAGGAATACGCAGTACATTTGGAACGGGAACGGAGTTGCTAAACAGTTTGCGACTTATGTATTCACGTTTATCAAACCACCGTTGCCCAAACGGACATTACTTAAAACCGTCACTGGCGGTTGCCGCAGGGAAGGAATTAGTCTGCTCGGAATGTGGCGTTCACTTTTATGCACCGTCGGCAGAGGAGTTGGCATTCAATTCGCAAGGTGCTTGTCAAAAATGTGGCGGTACAGGAATTGTTCACACCGTTGATATGGCATCACTTGTGCCTGATGACTCTCTTACGATTGATGATGGTGCAGTTGCTCCGTGGAACAGCTTGATGTGGTCATTAATGACGGATGTTTGCCGTGAGATGGGGGTGCGTACAGATGTACCGTTTCGTGACTTGACGGAACAGGAAAAAGATATTGTCTATCACGGTCCGGCGGTAAAAAAACACCTTTTTTACAAATCCAAAAATACAGAAAATGCAGGCGAGTTGGATTTTACATATTTTAATGCCGTTTACACGGTGGAGAATGCTCTTGCAAAAGTCAAAGACGAAAAAGGCATGAAGCGAGTAGAAAAATTTTTGAAAGAGGATATTTGTCCCGAATGTCACGGAACACGTCTTTCTGTCGCCGCTCGTGCACCGAAACTAAGGGGAATATCGCTTGATGAAGTTTGCACTATGACACTTTCCGAACTTGTGGATTGGGTGCGTGATGTTCCGACAAGTCTGCCTGATGAGATGAAACCTATGGCTGAAAGTATCTGTGAAACTTTTGAAAGTATGGCGAAGAGGTTAATTGATTTAGGTCTTGGCTATCTGACTCTTGACCGTTCGGCAGCTACACTTTCGACAGGCGAACGTCAGCGTATGCAGCTTGCCCGTGCCGTGCGTAACCGCACCACAGGTGTTCTCTATGTGTTGGATGAGCCGTCAATCGGTTTGCACCCGTCTAATATTGTCGGACTCACAGGTGTTATGCACGATCTTGTATCGGATGGCAATTCGGTTATTTTGGTAGACCATGACACGCAGATTTTGAAAGAGGCAGACTGGATTGTGGAAATGGGACCGGAAGCGGGGACAAATGGCGGTCATGTGATTGCACAAGGTACAATCGCAGATGTGGAAGCAAACCCCGCTTCTCAAATAGGACCTTTTATATCCGGTAAAGCCGAAACAAAACTAAGGTCATGTGCCGCAAAGGAAGAAATGTTCGTAAACGGAAATATTCATTTGTACACATCTCAAATACATACGGTCAAGCCGTTGGAAGTTGACATTCCCAAAGGCAGACTTACCGTTGTAACAGGAGTGTCGGGTTCGGGCAAGACGACTTTGGTGCTGGAAAGCCTTATTCCCGCACTTGATGCAACCATAAACGGTCATGCGTTACCGGAGCATATCAGAGATGTTACCGCCGAGGGTATACGACGTATCAAGCTGATTGACGCAACACCTATCGGAATTAATGTTCGTTCTACGGTGGCTACCTATGCAGGTGTTCACGATGAATTGCGAAAACTTTACGCAAAGTCCGAGGACGCAAAAAATAAAGGCTATAAGGCAAGGGATTTTTCGTACAATACAGGCTCTTTACGTTGTTCGGGTTGTGACGGTACAGGTGTTGTCAGTCTTGACGTGCAATTTCTTCCGGATGTAAATATTCAATGTCCTGATTGTCATGGCTCACGTTACTCAAGAATTGCTTATGATGTGAAGCTTACAAATAAAGCGGGTGAAAGTGCTTCTCTACCCGAACTTATGGATATGGATGTAAACACAGCTGTTGAATTTTGCAAGGATATAAAAACCGTCAGCCAAAAGCTGAACACACTAAAACAGTTGGGACTTGGTTATCTGACATTGGGCGAGGAAACACCGAGCCTATCCGGCGGTGAAGCACAACGTTTGAAACTGGCAAGTGAGATTGGAAAGATACAGAGTGATTCTGTTTTCATATTTGATGAGCCGTCAATCGGTCTGCATCCGTTAGATGTACAGGTATTGCTCAAAGTTTTTCAGGCACTTTTGGATAACGGTGCAACCGTAATTGTCATTGAACACGACCTTGACGTAATTCGCAATGCCGATTATGTTATAGATATGGGACCCGGAGGCGGTGAAAATGGCGGTAAAATCATTGCAAGCGGAACACCGCAGGAAATAAAATTGAATAAAAAAAGTATTACAGGCAGATATTTGTAAAATCAAGTACCTATTTTCATAATCGAAAATAGGTGCTTTTTATTATATATTCCATACTACTTCACAGGTGCCGTCCTCACATATGAATATTTTATGTATAAGCACATTGCAAACGGCTTTGCGTTCGTCTGTGTTTGCACTTTTCCACTTTTGCGACAGGTTTATAACACTGATTATCTCGTTTTCTTCACTTTCAAGGTCTTCGATTTTTTCTGTAATCGCCTTACTTTCTTCGGATAACTTTTTTGCTTTTTCGTTCAGAAGTGATTTCATATCCGATTTAAAACTGTCGTCCAGCAGCATATTAACAATCTTTTCTTGTGACTGTTTAATTTCGCTAAGCTGATTTTTCAGCAGATTAATCTTGTTTGAATTATCGGTTGAAATCTTTTTGCGAGAGCCTTTCAGTGACTGGAGTTTTTCGGCGATAAGGTTATATACCATATCTTCCAAACTGTCGGCATACAGCGTCACTTTAGGACCGTTACATATGCGATTATGCGACTTGCCTGTACAACTGAAATAACGTGTTTGTGTGCCGTCTTTTTTCTTACCGCCTTTTGTTACGGTCATTGTTCTGCCGCATTGCTTACAAGCAATTTTACCGCCGAGCCAACTTGTAGAGTTGTTGACGGAATTGCCGAGCTTTTTATTTTTCTCAATTTTCTTCTGACATTTTAGCCATAGGTCAGAATTTATAATACCATCATGCGGCATAACCACTATTTTAATATCCGACATATCATCCGCAGTATGCTTTGATTTGCCGTAGGTTTGTATTCCGTGCAAGCCGTCAAATTGATTGATGTCGCTCATGATGTTGGCATTGCGTTTTGAGTAGTATTCGTATATGGCGTTATCAGCCTTTACGTAGATTGGATTTTTTATGATGTTTGACAGTTTTGCTGTGGACCAACTGCCTGTGGTGGCTGAAATGTTGTTGTCAATCAAAGTATCCATAAGCCGCCGCAGTGTTACATTCGGTACTGAATAATTTTCAAAAATATATTTTATCTGCTCAATTTCGTTTGTAACAGGCTCAAACATTTTTGTTTTGACGTTGTTTACAACAGTATCTTTTAAATTAAAACCGTACGGACGGCGACCGCCCATATACAGTCCCATTTCACTTCTGTAAGCATATGCGTGTTTGACGCGTTCAATTATACTTTTGCGTTCAAATTCGGCGAATACCATAAGTATTTTTACGATCATTTCACCGTACGGACTTGACGTGTCGAAGGATTCTTGAGAGGAAACAAACTGAACATTATGTTTTTTGAGTGTTTCCAAAATACCCACAAAATCCGAAAGACTTCTGCTGATACGGTCAAGACGGTACACAATAACTTTGCTTATTTTGCCACGTTCAATTTGACGCATCATTTTTTGAAAACCGTCACGGTCAACATTGCCGCCCGAATATCCGTTGTCGATAAATTCAATGGTTTTCTCACTGCGTTCATCAGGCTTGATTACTGATTTGCAGTATTCTATCTGTGTTTCGCATGAAATACTGTTTTCACGTTCTATTGATTTTCTTGCGTATAACGCAATCGCCATCTTTGCTTCCTCCTTTCAGATTTTAATAAAATTATTTCTTATCAAAGATACGATACAATTCTTCTATAATTTCTTGCTTTTGTTGCTCCGCTTGAGAAGTATTCACAAGCGAACGCTGATGTATTTGATATGTATTGTTTCTTATATCCGTGTATTCCGACATTATGATTACCTCCGTTTTTAGTTTATTTTATGCTGTGTATGGTTTGTCTAAATACTCCCGCAAATCGGTAGGGGAGAATCGTTAAAGCCAAAACTGTCCTGCGTGATGATAACATCGGTAAAATCACAATTAAGCTCAGAATTGCCTATTTTTAATATGTTGTAAAGACTAAAATCAAAAGTAATACTTGTCAGTCCTGACGGTGTTATGTATGCGTTGTTTCGCTTGTATGTTTTGTCGCTGTAGTGACAATCGGTAATTGTTCCTTTGTTTCCACTGCGAACGATTTCAAGCAAAATCGACCTGTGAATACGATTTTTTAGTCTTGTTTTATATGTATTATTATCGTTTACAAGAATTAAAAATTTATATTTTGTTTTGACTTGTGTTTTTAATTTGATATATTCTTCTGTTGACAACTTGTTTTCGGTATCGGAAAATTCAATTCCGAAAAATGTTTTGTCAAGCTCATTTTTGAATACATCAATTAAACTATCACAAGTACAGTGTGAAGTATGAAATTTGCAGGGAACGGCATTATGTCCGTTCCTTGCATGTCTGTCGGTGTAAAAACAATCTGAAATGAAAATTTCATTATTATTAATTTGTAGTTGTATGTATAACCGCCTCCCATGATTATTTTTGAATATGGCATGATATGTCTGCCCTTGTTTTTTGTCTAAATATAAAATACTTTTCTGCATTGTGTTTTCCTCCTCTATGAAAATAATACATAAATGAAACAAGGGCAGTTACATATCGGCTTCAGCAATTACAAGCCATAAACTTGTTTGTGATCGCCACTCTCAAAGAAACTATACAAATTAGCATACAGCCTTTCGGAATTTCTTGATAATGAATCGCAACGAAGTTCTTCGCGATACTTATTTGGAACATCCGATAAGTATTCGTCAAATTTATCATAGTCCGGCTGTTGTTTCTTAAAAGCTTGAATCATGATATATAGCAATGCTTTTGCACATTGTGAATATGCTTGTTCTTTCTTTGTTTTTACTGTTTTAAATGCACTGAGTGCTTGTTCTGAGCATAATATACAGTTGCTTTTGAGTATTTCTCGGATGGATTTAGCATTGTACCCATCGAAACTGAAAACGACTGCATAATGGTTGATGGTTCTTAATTTCTTGTCGGTGTATGTTGTGATATGACCATGGTTTTTTAGCAGTATCCAAATATATGGATAAAATGCAGCTACACCTTGA
>ENA-ORLW01004078-ORLW01004078.1-human-gut-metagenome-genome-assembly--contig:-NODE-4078-length-10168-cov-2.914577_pt1 | contig 10168 bp, 7 predicted proteins | sample MGYA00243017_ERZ508829 | MGnify/ENA primary metagenome ERZ508829 (study PRJEB26277, sample SAMN04329776) | human gut metagenome | biome: human-associated habitat | host: Homo sapiens | place: USA... | reverse complement strand
AACAATACCGCAACCAACACCGCCACTTGCCCGACTGTCAGAAAGCAGATCGGCAAGACAACCTATATCGTCCGTGTGCATTTCAGCCAGACCGCAAAAGAGACGATGGAGGACAAAATCAAGCGTCTGCTCCGTGAGGAAGTCCGCAAAATGTAACTTCTTTTTGAATTTGATGAAAAAGTCCTTGACTTTTCGTCTCTGGCAAAGCCGGTCTCTCTTTGAGAAGAGGTCTTGTGGTATCTTAGAGGAATGCGAAGAGGATGGAAGCGATCAGCAGGACGATGGCGCCGCCGATGCGGGAGGAGATCTGTGCATAAACCATCAGGTCCATTCGCTTGGCTGCACCCAGAACGGCAAGGTCGCCTGCGCCGCCCATGTTTGCCATGCACAGGCCAGCGGTGATGGCGCTCTCGACAGGGAAGAAGCCAGCGATCCAGCCGAAGAGAGCAGAGCCGACGCAGCAGCCGATGACGATCATCAGGACGATGACGACGTTCTGCCAGCTTGCCACGGAGAACATGGTGGAGAAGTTGATGGCGGAGATGCCCATGCCGACCATCTGGATCCAGACTAGCTTGTTGCCGCAGAAGTGCTGGCAGCGGCGGCAGGCCTCGCGGAGGTTTTGCGGGATGAGGTTGAAGATGTTGGCCAAAGCAGCGAAGATGATCATGTAAGCAAAGTTGGGGATGGCAACACCGAACACGGTGGGGAGGATCTTCTTGGAGACCAGCTGGCCCAGCATGAAGAAGCCTGCGCAGATGAAGATGGCAGCAGCGATGTCATCCACGGTGACAGCGGGAGCGGGGGTCTTGGACTCGACTTCCAGAGACTTGTTCTTGACGCGGAGCAGCTCGCCGTGGCCGGTCATCTTAGGGAAAGCGCGGCCAATGAGGTCCATGACGACAGCCATCAGGATGGCGACGATATTGCCCAGAGCGAGGATGGCCATGCAGAAGCTCAGGTAGCCTGCGGAGTCCTGACCGGTGGCGTCGGAGTAGACCTGAGCCATAGGCACGGCACCGGCGCCCGCGCCGCCGCCCATGATGGGCAGGACGTAAGAGGTGATGAGGTAGAGCGGGTCGTTGCCGAAGATGAGGCCGGCCACGACGCCGAACACGCAGGCACCCAGCAGGGAGCACAGCAGCGTGGGGATGTACAGGGAGCCGGATTTGATAAGGACATCACGGTCGATGCCCAGCAGGGAGCCGACAACGAGGAAGGTGATGAAGACGTTCAGGAAGCTGTAGCCGTTGATCCAGCCGTCGGAGACGTTGGTGACGCACTCGGGCAGGAGGTTGAAGTATTTGAGCAGACCGGCAGCGAGGAAGCAGAGCATTGCGCCGCCGCCGAGGAACTTGTTCCAGATGGGCAGGCGCTCGCCGATCTCACCGATCAGGATGCCGAAGGCGAACAGGACGGCGACCGCGCCGATCATCTGGTTGGGGATGATGTTGAAGTAGGCGCAGGCCAGCACGATGATGGCGAAAAACGCATAGATGGGAAGGGGCATTCCATAGAACTGAATGGAATTCAATTTTTTCATTGTTGTTTCCTCCGTTTTACTGGTCAATATCCAGCAGCCATGCCGGATTGTCGTGGGTCATCTTGCGGACTTGCTCGGAGGTGAATACCTCAGACACCGCCTTGAAGTAGGTGGTGTAGCTTTCGTACCAGTAGGGGTTGACGGTCTGGCCGCTGTCGGTGGAGATGACGAAGTGCTCCGGGCCGATGGCTTTCATGGCAGCGATGTTGTCGGGGATGTTGATCTTATAGCTGCCGTTGACGGGCTGTGCGTAGACGGATTCCAGCAGGACATCGTATTTCCGCACGATGTCGGCCTGCTGCTCGGGAGTCATGCCCACCACCCAGAACTCGGGGTGGGTGATGACGATCTTCTCCACGTCTGCGGCGCGGGCAGCCTCCACGACCGGGAAGCACTCTTCTGCACCGATGTGGCCGGTGGCCAGCACAGCGTTGTACTGCTTGACGAGGGCGAAAATGTCCTGCAGCTCGTCCACGGCTTTGCCGTCACGGGTGACGACGACGCCCTTGGAGGGGTCTTTGCCGTTTTTGCGGTAGTGGTTCTCGGCGGTGTTGGTGGGCAGCCAGATGACCTTTGCGCCCAGCTTCAGCGAAGTTTCCACCGCGTCGGGGTTCAGACCGCCCACCGGATGGTTCAGGCACAGCCCGCCGAATGCGGTGAACTTTGCGTCCGGGTACTTTTCAGCTGCCACGCGGTTGACCAGATAGGCACGGTCCGCAGTGGGGACGTTGTGGGACTTGAGCACAATGGCACGCACACCCCGCTGAACGGAGGCTTCCATCAGCTCGAGATCGTCCAGTTTCCGCGCACGGACGTCCGGGGCTGCATGGATGTGCATATCAATGATGCCCTGCATTACGTTTTCCATAGATCTTCAGCTTCCTTTCGACGAAACTCTCTTGTGCATGGAGCACTTTTCCTGTATTTAGGATAATCGAAAATGGATGATTTGTGAAATACCGTGTTTTCATCTGGCATCATTCCAAAAATGAATGACGAAAATGCCAGAATTGAATAACAAGGCTGGAAATATCGTCAAAAATGCGTCAATGCAAGAGAATGGATGAAACTTCCATAGAAGACTGGAATCGATAAAGCGAAAGCGGGTGAATGGATACCCCTTTTTGACCTGCCATGCAGACTGACGAAAATATCGACACAATTTTGTCAATTATCACAAAAACGCCGGAATACCGCCGAAAAAGCAAAGAAACAGCAAAGAAAAGTCCCCCCTGCGCCCTGAAGCGCAGAGGGGACTTGGAACGAGCGGAAGGGAAGAATCGATAGATCTCTTTAATGTTTGCTCATGGTACAGACCATGCGGATGAACTCCCGCACCTGCGGCAGCTCGCTTTCGCGCTTGCGGTAGAGCAGATAAGTAGAGCGGGAGAGGGGCGTGCCGTCGGCGAAGAAAAGCGGCTCCGAGATGCCGTCGAAGTAGTTCAGGCAGATCTCCGGCACGATGCTCCAGCCGAGGCCCGCCTGCACCATGGCGACGCAGGTGGACAGGCCGTCCACGTTCAGCTGGGAGCGGGGCTCCATCTTGTGCTCCATCAGCCAGCGGGCCTTCATGCTCATATGCTCGGGGTTGGCGTCCCGGCCGATGTACCGCATCTCGTTCAGGGGGACATCGGCATTCTCCCGGCTGCGGATGAGACAGACCGGTTCCCGCTCGAGCAGGATTTTGCCCTCGTCCCAGTCGTATTCGCCCCGCACGATGGCGAGGTGGAATTTGCCGTCCTGCAGCTTTTTGATGCAGTCGCGGCTGTGGTCAGTGGAGACTTTGAGGGTGACGTCCGGGTGCTGGGCCGTGTAGGCGGCCAGCACCTGCGGCAGGCGGTATTTGGAGTAGTCGATGGACGCCTCAATGCGCAGGGTGCCGCAGATGGTGTTTTTTCTCAGCTGTAACTGTTCCCGCAAAGTGCTGAAGTCCTGAACAGTGCGCTGGATGACTTTCTGTGCCTCTTCACCGGCAGGGGTCAGGGTGACACCTTGTTTGCTGCGCAGAAACAGCGTCGCGCCAAGCTCTGACTCCATGTTCTGGAGCCGTTTGCTCAGGGTGGGCTGGGCAAGGTAGAGTTTTTCCGCTGTGCGGGTCAGGTTGCCGGTGTCAGCCAGCGTCAGGAAGATCTGCAGGTCTTTTTCGTCCATGTGATGTTCCGTCCCTTTCGTGGTATTTCTTTCAGTATACCGTTTTATGGACGGAAGTTCAAGGCCGTGCGTACTCATTTATAGAGACTTGAGGGTATCCAGCAGGTAGGTGGTGAACTCCTCGCTGGTAGCGCCGTCCTTGTCGGTGGTGACGACGAGCTTCTTTTCGGTGTTGCAGCAGATGTCCAGCGCCTTCTCGAGCTTTGCGGTGCGGTCGCCGTAGCCGATGTGTGCCATCAGCTGGCCGGCGGCACGGATCAGGGAGCAGGGGTTCGCATACTGGCCACGGCCATGATGGATGAGGAAGGGAGCGGTGCCGTGAATGGCCTCGAACAGGGCGTACTTATTGCCGATGTTGGAGGAAGAAGCGCTGCCTAAGCCCCCCTGCATCTCAGCAGCAGCGTCGGTCACGATGTCGCCATAGAGGTTCGGCAGGACAAAGACTTCGCAGCCCCTGGTGAACTCGGGGTCTGCCATCTTGGCGGTCATGGCATCCACCAGACGTTCCTGAACCTCGATGTCGGGGTACTCGGTCTCGCCGATGTGGTGGACAGCCTTCAGGAAGTTGCCGTCGGCCAGCTTGACGATGTTGGCCTTGGTGATGGCGGTCACATTGTGCTTGCCGTTCTTGCGGGCGTACTCGAAGGCAGCGCGGGCGATGCGCTCACTGCCCTGCTTGGTCTGGACCTTGAAGTCGATAGCAAGGTCATCGTTGACCTGAATGCCCTTGTTGCCCCAGATGTACTCGCCCTCGATGTTCTCGCGGAAGAAGCACCAGTCGATGTTCTTCTCCGGAATCTTGATGGGGCGGACAGCGGCAAACAGATCGAGGCTGCGGCGGAGCAGACTGTTGGCGGAGACCATGTTGGGCATCGGGGTGCCGTCGGGGAACTTATCACCGGCGCGGGGCGTGGTGAAGGGTCCCTTGATAAGGACGTTGCACTCCTTGCAGGCGGCGAGGACATCGGCGGGCAGGCTCTCGCCCAGCTCCACGCGGCGCTCGAAGGTCATGCCCTCGATGATGCGGATCTTCACCTTGCCGCTGGCGATCTCGGGAGCCAGCAACTGGTTCAGGACGCGGAGAGCCTGGGTCATGATGAGGGGGCCGATGCCATCGCCGGGCATGACGCCGATGGTGATGGTGTCGAGCTTGGAGAAGTCGGTGACTTCTTCGTCAGCCTTCATGCGGTCGATGCGGGCGAAGTCGGAGCGGATGAGCTCAGCGAGCTTTTCCTGTGCGGTCTTGATCTCTTCTTCCTGCAGAGCAGTCGTGATGTATTCAGACATAAGTGTTCTCCTTTTCAAAAATAAAGGGGCAGGGGCTGCACCCCGCAGCCTTGGCGGGGACAGCCCCTGCCCTCAGTTGTTTGATGATATTTTAAGTTTGCACTGCCGCCCACTCCGGTAGTTTCCCTGCAAATGGGACCTGAGACCCACGGTTTCGCCCCAACGATTCGCGCCGTGGCCCCACTTCTCTGGACATTTGCTTGGGAAACTCCCCTCGGGTCGGCGGGCAGAGATTACTGATTATTGCGGTAGTAGTTGATGAGGCAGCCATCCGCGATGATCTGGCGCTCAGCCTCGGTCAGCGCACCGGTGGAGACAGGGAACTCGGTGACGGTGCCGTCCGGCTTGACAGCGTAAGCAGAGAAGCTTGCCTTGTTCTCCAGAACAGCCTCGCGGATGCTCGGGACAAAGATGTAGTCGCCCAGTTCAAACACCTCGGGGTTCTCTACGAGGAAGGGCGTCATGCCCCAGTTGATGCAGTTGGAGCGATAGCGCTTGGTGGCGTACTGCTTTGCGAAGTTTGCGGATGCGCCCATGACGCGCTGGCAGGACGCGGCCTGCTCACGGGCAGAGCCGTCACCGGGCATATTGGCGAAGATGGTGGAGCCGATGTCGGTGTTGGCAGGGTCGTTGGCGACGCCGGCCTTGGTCAGGGCCTCATAGACCTTCATGACCTCCTCGGGCAGAGCCTTGCCGGCCTCACGGTCGCGCTCGATGGCGCGCATTTCCTTGCTGCGGCCCATGTACTGGGGGTCACGGCGGCTCAGTGCGAACTCAGACAGACGCTCGGGGTTGGAGCGGTAGGAAGAAGTCTCGCCGGAGGGGATGAGCTCGTCGGTGGTGGTGACGGGGTCGGTGATGTAGGAGCAGACCTTGACCAGCAGGTCGTTGGTCAGAGCGGGCATCTCGGGCCAGTCCTTGATGTTGGGGCCGAAGCGCAGCTCTGCGTCCGGCTCAGCCTTGCCCCAGCCGTTGTAGACGCGCTTCTCGTACAGGGAAGCGTTGTAGTGGTACTCGGGGTTGGTGTACTCCACATCCAGGTCGGTGGCGGCGGTCAGCTTGCCGCCGTTGGCTGCGGTGGCGGCGATGGAACGTGCGTCCATCAGTGCCACGCTGGACATCTGACCCTCGCCCGGCTTGGAGCCCTCGCGGTTGGGGAAGTTGCGGGTGGTGTGGCGGACGGAGAACTCGCCGTTTGCCGGGCAGTCGCCTGCGCCGAAGCAGGGACCGCAGAAGCACTCACGCATGATGGCGCCGGCGTTGACAAGGTCGCTTGCACGGCCATTCTTGTACAGCTCTGCCAGAGCGGGCATGGAGCCGGGATAGATGCTCAGAGTGAAGACACCGTTGCCGCAGCTCTTGCCGCGCAGGATGTCAGCAGCAGCACAGATGTTGTCGAAGGTGCCGCCGGCGCAGCCAGCGATCTCGCCCTGGTCCACCCAGACAGCGCCGTCGTGGAACTTGCTGTCGAGGTCCATCTTCGCGCCCTTGATCTGCTTGTTGGCCTCTTCCTGCACAGCGTGGAGGATGTCGGCAGCGTTAGCCTGCAGCTCGTGGATGGTGTAGGTGTTGGAGGGGTGCATGGGCATTGCGATGGTGGACTCGACGGTGTCGAGGTCGATGTAGACGCAGCCGTCGTAGTAAGCCACATCGGCAGGAGCCAGCTTCTTGTAAGCCTCGGGACGGCCATGGACCATGAAGTAGCGCTGGGTCTGCTCGTCGGTCACCCAGATGGAAGACCAGCAGGTGGTCTCGGTGGTCATGACGTCGATGGCGTTGCGGAACTCGATGGGCAGATCTGCCACGCCGGGGCCGACGAACTCCATGACCTTGTTCTTGACGTAGCCGTTCTTGTAGACTGCGCCGCAGATGCTCAGGGCCACATCGTGGGGGCCGATGCCGGCGCGGGGGGTGCCGGTCAGGTAGATGGCGATGACGCCGGGACGGGCGAGATCGTAAGTGCGGCAGAGCAGCTGCTTGGCCAGCTCGCCGCCGCCCTCGCCCACGGCCATGGTGCCAAGAGCGCCGTAGCGGGTGTGGGAGTCGGAGCCCAGGATCATCTTGCCGCCGGCAGCCATCGTCTCACGGTTGTAGCTGTGAATGTTGGCCATGTTGGTGGGCACATAGATGCCGCCGTACTTGTGAGCAGCGGAGAGGGCAAACTTGTGGTCATCCTCGTTGATGGTGCCGCCCACAGCGCACAGGCTGTTGTGGCAGTTGGTAAGCACATACGGAATGGGGAATTTCTCCAGACCGGATGCGCGGGCCGTCTGGATAATGCCAACAAAGGTGATGTCATGGCTGGCCATGGCGTCAAACTTGATCTTCAGGTTTTCGGCATCGCCGCTGGTGTTGTGAGCCTGCAGAATGCTGTAGGCCATGGTACCGGTCTTGGCGTTTTCCACCGCAGCGGCATCAAAGCCCTTGGCGGCCAGTGCTGCCGGTGCGTTGCCGTCTGCCGGCACCCACTCGCCGCGGGTATAGTATGCGCCGCCGGTGCTGCACTTGATCATATCCAACATCTCGATTCGCCTCTCTTTTTGATTTTCCCGCCCGCCCTCTGTTGCGGGCACTGCCCCGGCAGAACGATACACCGTCTGATCTGCCCTATCCTGCCGCACTGCCAAAGCAGACGGCGACGGCCCCAAAGCCGTATTTGAATATTATTATAGCATGAAACGCCGGAAAGAAAAAGCACTTTTTTCAAATGAACTGTGAAGGAAAGATGAAGAGACGGACTCTGCGCCGCTCTCTTCCCTCGTCCGGCACAAAAGAAACAAGCCCGAACTGCTGCAAAACAGCCCCTGCAAAAAATGAGACAGGCTTTCCCGAAAAGGATTGCCTGTCTCGTTGTCAGGTATTTTCATCCCGAAGCATTGCCAGAAATTCTGCTTCGGTCAGAACGGGGATCCCGAGTGTCTGTGCCTTCGTCAGCTTGGAACCCGCCGCAGCACCCGCCACAACGTAAGCCGTCTTTTTGGAGACGGAGCCGCTGGCCTTGCCGCCATTTTTCACGATCAGAGCCTCGGCTTCGTTGCGGGAAAGCGATTCCAGCGTACCCGTGACCACCAGCGTTTTGCCTGCCAGCTTATCGCCTTTCGGCTCGCCCTTCCACTGCATGTTCAAGCCGGCATCTGCCAAGCGGTGCACAAGATCGGTGGTGCCTTCTTTTGCAAAAAATTCTACTACGCTTTGTGCCATCACGCCACCAAATCCGTCGATCTCGCTGATCTTCTCCACGGTGGCTTCCCGGAGGGCCTGCAATGTTCCAAAATGCTCCGCCAGCAGAGCTGCTGCCTTGTCACCGATGTTGCGGATGCCAAAACCGAACAAAAGCTTATCCAGATTATTCTGCTTGGAGCGTTCGATCGCGCTCAAAAGATTTTCTGCGCTTTTCTCCTTGAATTTGTCCAGCGTCAAAAGCTGCTCCCGGGTCAGAGTGTAGATATCCGCAGCAGAATGCACCATATCCTTTTCCACCAGCTGAGTGGCAACAGCCGTGCCAAGGCCCTCAATATCCATAGCATCCCGGGATGCAAAGTGGATGATATTGCGCAGAGCCTGTGCCGGACATTCGGGGTTCACACAGCGCAGAGCCGCTTCATCTTCCAGATGAACGACCGGTGCGCCGCAGGAAGGACAGACAGTTGGCATTTCGTAGGGCTGCGCATCCTCTGCATGGCGGGTGACACCGATCACTTCCGGGATGATATCGCCAGCCTTGCGCACCTGAATGGTATCGCCGATGCAAAGACCAAACTGATGGATAAAATCTTCATTGTGCAGCGTTGCGCGGGCAACCGTAGTACCTGCCAGAAATACGGCAGCGTAGTTTCTTTGACCTCCGGCGGATACTTGAAAGCGATTGCCCAGCGCGGGAATTTGTTGGTGGAGCCCATCAAATCACGCTGTGCAAAGCTGTTCACTTTTATAACAGCACCATCCATATCAAAGTCCAGCTTTGCACGGTTCTGCCCGATCTGCTCGATCTCTGCAATGGCCTGCTCAATATCATGCACCACATGATAACGCGGCGACACCGGCAACCCCAGACTCTTGAGATAGTCCAGACTTTCCGAATGCTTTGTGAGGGTTTTACCGCGGATCTGCTGCACATTGAAAATAAAAATAGAAAGCCCCCGGCTGCCGGTTATTTTGGCGTCCTTCTGACGCAGGGAACCGGCAGCAGCATTGCGCGGATTTTTGAAAGGCGCAGCGCCCTGCAGCTCCTGCTCTGCGCAGAGCTTCTGGAACGCTCCGTGCGGCATATACACTTCACCGCGCACTTCCAGAAACTCTGGTGCATTCTTCAGTTTTTTGGGAATACTGCGAATGGCACGGACATTGGCTGTTACGTCTTCGCCTACTACGCCATCGCCGCGGGTGGAGGCACGAACCAGCTCACCATTCTCATATTCCAAGCTGCAGGAAAGACCATCGATCTTGATCTCGACCACATACTCCGGCTCTGCGCCTGCTTCGCGCACACGGCGGTCAAAGTCGCGCAGTTCATCATACGAAAAAGCATCCAGAAGGCTCTCCATTTTGACCGTGTGGGTCACCTTTGGCAGTTTGCTGCTGGCGGTACCGCCCACCTTCTGCGTAGGAGACGATGCCGTTACCAGCTGTGGAAACTGTGCTTCCAGCGCTTTCAGCTCCCGGGTCAGGGCATCATACTCAAAATCTTCCAGTTCCGGCGCATCCTGATCATAATAAAGACGATTATTTTTTTCAATGATCGTTCGCAGCTCTTCCACGCGCTGCTTTGCCTGTTCCAACTCCAAAAAATCCACTCTCCCGCTCTCCGACTTCTCCTGCGCTGCATTCCAGACTTGTTGGCTGGACGATGCTGCAGCACAGGCTTCATTTTTGTTAGTATACCACATTTTTCCGCCCTCTGCAAAGGAATACGGTTTGTATAGATCATTTATCCGCCACAGTTGAAATCGATTTCATCTTGCTCTTTCAGTTGATTTATAATCAATTCAGAAGAGATACTCTTTGTTGATTGTTGCAATTTTAGCACGTATCACCGTTTTATTTTCGCTACATCTTTCATTGGATTTCCAGCAATTGCAAGAGGCTTTCTCGGTCAAGCCTGCAATGGAGGATGTGAGCACGTTCCTCCGTTCACGCCATAAAAAAGAGCCGTCCTCCCGATCCCTCGAGAGAACAGCTCCATGGTAT
>ENA-ORLW01004072-ORLW01004072.1-human-gut-metagenome-genome-assembly--contig:-NODE-4072-length-10182-cov-3.214646_pt1 | contig 10182 bp, 10 predicted proteins | sample MGYA00243017_ERZ508829 | MGnify/ENA primary metagenome ERZ508829 (study PRJEB26277, sample SAMN04329776) | human gut metagenome | biome: human-associated habitat | host: Homo sapiens | place: USA... | reverse complement strand
CATACAGAAGATGGAAGCATTAATTTTGAAGTTAACTGTACTAGTGAGAAAGATAAATGCAATCTGGTTATATCTATAGAAAATACAGGTAAAACAATAAAAAAAGAAAATAAATCATCTAATAATTTAAAAGAATTTAATAAAAATATAGTAGAGCAATCAGAACTAGAATTTTTGATTGCAAAGAAATTTGTAGATATGTTAGGTGGCAAAATAGTTTTAGATGAAAAAAACATAAACAAAACAAAAGTTACTATATATCTTAATCAAAAAATTAAAATGCAAGGTGTTCCATTAATAGCTGAAATTTCAAAATTAGAAGAGAGCATAAAACCACAACAAGAAGATTATTAAGATAAAAAAGTATTAATAGTTGATGATAACAAAATGAATTTAAAAGTGGCAACAAGATTACTAAAAAACTATAATATAATAACTACTGAAGTATTAAATGGTTATGAAGCTATTAATAAAATTAAGAATAATGAAAAATATGATCTTATATTTTTAGATGATATAATGCCCAAAAAAAATGGAAAAGAAACCTTAAATGAATTAAAAAAAATCAAAGGATTTGATATACCAGTCATTGTATTAACAGCAAATGTTTTAGAAGGAATGAAAGAAAAATATATAGAAGAAGGTTTCGATGATTATTTAGCTAAACCAATAAACAAAGAAGAATTAAAAAAAATCTTGAATAAGTTTTTGATAGATAGAAAATCAGATATAGAGGATACAATATTATTTTCACCAAACTCAAAATTTGAACCATTATCTAAGGAATTACTTGAAGAAGTCGAATTAGTAAATGATATAGAAATAGATAACGATATAGAACAAATAGAAGAAAAAATAGAAGAGAAAAAACAACTAAATTATAAAAATAAAAAATTTTTAATAGAAAATAATATAGATGTAGACGCAGCAGAAAAATTACTTGGTGAAATGAGTACATATGATGATGCTTTAGCTGATTTTATAAAAGAAGCTGATAGTAAATATAATTTATTACAGGGTTATATGAAAATAGATAAATTAGAAAAATGTTATAATATTTTTAGAACAATTAAGACAGATACAAGATATTTAGGTTTTATAGAATTAAATAGTATTTTTTCAAACCTTGAAAAAGCAATAAAAGAAAATGATATTGATTATGTAAAAAACAATATCAAAACATCACTTAAAGTATTTAAAAAATATATTGAAATATCAAAAGAATATTTAGGAAAATAGTTATTTTGACAATTACCTAAATCGTGATATAATACATAACATTTAAAGGGTGATATTATGAAGAATAATACAAAAGAAAGTTGGATGTATAAATATAGTTTGGCTAAAGTTTATTTTGAACATCATGGAAATCTAGAAATTCCATGTGGTTATAAAACATTAAACGGATATGAATATACAGAAGAAGGAATAGCTTTAGGAACATGGTTAAATACTCAACGTAAAGCATATAAAGGAATGAGTAATTGCAAAATAACAGAAGAACAAATCAGATTATTAGAAGAAATAGGAATGCGTTTTGAAACACGTGATAATAATGAAGAATGGAATAAAAAATATGAGTTAGCTAAAACCTATTTTGAACATCATGGAAATTTGGAAATTCCAATAGATTATAAAACATTGAATGGATATGAATATACAGAAGAAGGAATAGCTTTGGGAAGGTGGATAACAAATCAACGCCAAACATATAAAGGCCAAAATACTTGTAAAATAACAGAAACTCAAATTAAACTATTAGAAGAGATAAGAATTAAATGGTTCTTAAAAGTTGGAACTGATAAAAAAAGCCAAGAAGAAGTAATAACAGAAAAAAATAGTAAAATAAAACAAATAGAAATGTTAAATAGAGTAAGATCATATTTAAATACACTAGATGAAAGCGAAGTATTATCAAAAGAAGAAATTAATCAAGGAATGATTGATGCATTAAATCATAAAATAAAACGTTTAAAAATAAAAAAATAATGAATAGCAAGCTTTAAAAGTTTGCTTTTTTTTTAGTTATCAATTTGATTTCTTAAAAAAAATATGCTATTATAGTTGCAATTTTAAAAAAACAGGGGGAAATATATATGAAATGGTATTTTTTAGATTATTTTGATGGTTACAAAGAAGAAGAAATAAAACAGGCGATAGCTGCTTTACCTTCAATAAGAAAAAAAGAAATATATGATGCTTATTATCCAAACTTTGTGTTAAAGGATGATGATTATCATGTTGTATCAAGCAATACAATATCCTTGATTAGAGCACTATTATTAGTTAATAGAAAAAAACACATATTATCTAACAATAAAAAACAAAAAATAAAAACATTAACAAAATAAAACTAAGCACTTAACAAACAAGTGCTTTTATTGACAACAAATACTTTTTATAATAAAATGAATGTGTAAAAAATACAATAAGGTGGTAGTATGTTTGAAGAGTATAGAAAGTCAACAGAAGATGGTTTGAAAATTCCAGATGAATTTGATGAACTTATAAATGAAATTAATGGTAAAAACAATGAAAAAAGAAATGATAAAACCAATAATAATTATGTAGAAGTAAACTTAAATTTATTTACAATAGAAAATGACAAAATTAAAATCTTGTTGTTAAAGAAAAAAGATGAACCATACAAAAACCATTTGGTTTTGCCAAGTGAAACTTTAAAAATAATGGAAGATGTTTCAAAAAAAATAGAAAATATAATATATTTTGATTTAAAACTTGATGGTATATATTTCAAACAATCTTACTTTTTTAGTAATATAAGAACATCTACTAATAATAATTCAATATCACTTTCTTATATAGGAATAATAAATATAGATGAATTTAAAAAGTCTATTGATAAAAATATATTATATTCATGGTTTCCAATAGATGATCTTCCTAAAATAGAATTTGATTATTCAAAGATAATAAAAGAAGTACAAAAACAACTTAAAGATATATTGATAAAATCAACATTAATAAAACAAATTTTTCCTAAAACATTTAGAATTTCTGAATTACAGGATATATATGAACAATTATTAAATGAAAAATTTGATAGAAGAAATTTTAGAAAAAAAATAGTTAAACTAAATATAATAGAAGAAACAGGAGAAATAGATGAGCTTACAAACGGAAGACCAGCTAAACTATATAAATTTAAAGAAAATATAGAAGAATTAAACTTATTTTAAAATATATAAAAAATAGTTAAAAAACACATTGACAAACATATACTAAAATGGTATATTACTTATGTATTTAATTTCAGGTTTACGCAAGTAAATCTTTAATTAAACATGAAAATGATACACCTGGATATGTGTAAAGAAAGGTAGGTGAAAATATGCCAACTATTAATCAATTAGTAAGAAAAAACAGAACTGATAAAGTTAGAAAAAGTAAATCACCAGTATTAGGAATAGGATACAACAGCAAAGAAAAAAAGAGAACTAATTTAAATTCTCCACAAAAACGTGGTGTTTGTACTCGTGTAGGAACAATGGCTCCAAAGAAACCAAACTCAGCTCTTCGTAAATATGCTCGTGTTAGATTATCAAACGGAATGGAAGTTACAGCTTATATTCCAGGAGAAGGACACAATTTACAAGAACACAGTGTAGTAATGATACGTGGAGGACGTGTTAAAGACTTAATCGGTGTTCGTTATCATATAATTCGTGGAACATTAGATACAGCAGGTATTGAAAAACGTCGTCAAGGTCGTTCTAAATATGGTACTAAAAAACCAAAACAAAAATAATTAAATACAAATTAAAAATGAGAGGAGGTAAATTATGCGTAAAAGACGTGCAGTTAAAAGAGATGTTTTAGCAGATCCAATTTATAATTCAAAATTAGTTACTAAATTAATCAACAATATGATGATTGATGGTAAAAAAGGGAAAGCACAAACAATTTTATATGACGCATTTGATATAATCAAAGAAAAAACTGGTAAAGATCCAATGGAAGTTTTCGAACAAGCTATGGAAAATGTTAAACCAGCACTAGAAGTTAAATCACGTCGTGTAGGTGGTGCTAACTACCAAGTTCCAATTGAAGTACGTGCAGACAGAAGTCAAGCTTTAGGGCTTCGTTGGATTATACAATATGCTCGTTTAAGAGGAGGTCATTCAATGGCTGAAAACTTAGCAAACGAACTTATCGATGCATCAAATGGAACAGGTGCAGCAGTTAAAAAACGTGAAGATACACATCGTATGGCAGAAGCTAATAAAGCATTTGCTCATTATCGTTGGTAATATTAGGAAAGGAATTTATATATGGCTCGTGAATATAGCTTAGAAAACACACGTAACTTTGGAATAATGGCACATATTGATGCAGGTAAAACTACTTGTACAGAACGTATATTATTCCATACACATAAAATCCATAAAATAGGTGAAACTCATGATGGTGCTTCACAAATGGACTGGATGGAACAAGAACAAGAACGTGGAATTACTATTACTTCTGCAGCTACAACAGCTTTCTGGAAAGGTCATAGATTAAACATAATAGATACTCCAGGACACGTAGACTTTACTGTTGAAGTTTCAAGATCACTTCGTGTACTAGATGGTGCAGTTGCTCTACTTGATACACAAGCTGGTGTTGAACCACAAACTGAAACTGTATGGCGTCAGGCAGATGAATTCAAAGTACCACGTATGATTTTCTGTAACAAAATGGATAAGATGGGAGCTGAATTTGAACGTTGTTTAAAATCAATTAAAGAACGTTTAGGTGTTAATTTTGCCCCTATTGAATGGCCTATTGGTGCAGAAAGCGAATTCAAAACTATCATTGACTTGGTTAATATGAAAGCTTATGAATATGATAGAAAACCAGAAGAAAACGCTATAGAAATAGAAATCCCAGAGGATTATAAAGAAATTGCGCTAGAAAAACGTAACGAATTAATAGAAGCAGTTGCTGAATTCGATGACGAATTAATGAATAAATATCTTGAAGGCGAAGAAATTCCTGTTGATATGCTAAAAAAAGCAATTCGTAGAGGAACACTTAATGTAGAATTCTTCCCAGTATTATGTGGAACTGCATTGGGGAATACAGGTATTAAATTATTGCTAGACGCAGTAGTTGATTACTTACCAGCACCTTCTGATATAGAATCAATCAAAGGTGTAGATATGAATGGTGAACCAATTGAAAGACATCCTTCTGATTCACAACCTTTTAGTGCTCTTGCATTCAAGGTAATGACAGATCCATTCGTTGGTAAATTAACATTCTTCCGTGTTTATTCAGGACATATTTCTGGTGGTTCTTATGTATTAAATGCTACTAAAAATACAAAAGAAAGATTAGGACGTATTTTGCTTATGCATGCTAACAATCGTACTGAAATTTCAGATGTATATGCTGGAGATATAGCTGCAGCAGTAGGATTTAAAAACACAACTACTGGAGATACTTTATGCGATGAAAAAAATCCTTGTATTTTGGAATCTATGGAATTTCCAGAACCAGTTATTGAATTAACTGTAGAACCAAAATCAAAAGCGGATCAAGATAAAATGGGTATAGCTTTACAAAAATTAGCTGAAGAAGATCCAACTTTTAGAGCTACAACAAACCATGAGACAGGTCAAACAATTATTGCAGGTATGGGTGAACTTCACTTAGATATAATTGTAGACCGTATGAAAAGAGAATTTGGTGTAGAAGCTAATATTGGTCAACCACAAGTTTCTTATCGTGAAACTTTAACTCAAACAGCTGAATGTGAAGGTAAATATATTAAACAATCAGGTGGACGTGGACAATATGGACACGTATGGATCAAATTTGAACCAAACCCAGATAAAGGTTATGAATTTGTTGATGCAGTTGTTGGTGGTGTTGTTCCTCGTGAATATATCCCAGTTACTGATAAAGGACTTCAAGAAGCTATGAAAGCTGGAATTCTTGCAGGATTCCCAATGGTAGATGTTAAAGCAACATTATTTGATGGTTCTTACCACGATGTTGACACATCTGAAATGGCTTATAAAATAGCAGCTTCAAAGGCTTTAAAAGAAGCTAAAAACAAATGTAAACCAATCTTACTAGAACCTATTATGAAAGTTCAAGTAGTAGTACCTGATGAATATCTAGGAAATGTTATGGGAGATATTACATCTCGTCGTGGACGTCCTCTAGGTCAAGAATCAAGAGGAAATGCTCTTGCTATAGATGCAATGGTACCATTATCAGAAATGTTTGGATATGTAACTAGCTTACGTTCTAATACACAAGGTCGTGGTAACTATACTATGGTATTTGATCACTATGAAGAAGTACCAAGAAATATAGCAGAAGAAATCATCAAAAAAAATGGTGGTAATTAATTTAGTTTTAGAAGATTAGTTTTTAAACTTTTCTTCTGATTCCTAAATAAAAACATATTTTTATTTAAAAATAACTTGATATTTTTAGATAAGTAATATAAAATAGATTATGTAATAATTATAAGGAGGAAATTTAAAATGGCAAAACAAAAATTTGATCGTTCAAAACCACATGTTAACATTGGTACAATTGGACACGTAGACCATGGTAAAACAACTTTAACAGCTGCTATTACTAATGTTCTATCTAAAAAAGGATATGCTGACTTTGTTGATTATGCTAATATCGATAAAGCACCAGAAGAAAGAGAACGTGGAATCACTATCAACACTTCTCACGTTGAATATCAAACTGATAAAAGACACTACGCACACGTTGACTGTCCAGGACATGCTGACTATGTAAAAAACATGATTACAGGTGCAGCTCAAATGGATGGAGCAATCTTAGTTATTGCTGCAACTGATGGTGTTATGGCACAAACTCGTGAACACATCTTACTTGCACGTCAAGTTGGAGTACCTCGTATGGTTGTATTCATGAACAAATGTGATATGGTTGATGATGAAGAATTATTAGACTTAGTTGAAATGGAAATTCGTGAAATTTTAAACGAATATGGATTTGAAGGAGACGATACTCCAATTATCCGTGGTTCAGCTCTTAAAGCTCTTGAAGGAGATCCAGCTTATGAAGCTAAGGTTCTTGAATTAATGGATGCTGTTGATACATGGATCGAAACTCCAGCTCGTGATACTGATAAACCATTCTTAATGCCAATTGAAGACGTTTTCACAATCACTGGTCGTGGTACTGTTGTTACAGGACGTGTTGAACGTGGACAATTGAAATTAAATGACGAAGTTGAAATCGTTGGTATTAAACCAACTAGAAAATCAGTTGTTACAGGAATTGAAATGTTCCGTAAACAATTAGATTATGCAGAAGCAGGGGATAACGCTGGTGTATTATTACGTGGTGTTAACCGTGAAGACGTTGAAAGAGGTCAAGTACTTGCTAAACCAGGTAGTGTTACACCTCATACTAAATTCAAAGCTCAAGTTTATGTACTTAGCAAAGAAGAAGGTGGACGTCATACTCCATTCTTCAGCAACTATCGTCCTCAATTCTATTTCAGAACTACAGACGTAACTGGTGTTATTGAATTACCAGAAGGAACTGAAATGGTTATGCCTGGAGATAACGTTGAAATGACTGTTGAATTAATTGCTCCTATCGCTATTGAAAACGGAACTAAATTCTCAATCCGTGAAGGTGGTAGAACAGTTGGTGCTGGTAACGTTTCAGAAATTATTAAATAATTAATTAAAAATTACTCTTTTAAGAGTAATTTTTTTGTGTTTTAAAGGATTTTTATTAATTAATCTATATATTTTATATAGGTGATTAGATGAGTATAAAATATATGATTAAAAAAATAGGAAAAAATTATTATAGAACAGCAAATAAAATTAAAATATATGTAGGAAAAAAATATATAATATCATTTATATGTAAAAACAAATCAAATAATGATTTCGTGATTTTTTACATAGAAACTAATTATGTAAATAAAAAAATGATAGAATCTATCAAAAAATCTATTGATAAGATAAATATATATATTAAAATATAATGCTTGAATACAATTATAATATGTGATAGAATAGATGACTAAAAGGAGATAATTATGTTAACAGAAAAAGAATTAGAAGAAAAATTAAAAGAATGGGAAGTAAATCAAGAGTTGATTAAACTTGAAATGGAAGTAGAAGAGATAAAGAAAATTCTAAATAGCAATCATCAAGATAAAATGTTTGAATACATAAATGATAAACTTATTAGTTACATTGGATTGAGTAATTTAGAAGATATGATAATAGCAACCAAAAATATAAAATTAATAACAAGATTTGCTATTGAGATTTCCAATATCAATATAGAAAAATTAGAACAATCTGTAATTGATTTAGTTAATTCTGAATATGCATATAGATTTGCACGAGATATAAAAGGTGCCAATATAAAAAAATTTGAAGATATTATATTATCTGAAGAGAATATTGAAGAAGCAGCTGAATATATATATTATTTTACGCGAGATGTAAAAGGTGCAAACATAAAAAGATTAGAAGATGCAATAATAAAAACAAAAAATATTTATTTTATAATGCTTTTTGCTGAAAATATAAAAGGAATTACTCTTGAAAAATTTGAAGATGTAATAATAGAAACAAAAAATCCTTATTATTTATATTATTTAGCCAAAAAAGTAAAAGGCGTAAATATAGAAAAAATAGAAAATGCTTTAATGGAAACAATGAATGTAGAGTATATAAGTAAGTTTGCTGATATAAAAGGAGCTAATTTATTTAAAATTTATTATGTACTTAAATCAATGAATAAAAATAATGAATGCGAATTAATTTATAAAAAAATATTTTCAGATGATAATGATTTAAAATGTATTCATAATTCAAATAAAGCTTATGCTTTACAAAATCTAATTGAATATAGAAATGAAAACAATAATGAAATAAAATTAAGAATATATTTCAATTATTTATTTGATGTAAATTCTAAAGAAAGTGAATTAGTTAATTATGATGATGAATATGTAGAATATATGTGCTCGTTAGAAAAAGAAAAAATGAATAATACATCAAATCAAAAAGTAAAAAAATATAACTAATTATAAATCTACTATGTGTAGATTTTTTTAATAAAAAAAGTGTATAAACTATACACTTAAACAATATTTTTCTTTTTAATTAATTTTTTTATTGGATTATTATGTAATAAATATAATGTGGGATTTGTAATAACTTCTAAGTCACCCATATATTCAACAGAGTAAGCACCAAAATTCATTTTAAAATCATTTAGACCGGCATACTTGTTATCACTAAGTAAAATGTTACTAACTCCTCCTAAATTAAATGTAGTATATCCTTCATTTGCATACCTTTTAATTAATTCCCATAATAGTAAATGTTTAGCATTTAAATCTCTATAATTAGTATCATAACCATCAATTATAATTTGTACTTGGCTACCATTTTTAATAACTAGAACGGAAGCTAAATCAATTCCATCAGGATATTTTTCTATAAGTTTTGTAGCTTTAACAACTTTAATTTTACAATTTTCAAGTTTACTATCAGTTTTAATTTTTTCATTTATTAATTTATTATTATTTTGTTTTGTTAATTTATAATTAAGATTTTGAGAAATAGAATAAACATTTTCATATCTACTTTGATTATTAACTAAATAATCTCTAGTATTTAATCTAGCTAAGTATAAATCAGCATTTCCATTTTTAGAAAAAAATTCATACATATCAGATAAATATTTATAATTTCTAGGGTATTTATCTTTTACTTGATTATATAATGTTTTAATATCATTAGAATCACCTTTTATAATATAAATACCATTTCTTTTCGCACTTCTAATCTTAGTTTTATAACTTTTATCTATGTTGCTATATAATTTTTCAGTACCTAAAGATAAATTTATAATAGCTTCATATCTAGGTCTTTGAGCTTCAAAATAATTATTATAACCATAATGATGATAATCTAATTTCTTTATATAATTATAAATATAATCATAATTTTTATTTCTAAAGAAACTATTTTTTTTATCATCATAAATTTCTTTAATAATCATTGGACTTAATTTCACAGCTGCAATACCCATATTACCTAAAAAAACTTTGATTTTTTCATTAAATGTATCATATAAATTTCTGTCATTGTAATTTATTAAAAAACCTCTTGGAGCATAAGCATAACTATAACCATGATGTTT
>ENA-ORLW01004066-ORLW01004066.1-human-gut-metagenome-genome-assembly--contig:-NODE-4066-length-10192-cov-3.130598_pt1 | contig 10192 bp, 9 predicted proteins | sample MGYA00243017_ERZ508829 | MGnify/ENA primary metagenome ERZ508829 (study PRJEB26277, sample SAMN04329776) | human gut metagenome | biome: human-associated habitat | host: Homo sapiens | place: USA... | reverse complement strand
TGATCGCTTCCCGCTGACGGCTGTACCTCAAAGCCGGCATTGCTTCATCTCCTATCAAATAATGATAATTGTTATCGTTATCATGGCTTTATTATAGGTCACCGATCCGGAAATGTCAACACCATTTTTTAGATTTATACATTTTTTAGAAATATATTCTTTCTATTTTATAAAAAGAAAAAAAGGATGTGGTATACTGAAAATAGTAATGTAGCGCAGTCGGAAAATGCAGACTGTCTGCAGCAAAAGACAGGGAGTTGTCAGAGCATGAAATTTAAAACAAAGCTTGCAATCACATTTTTGACGATCATCCTGCTTCCGGTTTTGTTGTCCCTGTGCGCGTTTCTGGGCATTGGGACGATCCTGATGCGGTCAGGAGGTCAGACGACCTGCGGTGAAGGTATGCGGGCGTACAGCATGATGTCGGAATCGATCGATGCGTTCAGTCAGGCGACGGATGAGCTGTTTGATACGATTCAGGAGCAGGCGCGGGAAAATACGCACCGGCTGGAGGACAAGGCGTATTTGGATAAATTAAATGAAGAAGCGACGGATAAATCTTCCTATATTATCATCCGAAAAGGGGATCAGATTTACTATGCCGGAAATGCAGCTGCCGCGCAGCAGATTTTTTCCAGGTTGCCGGCGTATGGGCTGGAGAGCGAGGAAACGGATTCCGCATATTACTTTAATGATATGCGCAAGCTGGTAAAACAGATTGATTTTCAGTTTGCAGACGGGACAGAGGGCAGCGCATTTATTGTAACGCGGATCACGAGTATATTTTCCAAGACGTTCCTGTTGGATATGTTTCTGGCGATCATATTTATTCTGGTGCTTACGGCGATGGTGCTGACCCAGTGGATCCATAAGGATGTATTTGCTCCGATCAACCGGCTGAATCTGGCGATGCAGAAAATCGCGGAGGGAAACTTCGATTATATGCTGGAATCCGAGGACGACAACGAAATTGGCGAGCTGTACCGCAACTATGAGGACATGCGTCTTCGGTTAAAAGAGTCCACAGAGGAAAAGATTCAGAACGAAAAGCAGAACCGCGAGCTGATCAGCAATATCACGCATGATTTAAAAACTCCGATCACGGCGATCAAGGGCTATGTGGAAGGAATTATCGACGGTGTGGCGGACACACCGGAGCGTCGGGACAAATATCTGCGCACGATTTACACAAAAGCGAACGACATGGATCGGCTGATCAATGAGCTGACCTATTATTCCAGTATTGATAATAATCGTATTCCGTACAATTTCCACCGGATAAACGTTGCAGAATTTTTCGCAGACTGCGTAGAGGACGTCGGGCTGGACCTGGAATCGAAAAATATCCAGCTGAACTATTCCAATCTGGTGGAGCCCGACACCCGGATTATCGCAGATCCGGAGCAGCTCAAAAAAGTCATCAACAATATCATTGGCAACAGCATCAAATATATGGACAAAGAGAAAGGCGTGATCGATATTCGCCTGCTGGATGAGGTGGATTCCATCCGGGTAGAAATCGAGGACAACGGCAAGGGAATCGCGGCAAAAGACCTTGGCAATATATTTGAGCGGTTTTACCGGACGGACGCGTCCCGCAACTCCATGAAAGGCGGAAGCGGAATCGGGCTGTCCATTGTGAAAAAGATCATCGAGGATCATGGCGGATACATCTGGGCGACCAGCAAAGAGGGCGAAGGAACATGTCTGCATTTTGTGATCAGAAAATACAGGGAGGCGGAAGCAGATGAGTAAAATTTTAATTATCGAAGATGAAGTGGCAATTGCAGATCTGGAAAAGGATTATCTGGAGCTGAGCGGATTTGATGTACAGATCGAATATGCGGGTGACAAAGGACTTACGCGCGCACTGAAAGAGGATTTTGACCTGATCGTGCTGGATCTGATGCTGCCCGGCATTGATGGGTTTGAGGTATGCCGCAGGATCCGGGAGGAGAAAAATGTCCCGATCCTGATGGTGAGTGCGAAAAAGGATGACATCGACAAAATCCGGGGCCTGGGTCTGGGCGCAGACGACTATATGACGAAACCGTTTTCTCCGAGCGAGCTGGTAGCGCGCGTCAAGGCGCATATGGCGCGGTATGAAAGGCTGACGAGCAGCCATCAGAAAACGAACGATATTATAGAAATCCGTGGCCTGAAAATCGACAAAACGGCAAGGCGTGTATGGATTAACGGCGAAGAGAAAGCATTTACGACAAAGGAATTCGACCTGCTGACTTTCCTTGCAGAGAACCCGAACCATGTTTTTACCAAAGAAGAGCTGTTTCGGGAAATCTGGGATATGGAATCGATCGGCGACATTGCGACCGTAACCGTCCATATCAAAAAAATCCGTGAAAAAATCGAAGTAGACACCGCCAATCCGCAGTATATCGAAACAATCTGGGGTGTTGGATATCGCTTCAAGGTCTGAAGCATATCCGGAAATGAGGGGAACGTGGCAGTAAAAATTATATACGAAGATAAAGATATTCTGGTTTGCGAAAAACCGGCGGGACTGGCGGTTCAAAGCGCCCGGATTTCCGAGCCGGATATGGTATGTGAGCTGAAGATCTTCCTGGCGGGGTAGCTGTCTGCGGGCGCGCCCGGCAAATGGGCGGAATTCTCGGCGGTTGGCGGCTCCCGAAAGCCGGCATCGGCAACGGCGTCCGTCGGAGTGCGCAAGCCGCAGTCGGTCTATCTGGGTGTCGTGCACCGGCTCGACCAGCCGGTTTCCGGTCTTTTGGTTTTTGCCAAAAATAAAAAAGCCGCAGGTGCGTTAAGCACCCAGACTGCGCAGCATCAGATGAACAAAATCTATTACGCAGTCGTGTATACGAAAGAAGACCTGACCGGAAAACGCGGAACACTGACAGACTGGTTGGTAAAGGAAGCTTCTATTGCTCGCGTCTGCGATGCTTCGCAGAACGGTGCGAAAAAGGCGGTTTTATCCTGGAAATGTCTGGCATGTCAGGGAAACCGGGCACTTTTGGAAGTGGAGCTGGAAACGGGAAGATTCCATCAGATCCGGGTGCAGATGGCGCATGCGGGAATGCCGCTTCTTGGCGATCAGCGCTACGGCAGCGAAGAGAGTCGGGAGGTATCCATGCAGCTCGGGATTCGGACAATCCGTCTGCAGGCAGTAAAACTTGCGTTTTGTCATCCGACAAGCGGGAAAAGAGTATGTTATGAGCTTACGGACAAACTTACGCTTTGAAAGCAAATCTGCGGTTTCGTGGCTGACCGCCCTGTGGATTTTTCTGATGACAGCGGTTTTTCCTTATTATATGAAGGATCACTATTCCCAGATGGGCGTGCGGAAGTTTTCGTTTTTCCTGACGGTCAGTCTGGTGTGCCTGATTCCTGCAGGCGTGCTGGCGGCTGGAAGCTGGGGAAAAGCCTGCGCAGCGAAGGTGTTTTTGCGGATGCACAAGCCGGAGTCAGACGCAAAGACGCAGACAGGTGTGCAGGCACAGGCACACCCAGCCACTCGTTCTCTCAGCAATTTAGATATTGCCATGCTATGTTACCTTGCAGCGATTTTCGTTTCGTGGCTATTTAGTGTTGACCGTGCGGCGGCATGGACTGGCACAGATGGCTGGTCGATGGGGCTGCGGACGCAGGTAATTCTTGTGCTGATGTATTTTCTGGTATCGAGGTATCTGATCTGGTGGAAAGGGATGCTGGCAGTACATATGCTGGCGTCCGGCGGCGTGTTTTTGCTGGGGATCCTGCACCGGTTTTCGATCGATCCCCTCGGAATGTATCAGGGTCTGGATGAGTCGTGGCAGCTGCTGTTTCTTTCGACCATCGGGCAGGCGTCCTGGTATTCCGGATATGTCTGTGTGGCGCTGACAGCTGGAGCTGCGGTGTTTTTTATTGCAAAAGACAATAGAATCCGCACGGCAGCAGGACTGTACTGCATGCTGGGCTTTGGAACGGTTGTGACCCAGAACAGCGACAGTGCGTTTGCTGCGATGGTGTTTCTGCTTCTGGGATTGTTTCTTGCAGGCTGCGACAGCTTCGATCGGATGGAACGGTTTCTGGAAACGCTGCTGTTGATGTTTGGAAGCTTTAAATTGATCGGAATTTTGCAGGAATTATTCCCTGAGAAAGCAAAACAGCTCGGCAGCCTTTCGGAATTTTTCTCAAAGAGCACGGCGACATGGGTATTTTTCCTGATCGTGTGCATGGGATATATTGTTCTGCTGTTGTACCGGCAAAAGCATGAAGCTGCAGAAATTATCCGCTGTGGGCGGACTTTGCGAAAGATTGCAGTGATCGGCGTGGTCGGTCTGATGCTTCTTTTTGTTGTGACGATTTGGGCGAATACAACCGGTCTGCTGCAGAAATGGTTCGGGGTTTCCAGTACGGGCCAGTATCTTTTATTTGATGAATATTGGGGAAATTCCCGCGGCTTTTCATGGAGCATCACGGCGGAAACGTTTGCAAAGCTGCCGTTATGGAGAAAGCTTACGGGCGTTGGACCGGACTGTTATTCGGTTTACTGTTATGCAGATACAGATCTTGCGGGCAGACTGCATCATTATTTCGGGCAGAATCAGACGTTGACGAATGCGCACAATGAATTTTTAAACCAGCTGTTCTGTACCGGCGGGATCGGATTTGCAGCGTTTGTCGGATTTCTGGCTGCTGCGGTGTGTCGCTTCTGGAAAAACAGGGAAAAAGAACCAATGGCGTTGATGGGGCTGCTGGCGGTACTCGTTTACGGTGCGCACAACTTTTTCTGTTATCAGCAGGTTTGCTGCATTCCGTTTCTGTTTCTGCTGATCGCTATGTCAGAAAATCTGGTGCGGGAAGCGGCAGAAAAATAGTAGAAAGGAATGCTCAATATCACGAATCGCTTTTTGAATCCTGATATCATAATAATGTCGAAATTACTCATACTAAGTCTCAATGGAGATGGGAAAACATCTGCGGAACGGAGAATGGTATGGGTAATTTTTTTGAAAAAAACAGCTGTTTGGAGAAGAAGGATAACGCTGCGGATGCAGAGGAAAATAGAGAGAATGCCCGGTCTTGCAGGAAAAAAGTGCTCTATGCTGCAGGGCTTGCAGGCGGGTTATATGCAGTGCTTCGATATTTGCTGCCGCTTGTTGCGCCGTTTGTGTTTGCTTTTTTCATTGTCCGAATTTTATATCCGCAGCTTTGCCGGGCAGAGAGAAGGCTGCGAATTCGCAAAGACATCCTGATGGCAGGATTTTTGCTGCTTTTGACCGGAATCCTTGCGGCTGGATTCTTTTTTCTGCTGTCAAAGGGAACTGCATGGGCGGTAAAAATCGGAAGTGAGTCAGGCGCGATCAAAGATCAGGTGAATATAGCGTTTGAAAATGGCTGTTGCAGGGCGGAAGAGCTTCTTGGGAGGGAACGGGGAGAAATTCGAACGTTTTTTCGGGATAAGGGAGACGAAATGGCGAAAACTGTCGGTCGGGAGATTTTGCCAAAGGCTGCGGACTGGACGGCGAAATCCTGCAGCTTTGCGCTGCGGACAGGAGCGTTCTGGGGGATCGGGATGATCGCGGCGTTCTGGCTGTGCAGGGATTATGCGCGTTTTTCGGAATGGATGAAAAAGAGCAAGATCTGGGAAAATATTGACAGAATCTTACGGATGACAGGCGGTTACTGCAGGGCGCAGCTGAAAATTCTGGTGATCATATCAGGAATTACAGTTGTGGGGCTTTGGATTGGAAAAGTCAGAAATGGTCTGTGGATTGGACTATTGGCAGGGATTTTGGACGCATTGCCGATGATCGGAACCGGCATTGTGCTGATTCCGACTGCAATTTGGCAGCTTTTGAATGAAAATCCTCAGGGTGCGGTATTTGCTTCGGTTACCTACGTCGCGTGTATTGCAGCACGGGAGCTTCTGGAACCGCGCCTGTTGGGTGCGCAGATCGGTCTGCCGCCGGTGCTGATGCTTTTGTCAGTCTATGCAGGTGTGAAAGTGTTTGGAGCCGGCGGCATTTTCCTGGGACCGTTGTATACAGTGTTGTATACAGAAGGACTGCGGCAGATTTTCTGCAGAAGCTGAGGTTATTCAATTCCCATCAGGTGCTGCAGCTGAGAGAAACGCCTCTGTGCACAGGGGCAGACCGCGCCGTTATCCAGAACAATCTGGCAGGGGCGGCGATACAGCGTGCGGATATGCGCAGTGTTTACCAGGCAGGATTTGTGACAGAGAAAAAAGCTCTGGTCGAGTTTGGAGAGCGTTTCATTCAAGGAGCCGCTGCACTGGTAGATCGCAGTCGTCGTATGGACGGTGATGCGGTGCGCACCGGTCGCTTCGATATAAAGAATTTCATGGATTGGTATGAATAAATCCTGATCGGGCATCCTGAAATGCAGCCGACCGTTCGGAGAAGCCGGAATTTTACTTTTCTCGAGAACGCTCTGCAAACAGTGAAGAATCTGCAGGGTGTAGTTCGGATCGTCTTTGATTAAAAAAACCAGCGGTTCTACCTGATAGCGGAACGTTGTCATTGCCATTTCGGAATGCGTCGTAGTAAAAATAATGAATGCGCGCGGATCCTTCTGGCGGATTGCTGAGGCAAGTTCGATTCCATCCATGTCAGAGTGCAGATGGATGTCGAGAAAATAAACGGCATTTTCGGGCTGATCCGGAAGCAGATCCAGCAGCTCATGCGGCGTGTGGACGGCCTGTCGAATCTCCATGTCGTAAGCTTGAATGAAAATGTACTTTTCGATCATGGATTTGAGAAGATCAAGCTGAAGCGTGTTATCCTCACATAAATAAATCGGTATCATGTCATCCCCCATTCTGCCGCAGAAGCGGCATGAAATCTTTATGATTTAATGAGCGCAAGAGAGCGGGAACAGGCGAAGCCTGCTCATCGCGAACGGCGAAATTATTGAGTGAGCTGTGCTCACGATATATTATGATAATTCTTTTTGAAGTTGGAAACAACAAGAATCTGTTTAAAAAGACCGTTTTCGCAGATCGTGTTGGAGGTCAGCTCCGGCGCATTGGCGATCAGCATATTTGCGGTGGGAAGTCCAAGACCGCTGTGCGCTTCTTTGGAAGAAATACTTGGCTTGAAAAGCTCTTCCAGAGGGAAAAGAAGCGGCTTCGTCGAGTTTTCAATATGAAAAATAACAGAATGTACCTTGCACACGATTGCAATATGAAACCGTTTCTGTTCGGTTTCGGAAGCAGCTTCGATCGCGTTATCCAGAAAAATACCCAGCACTCTGGAAAGAGTGAGCAAATCGGTGGACAATTCTGTGATTTCCTGCGTCAGCTCGAAGGAAACATCCAGCTGACGGTTCATCGCCTGTACCATTTTTGTATACAAAAGACCCTTGATCTCCGTCACCTTGATCAGCGACAGACGCGCAAGGGTGTCGTCCTGATTGACCAGAATGCTGCTGCTCGTGACGATGTTGGAATCAAAATAATTCCGAAGCTTGTCCATATCGTTTTCCTGGATGTAGCCGGTAATGGTGGAAAGAATGTTCAGGTAATCGTGTTTGAACCGTCGGATGTCCTGATAATGATTTTCGAGCTGTGCCATGTAGTGTGTCAGATTTTCCTGCTCACGGGCCTGAAGCTCCAGCTTTTTGTTGGCCTGCAGTGTGTTGTAAAGCATCAGAAAAATCAGGACGTTTGCTGTTGCGAAGCAGAAAATCAGGATTCCGTTGAAGAACAGAATATCGCTCGGATAATGAAGCAGACTGCCGAAAATGATGTTGATCAGGAAAATACAGGAACAGATTGTGACCTCTAGAAACAAAAGCAGTTGAATCCGCGGAGGGATTACATTCTGATTCGTGACCAGCTTCCGGTGCAGACGGTTGCCGATAAACAGACACGGCAGGATGCAAAGGAGGGCGTGGAGGATGGAGTATACCATGTTTAACAAAAATGATGTGCGAAGTTCTGCAAAAGAATAATTAAGTAAACTGAGAGGAATGGTAATGACATAATCCGTCAAGATGCTCCAAAACCAGAGAAGTTGGAAAAGCAGGAGATTGATTATTCTCGAATCTTTTGATATCAAAAATAAAATGAGAGAAGAGCCAATCAATAGAAGCGGTGTGCCAAGTTGTCCTGAAAACGAGGCAATAATGAGACAACAAACAGTGATATAAAGATAGAATATTATGCCGGTACGTTTATAAAAAGAATTGACAAGTACCAGTCTGCACATGCAGAGGAAAATTAAAGTTGTGGTAAGTTGGCTGATATAAGAATAATCTTTCATAGAAAAAACCTCTTTTTGTTGTATCTTAACATGCTTAAAGAAAAAGGTGAAGAATGTAATATGAGAAAGAATTGCGCGAAATACAAACAGATAGAATACGTTCAGGATGAAAAATGCAGCGTTGAGGAAATTTTGATCCAAAATTCTCAATTTGATGTAGACTTATCTGCAAGGAGAGAAAAAAATGATTCAAACAATAGCCTGTTATATTTCAAAATGGAACAAAGAAAAGCTGGGGCTTTCAGAAAATGAGAGAAAAGTCATCGAGTTTGGAATGGAAGTTTTTCTGGATGGATGTGTAAAAATTATTGTGTTGTTGAGTATTGCATTTGCTTTCAATAGGGTGAAAGAGTTTGCGGTGTGTCTAGTATGCTTTTGCGGATTGCGGTATTGGGCAGGAGGCATTCATTGTAAAACTACTTTCAGATGTTTACTGGCAATGATTCTGCTGTGCCTGTTAAGTGTTTATACAGGAGAATATATTTCTGGAATAATTAGTCCTCCATCAGTCATAAACTATTTATGGGGGACATGCATTCTGATTGGGGGCGTAAAAGCACCGGGGCAAACTACAAAAGCATTTACAGAAGAACAGATCTGGAGGAAAAAAGCAGCGACCGTATTGTTCCTTATTTTTCTATGGGGAATAAGTGTTGTGCTAAAAGGTTCTTATTTAAAGAATATTATGTTAATTTCAGTCATATTTGAAATGCTCAGTATTCTTCCTTGCAAAAGGAATAAAATATAATACTGAAAAAGGAGAATCTACTATGAGAAAAGAGAACAAAGTAGCAAAGATGGTAAAAAAGATTGCAGTTGCTTCCGCAAGAAATGCGGTAAACAAGAAGTATGTTATCATGCTGTATGAGCATGAGGCAACAGATGCAGTAAAGAAGGCACTTAAGGAAATGCAGATGTAACACATAAAATGAGATGCGGAAAGTAGAAATTGCCGAACGTTTGTTTTGAATGCGCAAAGAAAATGCACTGCAATAAGCGTTTAAGACGAATTTCGCTGCGTTCAGGAAATTTTGGCCTGCGTATGGACAGGCTGTGTTACACTGTGAGACAGATAAGGCAGGAGGGTGATTACATAAAACGCTTCAGAAGCCTTATTCATTGCCGGAAACGGCATAAAAAACAAGCAGAGCATGTGGGGAATTTGTGTGGTGATAATGAGTTTGTGGGATAAATATATTGCTTTGCCTGTTTTTTAGAAGGAAACGAAGGGCGTGCAAAAATCAGAAAATGGTTTTTGCGCGTCTTTTCGTTTTCCGGTTGACAAATCCGGAGAATTTTTTTATCATCAATAACAGATAGAAAAGAAGCGCAGAAAAGGAATAGTAGAGATGGGAGCGCACTTCAGAGAGGCTGCAATGGTGGAAGCAGCTGTGCAGAACATTTTGAACCGACCCTTGGAGCTTTGCCCCAATAAGGCAGCGTAGGTCCGGCGTTAACGGATGCAGAGCGAACATGCAGAGTGCATGTTAATTGGGGTGGTACCGCCGGATATCCGGTCCCTTTGGGGATCAGGTATCTTTTTTTTATTCATGGCAATAAAATGCCCACAGAGTGTGCATCCTATTGTTTTTGAAAGAAAAATGTAAAACCGCCAGTTTAGATTTACAGGGAAAAGGAGAAATAACATGGCAGACAAAAAGATGGTAGAACAGATCACGTCCATGGAAGAAGATTTCGCACAGTGGTATACCGATGTGGTTCTGAAGGCAGAGCTGATCGGCTATACCAGCGTAAAGGGCTGTATGGCGATCAAACCAGCCGGCTATGCGATTTGGGAGCTGATCCAGAAGCAGCTCGACGAGAGATTTAAAGCGGCAGGGGTACAGAATGTATATATGCCCATGTTCATTCCAGAGAGCCTTCTGGAAAAAGAAAAGGATCATGTAGAGGGATTCGCGCCCGAGGTTGCATGGGTAACCTATGGT
>ENA-ORLW01004063-ORLW01004063.1-human-gut-metagenome-genome-assembly--contig:-NODE-4063-length-10209-cov-2.601165_pt1 | contig 10209 bp, 9 predicted proteins | sample MGYA00243017_ERZ508829 | MGnify/ENA primary metagenome ERZ508829 (study PRJEB26277, sample SAMN04329776) | human gut metagenome | biome: human-associated habitat | host: Homo sapiens | place: USA... | reverse complement strand
TTTTTGCGCATGCCGAGTTTGTGTCAAGTGCGCGCAGACACAAATCTCGTGATTGAAAAATTTTATTTTTCAATCTTACCACTTATTTCGTTTTTTACAATGGAGGATTCTTCTCATGAGCTTACTCGAATTATTCCTTCTGGCTGTCGGTCTGTCGATGGACGCTTTTGCCGTATCCGTCTGTAAGGGCCTGTCCGTACGCCGCGGCAGTATGAAACAGGCACTCACCGTCGGCATCTGGTTCGGTGGCTTTCAGGCGCTGATGCCCTTTCTCGGCTATCTTCTGGGCATCACGTTTTCCTCTCTGATCACGAGCATCGACCACTGGATCGCCTTCGTCCTACTGGCATTTATCGGTTTCAACATGATCCGCGAAGCCAGAAGCGATGAAGAAAATGAATCCAATGACCGCTTCGATTTCAAAACCATGCTTCCGCTTGCTGTTGCAACCAGCATCGACGCACTTGCCGTCGGCGTTACCTTCGCCTTCCTGCGGGTAAACATCGTTCCGGCAGTCAGCTTCATCGGCTGCATCACTTTCCTGCTCTCCGCAATCGGTTTAAAGGCAGGCAACATCATCGGCGCAAAAAACCGCTCCCGCGCAGAATTTGCGGGCGGTCTTGTCCTGATCCTGATGGGCATAAAGATTCTGCTGGAGCACCTCGGCGTGATTTCGTTTTAAAAGCTTTTGTGTGAGTTTGTCTGAAAATCTTTTGCTTGACAACTGTATGATGCAGTGTTAAGGTTGGCATATGCGATACACATTAACAATCACGGGAGATCCAGAAGGGATTTTCTGATAAAAGAAAGGAAAGGAGGTATGTTATGATGTTATTGTTCGTCGGATCAAATCGAAGCTATTTTGAATATCATAAGAATGCCTCCCGCCCAAACTGACGTTTTGATTCGTCTGACAAGAGCCGCGGCATTCTCATGCTGCGGCTTTTTTTATACAACAGGATGTTGAAAAACAGGCATTTTGTTGTCAATCAGGGCAGCCTGCCTCTTGTCTGATCCGGTTTCTTTACCGCTCTCAGAAAGCTCCGGGGCTTTCCTGAAAAAGAGATTTTTGCCGCAGAACATGCTTTCATGCTTCTGCGTTTTTTTATACCCAGGGGTATGTCCTGCCTTTGCAGGCATTATGAGCAAACGTCCCTTTCGACGTTATGTTTTTTACAAATGGAGCGAAAATCCTGTCTGGCGGGATTTTTTCCACATATATCAACTTCAAAAGAAGGGGGAATTTATTTTCATGAAAAAATTGTCCTATTACTTAAAACAGCATATTCCGGGCTATCTGTTTGCCATCCTTTCGATGGTTATCGCGGTCAGCCTGGATCTGCTCACCCCGCAGGTGACCCGATATATCGTCGATGACGTTCTTGTGGGCGGTCAGATGGGGAAGCTCAAATATCTGCTGCTGGCGATTTTACTCATCGGCATCGGACGCTGTATTTTTCAGTACACCAAGGAGTTTACCTTCGACAAAATCTCCTCTACCATCGCCACAGACATGCGCCGCGATTTATTCGCGCACATTCAGTCGCTGTCCGCCGATTTTTTTGACAAGACGAGCACCGGTGAGCTAATGGCGCGCGTCAAGGACGACATCGATCGCATCTGGAATGCACTCGGCTACGTCGGCATGCTGATGATGGAGGTTGCGTTCCATGTCACCGTCATTTTATTCTGCATGTACAGTTTAAACTGGAAACTTGCGATCCTGCCCACGCTCTGCATGATTTTCTGCGCTGTCCTTGCAATTTTGATGGAAAACAGACTCGGAACTATCTACGAAGAGATCAGTGAGGAAAACGCAAAATTAAACACCGTTGCAGAAGAAAACCTTGCAGGCGTGCGCACCGTCAAAGCCTTTGCGCGGGAAAAATTCGAAATCAAAAAGTTTCTTTCCCACAATAAGCGCTACTACGAGCTGAACATGACGCAGTCCCGCGTGTTTGTCCGCTACTCTCCGTACTTTTCCCTGATTGGAAAACTGCTGCCGCTTCTGGTGCTTTTGATCGGCGGTTACTTATTCCTGCAGGGAGAGCTGACGCTCGGTGCACTCAGCGCATTCGTACAATATTCCACCAACATCGTATGGCCGATGGAAATGCTCGGCTGGCTGTCCAACGACTTTTCCTCCGCGGTCGGCAGTTACCGCAAAATTCGCAAAGTGTACGACCAGAAGCCTTCGATTCAGGAACCTAAAGAACCGATTGTCCTGCCGGAAGTGACCGGCGATATCCGCTTCGAGCACGTTTCTTTCCATAAGGAGGACCAGCATGAGATTCTTCACGACATCCATTTCCATGTGGAGGCAGGCAAAACGATCGGTATCATGGGTGCGACCGGAAGCGGCAAGACGTCCCTGATCCAGCTGCTCTGCCGCCTTTACGACGCGACGGGCGGCACGATTTATCTCGACAACGTGGATATCCGCAAACTCAGCCTGCGTCAGCTGCGCAGCTGTATTTCCACCGTCATGCAGGACGTCTTTCTGTTCTCGGATACAATTCAGGAAAACGTTATGCTCGGTCAGAAAGGAAACTTAAACATTTCCGACGTGCGGCTCGCTTCCCGCGACGCACAGGCTTCGGAATTTATCGACCGGCTCTCCGAGCAGTATGACACCGTAATCGGCGAACGCGGTGTCGGCTTGTCCGGCGGTCAGAAGCAGCGAATTTCCATCGCGCGGGCGCTTGCAAAGCATACACCTGTACTGGTGCTGGATGATTCGACCAGCGCACTGGATATGGAAACGGAATATGCCATCCAGCAGACCCTCACCCGGCTGCCCCATACGACCAAGCTCATCATTGCGCACCGTATCAGTGCCGTCCGTCATGCAGACGAAATCATCGTCCTGGAAAACGGACACATTGCAGAACGTGGTACCCACGAAGAACTGCTTGCCCTTCACGGGCTTTACTATCAAACCTGGCAGGCTCAGTTTGGCATGATGCCTGACCAGAAGGAGGTGACAGATTATGGCTGTTAATTCTTATAAGCAGGACGAACACAGCACAGACGTCGGTAAAATGAAGACGCTGATGCGCCTGTTTTCCTATCTGCTGGACTATAAAAAAGAGATCCTCGCTGTTCTGGCGATCATGGCGTTCTGCGTGTTTGTCAGTCTCGTAAACCCTCTGATCATGGAAAACGCGATCGACAAACATATTTCCACCGGCGATTTTCCCGGACTGGCAAAACTGATTGGAATCGCCGTTGTGCTTAACGTGATCATGATCCTTTTTGTCAAGCTGCGGATGCTGATTATGGCAAAGGTCTGCAACAGTATCCTCGTAACGATCCGCCAGCAGCTTTATACTCACATCCAGACCCTGGATTTTTCCTTTTTCGACAGCCGTCCCACCGGCAAGATCCTCGCCCGCATTATCGGCGACATCAACTCCTTAAAGGACGTACTCGGCAACTGCGTCACGACGCTGATCCCGGATTTTTTCACAATCTGCGCCGTCGTCGTGATCATGTTTCTCAAAAATCCGGTTCTCGCAGCGGCTTCCCTGATCAGCCTGCCGCTGATGATCTTCTGCATGTGGTTTATCCAGGTGTACTCGCATAAGCGCTGGCAGATCCACCGCAAAAAATCTTCCAACTTAAACGCGTTTGTCCACGAGGATTTGTCCGGAATCCGTATCATCCAGAGCTTTTCCGCCGAACAGGAAACGATGGCTACGTTCCATCAGCTGACGGACGAGCACCGGGATTCTTTTATCGACGCAGTGCGCTTAAATGACGCGTTCGGTTCCGCCATCGATATTTGCTGGGCAATCGGCACTTTCGCCCTGTATTTTACCGGCATTGTCCTTCTCGGTCCCGATAAGATTTCCCTCGGTATCCTGATCGCATTCGGCTCCTATATTTCGATGTTTTGGAATCCGATTATGAACCTGAGCAACTTTTACAACCAGATCATCACCAATATCGCCGGAGCCGAACGTATTTTTGAGATTCTGGACACAGAGTCTAAAATTTCCGATGCTGACGGCGTGACCAAGCTGCCTCCGGTCAAAGGAGCTGTTACCTTCGATCATGTTTCCTTCTCCTATGATGGAGAGAAGCGCGTTTTAGACGACGTCAGCTTCCAGATCAAACCCGGCGAAACGATTGCTTTAGTCGGTCCTACCGGCGCAGGCAAAACGACGATCGTCAACCTGATCAGCCGCTTTTACGATATCCAGACCGGCCATATCCTGATCGACGATTACGACGTACAGAAAATTTCCATCGAAAGCCTCCGGCAGCAGATGGGCGTCATGACGCAGGATAACTTCCTGTTCTCCGGCACGATCAGGGACAATATCCGTTACGGAAAACTCGATGCGACGGACGAAGAGATCATCGCAGCCGCAAAGGCAGTCAACGCACATGACTTTATCCTAAAGCTCGAAAAAGGATATGACACCGTATTATCCGAACGCGGCGGCGGTCTTTCCATCGGTCAGAAGCAGCTGCTCGCCTTTGCCCGCACAATGGTATCCGATCCCCGCATTCTGATTCTGGACGAGGCAACCAGCAGCATCGATACCAACACGGAAATCCTCGTGCAGGAGGGCATTGAACAGCTTTTAAAGGGACGTACCTCCTTTGTCATTGCACACCGCCTTTCCACGATCCAGAAGGCCGACCGGATCTTCGTCATCGACGACGGCCGCATCATCGAGGAGGGCAATGCAGCGCAGCTGCTTGCGCAGAAAGGCTTCTACTACGATCTGTACATGAGTCAGTTTAAAAATGTGATGTAAATCACTGCACCGCGGCATAAAGACGATATCATTTTGTTGTGCCGCACCACGAGCAAAACGGCGCTGTCCGGAATTTCGTTTTCCAGACAGCGCCGTTTTTTTGTGCCTTCTTTCTATTCTGCCCCTTCTTGCGCCCGTTATTCTTTTTCGGATAAGATCACTGCAAGCATTCCCTGCTCCACCGTCACACTGGACCGTTTTCCAATAAATTCATTGGAAATCCCGATTGGAAAGCTGTTTGTAATCTCACCGTTCTGCATTTCATATTTTAAATTTCGAATCGTAACGCCTGATGCCTTTTCCCCGATCGAAAACAGAGACAAAAATCCTTTCGCTTCCGGTTTAAACCAGACCGTCTCGTTCTGCATCACGAACGCCGTCGTCTTATCATCCATCAGATACCCAACTGCGCTGCACTGTTTTAAATAAATCAGGCACTGCAGGTTTGCCAGCGTATGCTCGAGTCTGCCGCCCATTCCGCCGTAAATGCGAAATTCCTGACAGCCTTCTAAAAGACCTATACGGATGGCAGCCAGCATATCCGTATCGTCCTTTTCTGTCGGAAGTACAACGACATGATCCGGCGCAATTTTTGCGATCTCCGCAATCTGCGGCATGTCCGATTCCTGCGCGGAATCAAAGTCGCCCACAATCAGGTCCGGAACTATATCATATTTTCTGCAGGTATCGTAACCGCCATCCACTGCGATCACAAGATCCTCCGGCTTTGTTTCGATTTTTTGAACGCTGCAGTCTCCTGCTCCAATTAAGATACACCGTTGCATGCTGCCACTCCTTTCTGTCCATCTGCGCCGCCTGCATGAAACCCCCACGCTGTGGCAGCCTACTTACTCCTTCTGACGCTTCTCGTTTTCTCCGCCCCAGTCATAAATCATTTCCGCCGACGAGCCCTCCGCCGTGTAGGTCTTTTTTGCAAAGCGGTAATTCATCCGGGATACGACGTTTGTATTGTCCGTTGCAATCCCGCTTACCATTGTATTCCAATACACGATCTCATATTCCGTATGCGGATAATATGCCGCCGGATCGTAAGCCGGCACATATTCGATACTGCTTCTCTGTACGCCGAGATCCTCCATTTTCTGTCCCAGCACCCGAATTGTACCACTTGGCTGTGCAAGAGAATCATCTTCTACAAAAGAAAACTTCCAACCGTCATCTGTAAGGAGAAATACGATCGCTTCTTTCGTGACCGGCACATAGGTATTGCCCGTCCAGTATTCCATCGTGCGATTGATAAACGCATCCCGGATGGCCTTGTACTGATCCGTCACGATGAAATTCCGCGCCGTCTTGTAGTCTTCCTGTTCAAACGCCTCAAACATCGGCGCGAAGTAATCGCTTATCTCCTGCTGTTTGGAAAGACATGCCAAAATACCATCTGCTTCTGCATCTCCCAGCGCCTGCGCCCGTTCTACCAGTTCCTTCCAGCTGTCCCGATGCGAAAGGCTTAAATAAATCTTCTGTGCTTTCGGTATTATAAATCTGTATGCTGCTTCCTGGTAGCTATTGTCCTTTTCGGCAAGCCCCAAAAGCTTTTCGGCAACGTCTGCATATTCGTCAAAATCAGAGGTTCCATCCAGTTCGTCTAACATCAGGGACGCAGTATCCTCCTGCACTGTGACCTGCTGGACACAGTTTTCTAAAACGCTTCTGACACTTTCATTATCCGGATCTGATTCCAGCACGGTAAGACAACTCCTGATATCGTCCAAACCGGCAGTCTTTTCATTGACATGCTCCACTACGCTGTTCAATACGGTCGCACAGTAGTTCTGCAGCAGAATTTCGGACTGTGTCGTCTCGTATCCCTGATGCAGAATTTCTGCCGCCTCATCCAGCTGTCCCTGCGCTGCATAATCATCCGCCAGCCCACGATAAGCGCGCACGCTGCCTTCATCGATGGAAAGCGCTTCCGTATAAGCCTCCTGCGCCTCCAAATAATTCATTTCCGTCATATATTTTGCCGCAAGGGTCAGCTGCTTTTCCACCTTTGTCTGCGGTAAATTATGATAAATCAGCGTAGAACCTGCTGCCGCCACAATCACTGCTGCCGCTGCGATTCCGATCTTTTTCCTTTTCTGCGCTAATTTTTTTCCTCTTTTTTTCCACATGATAGATCTCTGCCTTTTCCTGTCTTTCTTTCGCCCCGATGCCAAAACCAACGGGTTTTCCGGCTGTTTCTGGCGCCAGAGCATACAGTCGATATTGTATCAATTTTTCTCCCGCTTTGTAAAGACTTTACACGAAAAAGTCACAGATCCGCTCTTCTATTCCTAATCATGTTCCCATAGACCGGAACATTCCAAGCATAAGTCCCATACTCAGAAACGGTCCAAGCGCAATCTTTTGCCCTCTCCCATTTCGAAGCAGCATCAGGCACAGACAGTATCCCCCTGCAAGCGCCATTCCAAACGCAAGACTGTCCCAGACAGCAGACAATCCCAAAAAGAAACCACCTGCCGCCATCAGCTTGACATCTCCGCCGCCGACTGCTCCCGGCCTGCATACAGCTGCCGCAAAAAGCGGCAATCCGGCAATAAACGCCCCGGCAAGACGCATTTTTATAGAAGGCTGCGGCATCCAAAAAAGCGCAGCAACACCGGTCAGGAACAGAAATCCCGTGATCGCGTCCGGAATCTTTCTTTTCTTAAAATCACAAAGGCTGGCTGTAATCAGACCTCCCATAAAAAGCACATCCAACAAATAGCTTCCTGTTTCTTTCATTTTTTCCTCTTATTTCCGCGCACGCTTTTTGCGCATGTCGAGTTTGTGTCAAGTGCGCGCAGACACAAATCTCGAGATTGAAAAATTATATTTTTCAATCTTCTCCCTTCGTACTGCACATTCCATCTCATCTGCCGCATGCAATGGCATGCGGCACAGCTCCCCTTTTCTGCTTTCCATTCTAGCAAATTTGCGACTTTCCGGTAAGCCGTAATGTCTCACAAAATCGATAATCCAAACGCACGTTCTTTTTGTAACCACTTGCAAATTTGGCAGCAATTCCAAAACTGGTATGGTAAAAAAAGTGTAAAATGGCACTTTCTATCATGCCACATATTGCTTATGATAAGAAAAACTTTGATGAGGAGGATTTCCACTATGAAAAAAGAATCTTTTCAGAAGCTGGTTTTGACCGGTGTATTTGCAGCATTATCTTATGTTGTCTTCACTTTTTTGCAGATTAAGATCCCGCTTCCCGGCGGCGACGCAACAAGCATCCATCTCGGCAATGCAGTCTGTGTTCTCGGTGCGCTGATCCTTGGCGGTCTCTGGGGCGGCATCGGCGGCTCCATCGGCATGACCATCGGCGACCTTTTCGATCCCGTCTATGTCGTATATGCGCCCAAGACCTTTATTCTGAAGCTCTGCATCGGTCTGATCACCGGTCTGATCGCCCATCGCTTCGGTCACATCACTTATCAGACAGACAAAAAGAAAATCGCCCGTATTGCAGCACTGGCAGCATTGGGCGGGCTGATCTTCAACACAATCTTTGATCCTCTTGTAGGATATTTTTACAAGCTGCTGATCCTGGGCAAACCCGCTGCAGAGCTGACTCTGGCATGGAATATCACTGCAACAGCCATCAACACCGTGATTTCCACCATCGTTTCCGTTCTTGTATACATGGCGCTTCTGCCTGCACTCAAAAAGTCCGGTCTGTTCTTTCAGGTCGGCAAAGAAGGATCTTCCAAATGAATCTACAGATTCCCAAAAAGGCGGCAGTCATCAACAGCTTCGCCGGATATGGACGCTGTTCCCTCACCGAGGCGCTTCCCATTTTGAGCGCCATGAGGGTGCAGGCGTGCCCGGTGCCTACCGCCGTTTTTTCCAATCATACAGGGTTTGCAGCCTTCGCCTGTCAGGATCTGACCGCGTTTCTGCCCTCCTATCTGGAGCAATGGAAGCAGTTAAATCTTACGTTTGACGGTGTTTTGTGCGGATTTTTAGGACAGGCAGAACAGATTCTGTCTGTCTCTTCCTTTCTTTCCGACCAGAAAAGCCGAGGCTGCCAAACGATTCTCGTCGATCCCGTCATGGGCGATCACGGAAAACCCTATCGCACGATCACAACGGAACACTGCCAAAAGCTGCGCAGCCTGATTCCGCTGGCAGACATCATTACGCCCAATATCACGGAAGCATGCCTTTTGACGGATACACCCTGGAAAGACGGCTTCTGGAATGAATCTGAGCTTTCTGAGCTTTGTCAAAGGCTTCACAAACTCGGTCCGTCCAAAATCGTCATCACAGGTCTGCCCTGCCTGATCCATGGGAAAGAAGGCTTTGAAAATTATCTGTCCTGCAAGGAGCCGTTTTCTCAACGCGCCTGCCTGACGCCCTCTGCAGGTCCGTCCCGACATGGAACCGGCGATATTTTCGCTTCGATCCTGATGGCGGACGCACTAAACGGCGTCGATTTTTCCGTCTCCGTCCAAAAGGCGGCGGATTTTATTTCCAAATGTATTTCCGCATCGAAAGCGCTGCAGATTCCGGAGCCTGATGGCGTCTGCTTCGAAAATTTCCTGTCAGATCTGGCAGACCAGTAAATGATACATCTATAACCGGGCGTATCAGCTCCTGTTTTTCCTGCACGAAAAAAGAATGCGCCGAGTGCGCATCCTCGCAGCGCGTTTTTCTTTCATAGGACGCATTTTCCTATGAAAGAAACAAAAGATCCTGCATTGTCCGGCGCAAACGCGCAGCTGCAATGCAGGATCTTTTTTGCAATCTGTTATTTCGATCCGGCTCTATTTTACCAGCACTTTCTCAATTTCTGCGATATAAAGCGTATGGAAATCCTTATCCGGATACCAGGAATCCACGGTCTTTTGATCCAGAAATGCCGCTTCCTCCATGGGTTGTGCGAACAGCTTACGGCACACGAACGTCATCCGGCTTTCTTCAAAAACGGGTGCGCCATCTACAAGTGACTCTGTCAGTCCGCTTTTGGCGATCTTATCCTCTGTCCTTCCAGATACCGTTCCCATGTAATTTAACATCTCCCGCTGTGTTTCCGGGAAAATACCAAGGGAAAACGTCTCTGTCTGATCCAGAAAGGTCTTCGTGTAGCGCTGTGGGCGAATCACGATCATCACGACCGACTTTCCCCACATTTCACCTACTGCTCCCCAGCTCGCCGTCATGGCGTTGCTTTTGCCGTCTTTGTTTGCAGCTACCAGCAGCCACTCTTTTCCGATCAGCTCGAAGGGGTTATCCTTGATCTCCTGCGGTTTGATTTCACGAAACATAGTTTTCCTCATTTCTGCGCACGTTTTTGCGCATGTCGAGCTTGTGTCAAGTGCGCGCAGACACAAATCTCGCGATTGAAAAATTTTATTTTTCAATCTTCTTTCTCCCGTCTTTAGTCTACGATTCCGTCATCTTCCGGAATGATCACTGCCAGAATAAA
>ENA-ORLW01004061-ORLW01004061.1-human-gut-metagenome-genome-assembly--contig:-NODE-4061-length-10216-cov-3.647894_pt1 | contig 10216 bp, 8 predicted proteins | sample MGYA00243017_ERZ508829 | MGnify/ENA primary metagenome ERZ508829 (study PRJEB26277, sample SAMN04329776) | human gut metagenome | biome: human-associated habitat | host: Homo sapiens | place: USA... | reverse complement strand
TACTAACAACCATTTCTCCATTTTTAGATACTGATATACAATTTTTAGGATTATCGGAATTTATCTCAAAAGTACCTTTTATATTCTTTGTGTTTTGTATCTCTTTATTTATAATTTGTTTTATTTTTAAAAAATCTGAACTATTAATTTTTCCATCATTATTAACATCATATATATCAGTTGAAAAAGATGTCAACCATTCCATAACTATACTAGCTGCAATAAGTAAATCATATTTATTGTAATCATAAACGCCATTTAAATCTTTTTTTAATTTTTATAAAGATTCGTAAATATTTACATTTTATATCTTTTAGAAACTAATAAAATTGAAAATCGATAAAATAGTACTACTTAGATTCAAGAATAAGTAAAATTCAGTCGAAACTAAAAATTGTGGCTATACAAAATAAGGAGGATTTTTTAGATGAATACAAAGTACATTTTTGTAACTGGTGGAGTAGTATCAGGACTTGGAAAGGGAATAACTGCAGCATCTTTAGGAAGATTATTAAAAAATAGAGGATATAAAGTTACTATTCAAAAATTTGATCCATATATAAATATAGATCCTGGAACTATGAATCCTTGTGAACATGGTGAAGTATTTGTAACAGATGATGGAGCAGAAACAGATTTAGATTTAGGGCATTATGAGAGATTTATTGATGAAAATTTAACAAAAAATTCAAGTATAACTACAGGTAGAATATATTCAGAAGTTATTGAAAAAGAAAGAAATGGAGACTATTTAGGGAAAACAGTTCAAGTAATTCCGCATATAACTAATGCTATTAAAGAAAAAGTATATAAATTTAATGAAACAGATATTGATGTTGTTATTACAGAAATTGGTGGTACTGTAGGAGATATAGAAAGTTTGCCATTCTTAGAAGCTATTAGACAAGTTGGAATCGAGCAAAATGATGAAGATGTTATATACATTCATGTTACATTACTTCCATATATAGAAGGATCAAATGAGCTTAAATCAAAACCAACGCAACATTCTGTAAAAGAGCTTCAAGGATTAGGTATTAAGCCTGATATATTAGTTTGCCGTTCTCAAATAAAAATACCAGAAGGAATGAAAGAAAAAATGGCTTTGTTTTGCAATGTAAAAAGAAGTCATATTATAGAAAATTCAACAGTAGAAAATTTATATGAAGTTCCATTAATGTTAGAAAGAGAAGGGTTAGCAGAAGTTGTATGCGATAAGTTAAAATTAGAAAATAAAAAACCACAAAATGCAAAATGGGAAGAAATGATCGAAAATATTAAAAGTATAAAAGATGAAGAGGTAAAAGTAGCTATAGTTGGAAAATATATTCAACTTGAAGATTCATACTTATCAGTTATAGAAAGCTTAAAACATGGAGGCTTTGCTAATAATGTTAATGTAAAAATTGATCTTATTGATTCAGAAACGATTACAGTAGAAAATGTAAAAGATATTTTAGGAAAATATAATGGAATATTAATTCCAGGAGGATTTGGAAATAGAGGAATAGAAGGAAAAATAGAAGCTATAAAATATGCAAGAGAAAATAATATACCATTTTTGGGAATATGTTTAGGAATGCAAATGGCAGTTATAGAGTTTGCAAGAAATGTTGCTAAAATTGAAGATGCAAATTCTCAAGAATTAGATGTTAAATGTAAAAATCCAGTTGTTCATATTATGGAAGATCAAAAGGATATTGAGAAAAAAGGTGGAACAATGAGACTTGGTGCATATCCTTGCATTATTAAAGAAAGAAGTTTAGCAGAAAAAATATATGGAGAAAGAGAAATTTCGGAAAGACATAGACATCGCTTTGAATTTAATAATGATTATAAAGAAAAGTTAGAAGAATATGGACTTATTGCATCTGGTACATCACCAGATGGAAGTTTAGTAGAAATTGTGGAATTAAAAAATCATCCATTCTTTATAGCAGGACAATTTCATCCAGAGTTTAAGTCTAGACCAGATAGACCAGCCCCTCTATTTAAAGAGTTTGTAAAAGCTTGTATGGATTAGTTTGAATTTGTCAAAATAAAAAATATTAGGTATTAACATAAAAAATAATTGAAAATACTAGTAAACTTTATATTATTATGATAAAATAAATATATCATACCTCTTTGTGAAAATTATGTGAAAAATTAAAATATATATTGACTTTTTAAAAAATAGGGTATAAATTATTAGCAGTCTAAATAAAAGACTGCTAATTTTCACGAATATTATTAAAAACAAAGAATATAATATAATGTTCGTAAGCAAAAAAAGAGGAGGTAATGTAAATGTTAAGACCATTAGCAGACAGAGTTATCATAAAAATGATAGAAAGTGAGGAGACAACTAAAAGCGGAATTATATTATCAGGAAGTAGTAAAGAAAAACCACAAATAGCAGAAGTTTTAGAAGTAGGACCCGGTGGAGAAGTAGATGGAAAAGAAGTGAAAATGTACATAAAAAAAGGAGATAAAGTTGTTGTAAATAAATATGCAGGAACGGAAATTAAATACGAAGGAGAAGAACTAATTATAGTTAAACAAAGTGATATTTTAGCAATAGCTGAATAGAGAGAATAAAGCTTAGTACAGTAAATAAGTTTTTCTATTTATAAAATAAGTTTATAAAGCTTAGATAAATCATAATCTATAAGAAAAAAGATATGCTCTGTAATTGTAAATAGAAATGAAGTGTACAATTAAGAATATATATTAAATAAAATTAAATTTTAAGGAGGATTTGATATATTATGGCAAAAGAAATTAAGTTTGGAGAAGATGCTAGAAAAAAATTATTAGATGGTGTTAATAAATTAGCAGATACAGTAAAAGTAACATTAGGACCAAAAGGAAGAAATGTAGTTTTGGATAAGAGTTTTGGTGCACCACTTATCACAAATGATGGTGTTACTATAGCTAAAGAAATAGAACTTGAAGATGCTTTCGAGAACATGGGAGCAAGACTTGTAAAAGAAGTTTCTACAAAGACAAACGATGTTGCAGGAGATGGAACAACAACAGCTACAGTGTTAGCTCAAAGCATGATTAAAGAAGGTGTAAAAAATGTAGCTGCAGGTGGAGACCCAATGGCCATAAAAAGAGGTATGGATAAGGCAGTTGAAACAGCAGTTAATGGATTAAAAGAAATTAGTTCTTCTATAAATGGAAAAGAAGATATTGCAAGAGTTGCAAGTATTTCTGCGAATAATGAAGAAATTGGAAAATTAATTTCAGAAGCAATGGAAAAAGTTTCTAAAGATGGTGTTATAACAATAGAAGAATCAAAAACATCAAATACAGAATTAAGTGTAGTTGAAGGTATGCAATTTGATAAAGGATATGTATCACCATATATGGTAACAGATACAGAAAAAATGGAAGCAATTATAGATAATCCATATATTTTAATTACAGATAAAAAAATTAGTAACATTCAAGAAATTTTACCATTATTAGAAAATTTAATGCAATCATCTGGAAAACTTGTAATAATTTGTGATGATATTGAAAGTGAAGCATTATCTACATTAATATTAAATAAACTAAGAGGTGTATTAAATGTAGTTGCTGTTAAAGCACCAGGTTATGGAGATAAGAGAAAAGAGATGTTACAAGATATAGCTATTTTAACAGGCGGTGAAGTTATAACATCAGATTTAGGATTAGAATTAAAAGATACATCTATAGAACAATTAGGTAGAGCAAAACAAATTAAAGTTCAAAAAGAAAATACAATAATTGTTGATGGTCTAGGTGATAAAGAAAATATAGCTGAAAGAGTAAATCAAATAAAAGCTCAACTTGTAGAAGAAAAAAGCGAATATGAAACAGAAAAATTGCAAGAACGTTTAGCAAAAATTGCTGGAGGAGTTGCAGTAATTGGAGTTGGTGCAGCAACAGAAGTTGAAATGAAAGAAAAGAAATTAAGAATAGAAGATGCATTATCTGCAACTAGAGCAGCAGTAGAAGAAGGTATTGTTGCAGGTGGAGGAACTGCATATGTAAATGTAATTCCTAAAGTAGAAAAGGTAATGGAAGATTTAAATGATGATGAAAAATTGGGTGCAAAAATTGTTTTAAGAGCATTAGAAGAACCAGTAAAACAAATTGCTGTAAATGCAGGTTTAGAACCAGCTGTTATATTGGAAAAAGTAAAACAAAGCCCAGTTGGAACAGGATTTAATGCAAAAGATGAAGTTTATGTAGATATGAAGAAGGCAGGAATAGTAGATCCTACTAAAGTATCTAGAAGTGCTCTTCAAAATGCTGCATCTATTGCTTCTATGGTACTTACAACAGAAAGTATTGTAACAGAAAAGAAAGAAGAAAAATCATGCAATTGTTCACATGAAGACCCAGCAGCTGGAATGGGAGGAATGTATTAATAAATAATAATTTTAAATGATAAGTTAAAAAGTGTTATAAAAAAACTTAATAATAACAAAATTGATATGAACTAAAAAAAGATATAAACCCAAAATGTTAGACAGAACATGGAGGGTTTTTATCATATCTAAATATAATTTTGAATTTTTAAAACAAAAATGACATTTTGACAAATTGTAAATATTAAAAAAGTTAGAAAAGAACCAGAGTAAGAAGTAAAACTACTACTCTGGTTTTAAATTATATTTTGCTATTATGATATTTGCACAAAAATCACGTTTGCAAGATGTTCAGTTTTGACACTTATATTAAATTTTACAGAAGATTGTAAAGCTTTTTTTAGTGTGTCAACATCTGGTAATTCTTTACAGCTAATGTGTAGAAATTTCCGGCTTTCTTGTATGACTATGCATGATGGACATATAGATTTACAAGTATCAAAAATTATATTTCTGAGTGTTGTTGTTAGTTTTTTACCAGAAACTTGAATTATTCCTTTCATTTGAAATCCTTTCTAAACTCACTTTGAATAAGAAGTACACTAAAAAAGTGTTCTCGTACGGAGTTTCTTATACGAGGTTCTTTAACCATATAATATATTATATGAATTTGAATCAAATATTAGAACTAATATTATATCAAAATAAAATTGGTAACATAAAAATTTATTGAAAAATAAAATTATTTTCACAATATAGACATAAAACCACTTTATAATATATAATAGCATTAATTAGAAGTGAAGGAATAGTAGTTTGAAAGAATTTAATTTTGAATAACTATGTGTAGTACCTTGAGAGCGAAGCAAGAAAGGAATGAATTTTATTATGAATGATATTACAGTATTGGTAGTAGATGATGAAGATAGAATGAGAAAATTAATTAGAGATTTTTTAGTTAAAAAAAGGTATTCTGTATTAGAAGCGGCAGATGGAGAAGAAGCTTTGCAAGTTTTTGAAGAAAATAAGAATAAAGTAGGATTAATCTTATTAGATGTAATGATGCCTAAACTAGACGGATGGTCTGTATTAAGACAGATTAGACAAAGTTCAAGCATTCCAATTATTATGCTAACAGCAAGAGGTGAAGAGCAAGATGAATTATTTGGATTTGAACTTGGTGTTGATGAATATATTTCTAAACCTTTTAGTCCTAAAATATTAGTAGCAAGAGTAGAAGCAATTTTAAAAAGAACAAAAGCAATAGAAAAACAAGTTAAAGATTATGGTGGAATAGAAATAGATTCTGATGGAAGTACAGTAAAAGTAGATGGTAAGCAGATAGAGTTAAGCTTAAGAGAATATGAGTTACTGAAATATCTAATAGATAATTCAAATATAGCACTATCTAGAGATAAAATATTAAATAATGTATGGAATTATGATTATTATGGAGATTCTAGAACAATTGATAGTCATATAAAAAAGATAAGGCACAAACTAGGAAAAAAAGGAAAATACATACAAACTATGAGAGGTGTAGGATATAAATTTGAGATTAAATAACATTTGGAGGAAACAATGAAAAAAACAAGAAAAAGCTTAAAATCTGTTAGAGTTAGACTTTTTCTAACTTTGTGTACAGTAATAATCATAGTAATTTTATTCTTAATTTTAGTTAATAATATAGTTTTAGAAACTTTTTATTTATATTCTAAAACCAACACAATTAAATCTTTGTATGAAAAGATAAATAATTATTATAACAATCCAGATCAAAGTATAGATTTAGAAGAAGAACTTAAAAATATTGCAATAAAAAATAATATAGATATATTAATAAAACAGACTGATGACATAATAGTAGTTACAACAGATAAGGAGTTTTTAGGTGCTATAGGAAAAATAAATATATCTAATATATTTAATCGCGATAATGATTCAGGAAATATTATATATGCAAGAGAAAAAATGATTATAAAAAAGTTGCAAGATGAAAAAAGCAAGATAAATTATGTTGTTTTATTTGCTACACTAGATAATAACTATAATTTATACATAAGAATTCCAATATCAGCAATAGAAGAAAGTGTAAAAATATCAAATAATCTCCTATTATTCATTGGTGGAATTGTAATCTTAATATCTGGAATAATTGCATCATTTATATCAAGAAAGTTTACCGAACCAATATTGGAACTTAATAATATTGCCAATAAAATGGCAAAGTTAGATTTTAGCCAAAAATATAGAATAAAAGACACAGAAGATGAAATTAATGATTTAGGTAAAAGTATTAATACAATGTCAGATAAGCTTGAAAAAACGATAAAACAATTAAGAGGAACAAATATAGAATTAGAAAAAGATATTGAAGAAAAATCAAAAATAGATGAGATGAGAAAACAATTTATTTCTGATGTATCTCATGAATTAAAAACGCCAATAGCATTAATACAGGGATATGCAGAAGGATTGGTAGAAAATGTTAATTCTGATGAGGAATCTAGAAAATTTTATGCAGAAGTTATATTGGATGAAACAAATAAAATGGATATATTAGTGAAACAATTATTAGAATTAATGAAGCTAGAATATGGAAAAAGAGAATTTAACAATAAAAAGTTTAATATTGTAGAACTAATAAATGAAGTTATAAGAAGATGTAATGTTATGATTCAAGAAAATAATATTAAAATAGAATTTGAAAATGATAATAACTTGTGTGTGTATGCAGATGATTTTTATATAGAACAAGTTATAACAAATTATTTAACAAATGCAATAAAACATGCAAAAGAAGTAGCTGGAGAAAGAAAAATTGTAATTAATGCAAAAATAAATGAAAAATCAAATAAAGTTAGAATTAGTGTATATAACACAGGAGATAATATTAGTCAAGAGGATTTAGATAGAATATGGGGAAGATTTTATAAGGTAGATAGTTCTAGAAATAGAAATTCTGGGGGAACTGGAATTGGTCTTGCTTTAGTAAAAGCTATTATGAATAACTATAAAAATAGTTATGGAGTAGAAAATAAAGTTGGTGGAGTAGAGTTTTTCTTTGAGATGGATTTATGTGACGAATAAAAACAAAAATGATTTAGTAAATTCTTAACTAAATCATTTTTGTTTGTTTAATGTTTTTTACAATAATTTAGTCTAAAAGGTCTGGGATATATCAGACCTTAATTTAAAAGTTAAAATTTAATAAAGAATAATTTTTTGTATTTTTTTGTCGATCGAAAATTCTTTACAAATATGCATATATGGTGTATTCTAATTATAGTTTTATTTAAAAATTGCAATTTTTATCTATAAATTTTTTATCTGAAAAATTTCCTAATAAAAACAATAAAGATAGTGCAAAGTAGAATATAAAAAATAAAATACTAAAACATTATCTAAAATAAATAGGCAGGTGAATAATATGAATGATTAATTTTAATAAGAAAAATATACATATAATAAGCTTTATAATAACAAGTATATTATTTTTATGTATTAACTTTATATTTACAAATTACCATAATTTTAAAAGAAACGGCAATTTAAAAAATCAAAGTATTTTTATTCTAAGTAAAAATTTAAATCCAAAGGAACTAGCAAATCAGCTTTCAAAAAATAAAAATTCCAAAAATCAAAATGAAAAAATAAATAATAAAAAACAGAACTCCAATGATAAGAAATAGTTAAATTTAAATATCATAAAATGAGAAAGGAGGAAAATGAAAAAGATATTTATAATATTTTTTGTATTTATGCTAGTTGTATCAATCATACTTGTGTACTATTTTTGCAATTATTCCAATAAATTAGCAGATGTAAATAAAATAAAAACAGATTCTAAATATGAAAATATTGTTTATGAAAATATTAATTCTAATGAAATATATAGTCTAGAAGAAGACTTTCTTGGAATATTAGAAATACAAAAAATAGGATTGAAGGCAACTATAAAAGAAGGAAGTAATAACGAGATCTTAAAAAAGTATATAGGACATATTGAAGAAACTTCTAAATATGATGGAAATGTATGTTTAGTTGCTCATAATAGAGGAAATGAGTATTCATATTTTGCAAGATTAAATGAATTACAAGAAGGTGATATAGTAACATATAAAACAAGATTTTATGAAAGGCAATATAAAGTGGATAATATTGAAGCAATATTTGAAACAGATTGGAGTAAATTAGAAAATACAAAAGAAAATAAATTAACAATGATTACATGTATATCAAACAAAAGAAATCAAAGATTATGTGTACAAGCAGTAGAAATTTAATTAATAAGATTCTAATGTACAAGATATAATTTAGCTAAAATAGAGTAGTACAAGAAATTTCGAGAATATATACTACGAGATAGAAAAAAGAAAGAGAGGGCTTATGAAAAGTAAAATAAATAAAATTATAATAATTATATGTGTGTTAATAACTATTTTACCAATGCAAATGTTTCAAACATTAGCAACTGGTATAGGAGATTCGCTATATTTAGAAAAAGGAGATTTAGGATTTTATAGTATACAATATCAAAGTAAAACTTCAGGAAATTGGTACTATATAACTTATAGTAGAACTTGGTATACAGATGAACAAGGAATTAGAAGAATTGCATATTGTGTGGATTCAGATTTAAATGGAATAGGTTGGATTGAAGGTGAACAAGATGGTTATTATGTGGATTTAAATAAACTATTGTCAGATGATAGATTATGGAGGGTATATAGGTATGGATATCCATATGTTAGCGCTAATGACTTAGGAGTAGAAACTGAAGATGATGCATATCTTGCAACAAAACAAGCAGGGTACTGGATTATAAAGGGATATAAGTTAGAAGATGTTTATACATATTTTAGACCAGGTGATACACCTATTAATGGACAAAATCTAGAAGATATTCAAAGAAGAGGAAAAAAAGTAATTGATGCAATATATCATCTAGTAAATTTAGGCTATAATGGAACAGAGACACAAGAAAATAATGGAATTATAAGAATAAATAAATCTGGAAGTTTTATTATAGATGAAAATAAGGATTATTATTCACAAAAATATACAGTTACATCTTCTACATCAATGTCTGGATATAAGGTAAAAAACATAACTAATTTCCCAGAAGGAAGCTATGTTGCAGATTTAAATGGAAATAGAAAAACTACATTTTCTATAGGAGAAAAATTTAAAGTAATGGTCCCTAAAAAAGTTATTAATGAAAATATAAAAGGAAAAATAGAAATTGAAGGGAAATGTCAAAATTATCCTGTTTATTATGGAGAATCAAGGGATAAAAATACACAAAATTATGCAGTAACAGTAGATTCATATTCAGATATAGTAGAGACTACAAATTTAGATATAAATGCATACAAATCAAATATAAAACTATCTAAAATAGATAAAGATACAAAAGAGAAAATATCAGGTGTAAAATTTAATTTTAAGTATGAAGATGGTACGAATATAGGAGATTATACTACAGATAAAAATGGAGAAATATATGTAAAAAATTTAAAACAAGGAACTGTAATTATAAAAGAGTTAGAAACTAAAAATGAATATATTTTAGATACAAAAGAAAATAAAATAAATTTAGAATATAACAATACTAAAGAAGTAACATTAGAAAATGAACATAAAAAAGGTGATTTAAAAATAATCAAGGTAGATAAAGATGATAATTCTATAATGTTAGAAGCAGTAGAGTTTGATTTAATTGATTCTAAAGGCAATGTAGTAAGACATCTTGTAACAGGAGTAGACGGAGTAGCAGAGGAAAAAAGTATTAATACAGGAGATTATACATTAAGGGAAACTTTAACAAAAAAGGAATATAAAATGGCATTAGACCAGGATGTAACAATAAATTGGAATGAAACTTATGA
>ENA-ORLW01004060-ORLW01004060.1-human-gut-metagenome-genome-assembly--contig:-NODE-4060-length-10219-cov-2.209525_pt1 | contig 10219 bp, 9 predicted proteins | sample MGYA00243017_ERZ508829 | MGnify/ENA primary metagenome ERZ508829 (study PRJEB26277, sample SAMN04329776) | human gut metagenome | biome: human-associated habitat | host: Homo sapiens | place: USA... | reverse complement strand
TCTGGCACATCACCGCCCTGTAGATACTTGAACCACAGGTTTGCATGTTCTTTTTCGTTTTGGGCTGTCTCCTCAAAAATACGGGCTATCTGTTCGTAACCATCCTTGCGTGCTTTTGATGCATAGTAGGAGTACTTGTTGCGGGCTTGTGATTCACCGGCAAATGCTTCCATTAGGTTCTTCTCGGTCTTTGTTCCTTTTAAATCTTTCATTTCTTATCTGTATTAAAATTAATATGTGCTTGATTGGGATTGTCGGAGGATTTTCCGGCGCAGTCCGGGCATAATCCTGAAAAATGTAAGTCGGTTATGTTAACTATGAATCCGGGTTTGACCATGCGTTCAAGTCCTGCAGGTAGCTCCATGTCGTAGATTTTGCCGCAGCGTGTACACCGGAAATGGCTGTGCGGCATTTGCAGTGTCATGTCGTAGCGCATGTTTGAGCTTTCCATGTCAAGTTCGCGTAGCAGTCCGGCATCAACAAGCGTGTGCAGCGAGTTGTAAACTGTTGTTCTTGACACTGAAGGGAAGTCTGCGGCTACGGCTGAGTAAACTTCATCGGCTGTTGGGTGCGTGCCGTGGTTGACCACATATTCAAGTACGGCAATACGGTGAACTGAAGGTCGCACGTTGTGCCGCTGAAGCGTCTGTATCAGTTGGGCATTTGTCATCATGATTCCCATAATTTCAAAATTAACATAATTGAAATGATTACAAAAATAGTAATAATTTCAATAAATGCAAAATTTCCGGAAAAATATAGTCTCCTTACGCACGTGTGCTAAAATTTAGTGAAGCGGTATCAGAAATAGACACTGCCACCGGTCTGTTATGAAATAATTTAGTGAGATAGTAAATAAATAGTCAATCACTTAAAAACTTATTAAAATTTTAAGAAAATCATTGCGCATTTAATATTCTTTTATATATCTTTGCGTCTGTAACAATAATACTAACCTGACTGACCCCATAAATACTGCGTTGAACCATACTGTAATGGTTATAACGCATACGTGTATATTAATACCAATGAGCTATTCCGCAGATACATATATTCCTGAACTGACCGTTATCATCCCGTTCCTGAACGAGGGTCTTGAGGTGGTCAATACAGTAAACAGCATCCGGAGGTTTGCCGGACGGAGAGTTGATGTGATAGTGATCAATGATGGGTCGGATGATGGGTATCCTTATGAGGAACAACTGACTCCGCTTGGCGTCACTTATCTGGTTAACGCCGAGCGCATAGGAGCCGGCGCATCGCGCGGTGCCGCACGCCATATTTCCTGCTCATTGACGCCCATATGCGGTTCTATGAATCGGAATGGCCTGACACAATATGCCGGTTGCTTGACCGTGATGACCGCTGCCTGCTCTGTTGCCGTACCAAGCCGCTCCGTCGCAATGATGACGGGTCGGTGACGGAATCCGGCGAGATGACCACTTTCGGAGCATACCAGCCGCTTGATAAGTCCGAATATTTGCCTGATATCAAATGGAATCCGTGCGAACTTGATCCGGAAAGTGACGTTGAACCCATTCCTTGTGTCCTGGGGGCATGTTATGCGGCCAGCAAGCGTTACTGGAATTATTTTCGTGGGCTGGAGGGGCTTATTCATTATGGCTCAGAGGAAGCTTACATAAGTTATAAGGTGTGGCTCGAAGGAGGGCGCTGTCTGTTGCTCAAGCGTCATGCCATAGGCCACATCTATCGCAACCGGGCTCCTTATGTCATGGTCCATGACAAGATTGTCTATAACTATCTGTTCATATCGGAAATGGTGTTTCCCCGGCAGTTACGCAACTGGTCCCATGCCATTGCCCATACCCGGAATGCCGCCACCTATCGTGGCGCTATAACCATTCTTGAAAACAAGGCAAGGCATATAAACGGGTTACGTGAATATTACAATGGCATATTCACACGTAGTTTCAGTGAAGTGCAGCAGATGCATCGCCGGTGCATGATGCCAGCTGTTGAAGCGCGGCTGCAGACATTTGATTCATTGACACGTTCCGTTATGGAATGGCATGTCCGGCATCTGCCGACTCACTGCGGTGTGGCTGATGGAGCCGGAGCGCGAATAGTGTGGCTGTTTAATCTGGCCAGGGTGTTTGGTCAGGCTCCGGCTCAGGATGTGTTCGTTTTGCTTGATGGGATACGTAAGGATGTTGAGGCAGAACGTGTACCCTGGAATTTTGCCAACGGATTGTGTGGCCTTGGATGGTTACATTTGTATCTGTATAGCCATGGTTTTACCCGTTCGGTTCCATCAGCGTTATTGCACCGCATGGATTCAGCACTGACACTTCTTCGCCTTGACCGTCTGGAATTTGGCGCTGACGATTTCCTGACTGGTCCCGGTGGCTTGCTCTGTTACTCAGCCGTGCGGTTGGCCCAGTTGCGCAGGTCTGACCATACGTCTCCGCTAAGTTCTCCGGAAATGCTTTCCGCGCTCAGGCAGCTGGCCTTACGGGCCAATGCCGACACGGCCAATCTGTACACACGTTTCAATGCATTGCAACTGCTTGACCTGCTTGACGGAAATTATGATTTGACTGCGGTTCCCTCTATTCAGGACTGGACCAGTCTTCCTGATGACTTGGCTTCTAACCCACGGTTCTGGAACGGCTCATTGTCTACCGGATGTATAGGCCATTCGCTGCTCCTTATCTCAATGAAATCATCACTCCTAACATACAAAAATCATAATGAAGAAATCAAGTATTTACAACACCCTGCTTGACCTTGACGGACTGTTCAATGCCGCTTCGGACAAAATCATAGTTTTCACTCCGGAACTGTTTGACATATATAGTAAACATAAGGAACAGCCTGATTCGCTTGCTGCTGTTCATCCGGAATTGTTCGGCAGCCTTGTCGAAAACGGCATGATTGTTGATGAGGAAACCGATGAACCGGCTGCTGTCATAGACCGATGGAAGCAGCAGGACAATGATAGGCGTTATTTCCAGATAATCATTAACCCGACGCTCCAGTGCAACTTGCGCTGTTGGTATTGTTATGAAAATCATGATGCCAAAACTGTAATGACCGATGAGGTGCGTGAATCCGTCATTAAACTTGTTGATGATAAAGTCTGTCAGGCAGAACTGGAAGAAATTCTTATAGGTTTCTTTGGAGGAGAGCCGTTGATGTATTTTCGTGAATGTGTACAGCCAATTCTGGAACATGCATCGACGGAGTGTGAAAAAAATGGCAAGTTGATGCGCATAAATTTTACGACAAATGGAGTCTTAATTACAGGAAAGGTGATAGAAGTATTAAAAGAGATTACTGCTTATGCTGTCAGTTTTCAAATCACCCTTGACGGAAATCGATTTAGGCATAATGATGTTAGATACACCTCGTCCAATAACGGAACTTATGATATAATTATAAATAACATAAAAGCGCTTTTGGCAGTGGGATTTCAGGTTAATATACGTTGTAACTACACCGAAAAAATTACAGTAGTTTTAGCGATATTATTGAAGATCTTTATGATATTCCTGATGAACATAAGAGTAACCTATCAATAGACTTTCATAAAGTATGGCAAACTGCGCCAGATAAACAAGCCGAAACGATAATAAACCATACACGTCAGTGGTTTGAGGATGCAAATTTTAATGTTGTAACAGAGGCTTTGCTTACTGGTAGCCGCTGTTATGCCGATAAGGAGAACTGCATAGTGGTTAATCATGATGGTTCGTTGTTCAAATGTACGGCTCGGGATTTTTCCAAGGTTGAGAATGAAGGTAGGCTTATGCCTGATGGTATGTTGGCATGGAATGACCGTTTCCATAAGCGGATGTCATTAAAATATGGTAATTCGACGTGCAGAAATTGCAATATATTCCCAATTTGTCATGGTGGATGCTCTCAGGATAAATTGGAATCAACCCGCGGTGGATGTATCCGAGGTTACTCGGATATTAGAAAACAAGAAATTATTGAAGGGCATATAATGTCCATATTAAAACAACACGGAGAGGAAAATCCTCACTGATTTAATTAATTTAAAAGTAAAACAAAATGAAAACAAGCTTTATTGAGGCTCTTAAGCTTCATGTACCGGCGTTGGAAACCGCGGTCGAGGGTGAACTGCGTGGTGGATTTGCACCGATTGGTGGTGGAACTGTTAGTCCAATGTCAAATGGACGGTGTGATATTAATGGAACTTGCTCTTCCAATAAAGTATGTGCATTTAACGATGTTTGTACAGGTACAAATGGCGAATGTGGAAGTAATGGTCAATGTGAAACTACTATTGATCCAGAAAATCCTGAGACAAAAGCCATCGGCGGTTCGTTGATGTTCTGAATGTAATGGTATTACTCCCTTGTCAGAGTTTCACATATGAATCTTATCATTTTGATTGTCTGATTAGAGAGTAATACCATTATTTATTTGAAATAAGTTTTATCTAATAAAAATAACCATTACTTACCCCACCTTATTTGTGTTGATATCATCAATAAATCTTTTGCATATAAAGGCTGCAAAAAGCGACACTATTAGTTTGTATGGTGTGGTTGCTGATGATTTTACACGAGCCATGTTGGAGGGTGCGGTGGTACAGGTTATGGCACCTGATTCAGCGCTCCTTGGAAGTACGGTGTCGGTGCCTGAAAAAGAAGTTCATGGATATTTGGGAGCGGCAAGAAATGTGTATGATTTGTGTGTCCCTCGATATAAAAATTACATATTGCGGATTTCATGTCAGGGATATTATACAGAATTCATAAATGTAAATGGGCCGGGGATAAGGGTGAATGGAAAGCCTTTTGACAATGTGTATTTGAAAAAAGATCCCAGACAGTTGAAGGAGGTGACGGTGACTGCGACAAAAATCAAGATGGTGTTAAAAGGAGATACCATAGTGTATAATGCCGATGCATTTCAATTGTCAAACGGTTCAATGCTTGACGCGCTTATAAGCCAGTTGCCGGGAGTTGAATTGGATGATAACGGACAAATCAGAGTCAACGGTAAGTTTGTCAGCAGCCTGTTGGTAAACGGAGAGGATTTTTTCAGAGGCGATCCTAGTGTGGCGTTGAATAATCTGCCTGCGTATATGGTGGATAAGGTTAAGGTGTACGAAAAAGATGAAACGTCCTTCAGTGGTCGTTATAAATCAATGAAAAAAGAGGATTTACCTTTGGTTGTAGATGTGAATCTGAAAAAACAATATAATATAGGCTGGATAGCCAACGCCGAGGGAGGATACGGTACTGACGGACGGTATATGGGGCGTATATTCGGGCTGCGTTTCTCAGATAATGCACGTTTCGCATTGTTTGGTAACGTAAACAATCTGAATGACAACAAAACACCCGGAGGCTCCGACCGATGGAATCCGGATTGGCTGTCACGTGGATTGACTGAAACTAAAATGGGAGGAATGGAATATTTCCTTAAGGAAAAAGACGGACGATGGAAGCTGACAAGTAATATTAAGTTGACGCGTGATGATTCTGATAATGCATCGGAATCTTCATCCGTAAATTTCATGCCGGGAGGCGATTTGTTTCGAAAGGGACGTAATAATACTGATGGCCATTCATTTACAATGGCTACAGACCACCAATTTGAATATCGCAAAAATAACAATCTGATCCAGCTCCGTCCGCATCTTGAATATCACCGGGGGCGAAACAGTGGAGTTTCCTCATCGGCAACATTTTCGGCAGATCCGGCCGAACGGTCACGCGGAATGGTGCTTGATAGCCTTCTTGATGCTGATGTGGATTATGCTAATCCGAATTTGCTCAATTCCATGATTTCGCATGACAATGGTTTCGTATCGGAATGGAGCGGACAGATCGAGGCAAACGCTTTCATGGCTGTTCCCGAAACACCTGACAATATATTCATCAAGGCAAAGGCTGATTTCCTGAACAGGAAAGAGCAGCAGTTGTCATTGTACTCGCTGGATTATTACAAAACTGGTGGAAAGCCCGAAGTCAGGAATCCGTACCGTCGCTTGCCGTTGTCAACATACAACGTGGAGGGTTCGGTACAATACGGCTGGTATCCTCTTGATAATTTCAACCTCTCAATTAAGCCATCATATAGTTACGGACACAGCTATTCATCATCGGACCAGCTATATTATCAACTGGAACAATCCGGTGAGTCATATTCCGGCTTGAATTCGTTGCCGTCAAACTGGTCAATGATCTCAAACACGTTGGATGGTGATAATACCTATTATTCAACGTTGGTCACTGATCAGCATAAATTGAGTGCTGATATTATATTTTTTCTTGGACAAGTTCTAGGATGGACAGACAACAAGTTGACGAATGCCTTGAAGTTTAAATTTATGTCTAATGTCATCTTTGATGACCAGCATCTGGATTATATGCGTAATAATACGTTACAGTACAAATCAAGGCATAAATGGTCATTCCAACCGAAAGTCGGTCTTGATGCCGATGATGCGTCCGTTTTCTATACATATTCCACAGTCTATCCTTCGTTGTTGCAAATGGTGAATTTTTATGATACAGGAACGCCTCTTTATATTCGCAGTGGAAATCCTGACTTGAAAACTGGACATGTCCATTGGATTAGATTGCTTCGTAGTTGGTATAATAACAAAACAAAGAATCAAATTTATCTATTGATTAATTATCATGCTTATGTCAATGCGGTGGCTCAGGCTGCCACTTACGACCGGACCACGGGTGTGACACTTTATCAGCCGGTGAATGTGAACGGTAACTGGGATATTGATGCCACTTTCCGGATTATACGTTATCTGGGCAAACAACGGCGTTGTTTTTTTACTTCAACAACTACTCCGGTCTACCGCAACAGTGTGGACATGATTACGGGCAGTGAGGATGGAATGCCCCAGCGGAGCAGCGTCAGAAACTTCACATTCACGGAAAAGGCCAAGATGGAATATCGTGGCGGCATATTCACGGTGTCAGGCAATGTAGGTGGCACATGGCGCCATGCCACCAGTCCGCGCGGCGATTTCCGTACCATCAACGGGCTGGATCTGGACTACGGTCTGACCGGCAAGGTGAAACTTCCGCTGTCCGTTGAAATTTCAACAGACCTGACCATGCACACGCGGCGCGGTTATGGCGACAGAGCCTTGAACACGGATGATCTGGTGTGGAACGCGCGTCTGAGCAAAAGCGTGATGAACGGCAACCTGATTTTCGCGCTTGACGGTTTTGATCTGTTAGGACAATTGTCGAACGTACGCACAGTGCTGAACTCGCAGGGTCGGACCGAGACATGGTACAACACCATTCCGCGTTATGGTCTGTTGCATGTGATTTATCGTCTGAACAAGCAACCGAAAAAGCAGAAACCGTAAATGAGACTGACCCGTCAGTTTGACCGGATGGATTGCGGCCCTGCGTGTGTGCGCATGGTAGCCTCGCATTTTGGCAAGACGTTTCCGTTGTCATATATCCGCTCACGCTCACACCTGACCAAGGAGGGCGTGAGCGTGAGTGGCATACGGGATGCTCTGGGAGCAATAGGCATTGACAGCGCATCGTTTGAGATGACTCCGGGGGAGTTGGCTGACAATTGTCCGGTTCCGGTCATTCTGTACTGGGAGCAGCGACATTTTGTAGTGTTGTACCGTATCAAACGGAACCGCAGGAACGGCAAATGTAGTTACATGATAGCTGATCCGGCATTCGGCAAGCACACCTGCACTGATGAGGAATTTAACAGGAGTTGGCTCAATGGTGACAAAGGAGTGGTGATAGCCGTGGAACCGACAGACCGATTTTATGCCATGGAGCCTGAACGCGGGACCACAGGGTTCCGTAAGTTTGCCCGGAAATATGTGTGGCCTTACCGCCGTGAGCTGATACAGTCATGTCTGGCCATGCTGTTTGGCATTCTGCTGTCAATGATTACTCCGCTGCTTACCAAAACCATGGTTGATGATGGAATAGGCATGCGTGACACCGGGTTGATATTCAACATACTCATGGCTCAGGTGTTCCTGTTTTTCGGCTCGTTTACCATGAACCTGATAGGCGGATGGGTCACCCTGTACATGAGCACGCATATAAACATAAACATACTTGACGATTATCTGCACAAGATGTTGCGTCTGCCCATGACTTTTTTTGAAACCAAAGGAGCGGGTGACTATAACCAGAGGCTCAACGACCACGGACGGTTGCAGAATTTCATGACCAACAGCAGTGTGCAAACACTGTTTTCATTGCTGTCAGTTCCGTTCTATCTGATTATAATTGGCAGTTACAGTCCGTTAATACTTATGGCTTATTTGCTGTTTACGGTAGCGGGAATAGGGTGGATGTGCTACTTTTTCAACAGACGTAAGGCTATTGATTACGAACAGTTCAAGCTGAAAACAGAGAATCAGAACAAACTGTATGAGATAATATCAGGCATAACTGAGATAAAATTGAATTCCTATGAGGAACATAAGATAGGCGAGTGGCGGGCGATGCAGCAGCGTCTGTATGCCATGAATCAGAAAGTCCTGAAGCTGGAACAGTTGCAGAATACCGGTTTTACTGTGTTGAGTCAGATGCGCAACATATTCATAACCTGCTGGATTGCATTGGATGTGGTGTATGGTACGCTGACATTGGGTACCATGATGAGTGTGTCGGTAATCATAGGGTTGGTGAGCGGTCCATTGTCGCAGCTGATTGATTTCATGCGTCAATGGCAGGATGCGCGCATAAGTCTGGAACGTTCAAATGAGGTGCATGCCAATGAGGATGAAGATTATGACGGGATGCTCATGCTGGAGCAGGAGACGCCTAAGGATATCGAATTGCGTGATGTGACGTTTTCATACACCGGCACAGGTGGCAAGAAGGCGCTTGACGGAGTCAGCATGACCATTGAGGCCGGCAAGATGACGGCGATAGTGGGGGAGAGCGGTAGCGGTAAGACCACGTTGCTCAAGCTGTTGCTGAAATTTTATACTCCTGATTCGGGCGAGATACTTTGGGGTGGCAAACGGTTGGATGAGTATTCGGCCGCTTCAGTACGGCGGGCAACCGGTATGGTGATGCAGGACAACTATGTGTTTTCAGACACGTTGCGCAATAATATAATAATGGGCTGTGGGTTTGACCGGGAACGGTTTGACCGTGCTTTGGTTGCGGGATGTCTGCGTGATTTTGTGGAGCGTATGCCACTTCATGACATGACTAAGGTGGGTGCCGAGGGCAACGGCATAAGTGGCGGTGAGCGTCAGCGCATAATGCTGGCCCGCGCTGTTTACAAGCAGCCGGTGTATCTGATGCTTGACGAGGCCACCAGTTCACTTGATGCCGGTAACGAACGCCGGATAACTGACAATCTGGACCGCATCTGTCACGGGATGACCCGTGTGGTCATAGCCCACAGGCTCTCGACGGTGAGGAACGCTGACCAGATAGTCGTGTTACAGCGTGGCCGGGTTGTGGAGACAGGCACACACGCTGAGTTGGTGGAACGGCAAGGATATTACTATAAGTTGATACAAAACCAGTTGGAACTGGCTGAATGATATGGCGGTTATGAAAAAGTGGGTATTACGATACGGAATATTGCTGACCATAGCTGTCGTGGCAGCTGGTGCGGGAGCCATGTTGTGTCTGTTGAAAACCCAGCGGCGTATTCCTGTGACTGTGTTTGTGACAGGTGGGCATACTGCGCGCGTGTATGTGGCGGGCCTTGCTTCGGAGGCGGCTGACAGTGTGACGCTTAGGCTAATGGACCGTAACATGACGGTTAGGGTGGATTCTGTGAGGAAGGAACCGGATGCCTGGGTTATGTTTGTGAGTAGTGATGAGATGGAATCGCTGTTGTGTGGCAACACATGTTGCAGCGGGTATATGCACGGCCAAGTTGTCACGTTGATGGACGCTTTGTCAGGCCGGTGACAGGGGTGGAATGTGAAAATTATAATAGGGATGATAATTTTCACATTATTTCTATAAATATCTATTAATCAGATAGCCTATTGATTAAATAAGTATAATTGTGATGCCGGGGGATTGGAGCGGATTAATATTTGTCGCATTTTTGCTGTCAAATAGGAAAAGTTAATTTTTAATAGTTCGAAATCTTAAATTTAACATCACATTGATTATGAAAATCAAGGGAATTGTGCTGGCATTCGCTGCCGGCTTACTCGTTTCTTCATCATTGGTGCTGATGGCGCATTCGTCGGGCGACGGCGATTCGACCACCACAGTCGTCAAAG
>ENA-ORLW01004059-ORLW01004059.1-human-gut-metagenome-genome-assembly--contig:-NODE-4059-length-10220-cov-18.007690_pt1 | contig 10220 bp, 7 predicted proteins | sample MGYA00243017_ERZ508829 | MGnify/ENA primary metagenome ERZ508829 (study PRJEB26277, sample SAMN04329776) | human gut metagenome | biome: human-associated habitat | host: Homo sapiens | place: USA... | reverse complement strand
GCGCGAGGGCGGACCGTGTTCGACCCCTACGGGGTCGCTGATTTTCAGGAGGATGAGCTATCCAGGGGTTATCACCCGTGGCTACTCTCTTGAACCGCTACGCGGTTCTTTTCCAACGGCTTGGGCTCGCCGGTCGGCGAATCATTATGAACCGCTACGCGGTTCTTTTCGAGCGAATATGGGGCGGTGATTTCAAATCGGCGCCCGAAGATTGTCTGGCGCTTTTCGGGCTTTGGCGAAATAAAAAAGCGCCGGCGCGGTGGCGTCGGCGCTTTTAGCGGCCTCGGTGAGGCGTTAGTCGTTGTTGACGAGCGAGATGATATATTCTTTTTCGTCGGCGGGGTCGGGGTTGATTGCTACTTTGCCTTCGCGAGCGAGCCAGCCGAGAGCGGAGTATACTTCTTTGTCTTTGAGCTTAGTGATTTTCTTAAGCTGCTTGATGCCAAGTGCGTCTGCGGTGTTGAGGGCTACCCATACTGTTCCGGCGTTTGCACCGATTGTTTCTGTGTTCATTGCTTGTGTATTTTGAGTGTTTTGTCAGACTTTTTTTCTTGTATTTATTTCTTTGTCGGAATAGCGCCACAAAGATATAAATAATTCTTTAAATAAAGAAAATTTCTTTATTTTAGTTGTAAACAATTATCGTGGGTGAAAAGTTCGGAGAGTGAGGTCAGTCTTTTCGCAGGGGCAGTTCAATTCGGAATGTGGTTCCTACGCCGACTGTGCTTCGTGCGACGTATATTCGTCCGCGGTGGTACTGCTCGACGATACGTTTTGCGAGTGTGAGTCCGAGTCCCCATCCTCGGCTTTTGGTGGTGAATCCCGGGTTGAATACTGTTTTGAAGTTTTTCCGGCTTATACCTTTACCGGTGTCTGTGACTTCGATTATGGCATTTGTGGGGGTGTTGGCCATTGTGACTGTTATTGAGCCCCGTCCTTCGGATGAGTCCATGGCGTCGACGGCATTTTTGACGAGGTTTTCGACTACCCATTCGAGCAGGGGCGTGCAGGCCAAAACGGGTGCGGAGTCGGGCTTGGAAGCGAGCGAGAGGTTTATTCGACCTGATATTCGGGTGCTCATGTAGCTGACTGCGTCGGCGACCACTTGGCAGGCGTCGGCGGGTTCCATTTTGGGCTCGGAGCCGATTTTGCTGAAACGTGAGGCAACGGTGCTGAGACGGCTGACGTCTTTGTTCATTTCGGCAATGGTGTCCTGGTCGACGCCCATTTCCGGGAGCCATTCCATCCATGCCATCAGGGATGATATGGGAGTTCCGAGCTGGTGGGCAGTTTCTTTGCTCAGTCCGACCCAAACTTTGTTTTGCTCGGCTTTTTTTGTTGAGAGAACGGCGAAGTATACCACAGCGATGAAAGCGAGCATAACCAGGAGCTGGATGTATGGGAAAACGCTCATTCTGCGCAGCAGCGTCGACTCTTCGTAGTATAGGAATTGGGTGACTCCGGGAGCGATATTGATTTCGATGGTGCGTCCGCTGCTACGCATGGCGTGGAGGCGTTGCTGGAGGAAGTTTAGGTTTCGCTCGCTGTCGGGGTCTGTTTTGTCGGGGAGGTTGAAGTTACGGTAGTCGAGAATGTTTCCTTCGCTGTCGGTCAGTAGTACGGGAATGGTGGTGTTTTGCTGGATTATTCGGAGGAGGAAGTCGATGTCTGTTGCGGGGAGGTCGGTTAGAGTTGAAGCGGCGAGTTCTCTGGTAGCCCCGGCCCATATTTCCATTCGTTGTTTTTCCTGGATTTCGAGGTCGGCGATCAGGCTTGACGAAAAGTACAGGAAAAGAGCCACCACCGCCGCCGTAGCGACGAGGAAGGCTACTTTGCCGTATCGTCGGAGTTCATAGATATTTGCCACGCTGCAAAATTAGTCTTTTTCGGCTATAAAAACAAGAGCAGACCGCAACGGCTGTCTTCCGGGGCGGTCTGCTGTGCAGGGTCATAGAGGGCGTCAGGATCAGTCGCCCATTGTGCGGAGGAGTTCGTCGTTGTCGCGGGTTCTCTCCATTCGGTCTTTGATGAATTCCATAGCTTCGACGGAGTTTCTGTCGCTGAGGAAACGTCGTAGGATCCACATGCGGTCCTGTGTTTCTTTGCGTAGGAGGAGGTCGTCGCGTCGTGTGCTTGATGCCATGATATCGACGGCGGGGAATATTCGCTTGTTGGAGAGTTTTCGGTCGAGCTGTAGTTCCATGTTGCCGGTGCCCTTGAATTCTTCGAAGATTACTTCGTCCATCTTGGAGCTTGTTTCGGTGAGGGCTGTAGCGATTATGGTGAGAGAGCCGCCGCCTTCGATGTTTCGGGCAGCGCCGAAGAATCGTTTTGGCTTCTGGAGGGCGTTTGCGTCGACACCGCCTGAGAGGATTTTGCCGGATGCGGGCGCTACGGTGTTGTAGGCGCGTGCCAGGCGGGTTATGGAGTCGAGGAGTACTACGACGTCGTGGCCGCACTCGACCATTCGTTTGGCTTTGTCGAGTACTATACCGGCGATTTTGACGTGTCGGTCGGCGGGTTCGTCGAAAGTGGATGCGATAACTTCGGCGTTTACGGAGCGCTGCATGTCGGTCACTTCTTCGGGACGTTCGTCGATGAGAAGAATCATGATGTACGTCTCGGGGTGGTTCTCGGCGATGGCGTTGGCGATATCTTTGAGAAGGAGGGTTTTACCTGTTTTGGGTGGTGCGACGATGAGGGCTCGCTGGCCTTTTCCGATGGGTGAGAACATGTCGACCACACGGGTGGATAGTGTGCAGGAGCGACCTGAAGTGAGGTCGAATTTTTCGTCGGGGAAGAGGGGTGTGAGGTGTTCGAAGGCCACTCGGTCGCGGATGAATTCGAGAGAGCGGCCGTTGACGCGCCTCACGCCGGTGAGGGGGAAGTATTTTTCGCCTTCGCGTGGCGGGCGGATTGAGGCTTCGACGAGGTCGCCGGCGCGCAGCCCGAAGGTTTTTATTTGCTGCTGGGTGACGTAGATGTCGTCCGGACCTGCGAGGTAGTTGAAGTCGGCCGAGCGTAGGAACCCGAACCCCTGGGGGTCGATTTCAAGCACGCCGGTGGCTTCGAGCATATTGTCGAACTCGTAGCGGGGCTGTTGGCGTTGCTGCTGGTTGAATCGGTTTTTCTTGTTTTTCTTGCCGCCCTGCTGGGGGTTCTGCTGCTGGGCGCCCGGTTCGGAGAGTACGATGGGTCCTACCTGGGGCGCGGGCTGCTGACGGTGCTGCTGGGGCTGCTGCTGTGGCTGGCGCTGGGGTGCGGGGTTCTGTTCGGGAGTTGATGTCTCGCCTTCATGGCCTTCGTGCTGGCCGCGGGGCACGAACTTGCGGCCCTGGCTGCGGGGGAAGAAGTCGCTGAAGCCGCCGGTGTCGGCATGGGGGCGGAAGTCGCGGCGCGGTGCTGCCTCCTGCTCGGCTTTGGGGGCTTCGGCGGCGGGAGCGTTTTCGGCGGGTGCTTCGGCGGGAGTGTTTTCGGCGGGCGCGGGGGCTGCTGCGGGGGCTTCGGGGGATTCGTCGGGGCGCCCGCTTTCTGCCGGGGTTTCAGCTTCGGGAGCTTCGACTGCTTTCTTGGGCGGGCGGCCGCGACGTTTGCGCTCGGCCAATGCCGGGGCTCCTTCGGCGGGTGCTGAGTCGGCGGCGGGAGCCGCCTCGGGGGCTGGCTCGACGGTCTGGGCGGCGCGTCCGCGCTGTTTTTTGGGTGCGGGAGCCTCCGCGGGGGTGCCTTCGGCGGCCGGCTCTTTTTTCTTGCGTCCGCGCTTTTTGGGGGCGGCCTCGGCGGAGCCTTCGCCGCGCGAGCGGCCTGCCTGCGAGGCGCCTTCGATGGCCTGCAGGTCAAGGAGGCGGAACACAAGTTCTTCTCGTTTAGTAAGGTCTACTTTTTTCAAACCCAGGCCTTCGGCGACGCTTCGGAGCTGTTCGTCGGGCATGGAGTTAAAATCGTTTATGCTGTACATCGCACAAAAATTGGATGTGAGGGAAAAATCTTGATGAAAAATGATGGAAAAAACTCCCCGAGGCGAATCGGCGCAAAAACCGGCGCCAAGGCGTTGGCTCCGCGGCGGGAGCCTCGCTGAGTATTCGGGAACGCTACGAAAGCGGATTCGGCGGCGTTCTAAACGTGGTAACCAGGGAGAATTAACGGAGGAGAGGAGGAGATGCCGGGCAGCCACAGCCCGCGATTCCGACGACAAAGTTAATACCTTTTTTTCAAATTAACAAAAAAATCGGCCGCCCGGTTCGCAAAGTACTGTTAGCAAATTGAGCAAATTGTGCATGTGAGTTTAAAAGGTGTTTAAAAGGTGTAAGTTTAAGGTGTAAGTTTAAAAGATGCCGAAAAAGCGACAGATTCTTGGTGCGTTCGGGAATTTTAACTAATTTTGCATCGTGCCGCGTGTGCGGCCATCATTATCATACTTACTTAAACACCTAAAAGTACCTTTCAATCAGTACAATGAACCGTTTTACCCGATTTATGGCCGGTGCGGCCGTAGCTCTGGCATCTCTGACGGCAGCAGCGGCCCCGACTTTCGTGGGCGCCCGCAATGACTTCCGCGACGAGACCATCTACTTCGCCATGACGACCCGTTTCTACGACGGCGACCCGCAGAACAACACCTACTGCTGGGACGGCATTCAGAATGTGAACGACCCGGAATGGCGCGGCGACTTCAAAGGCCTCATTTCGAAACTCGACTACATCAAGGCACTGGGCTTCACTGCCGTATGGATTACTCCGGTAGTGGAAAATGCCTCCGGACTGGACTACCACGGCTATCACGCCTTCAACTTCCAGAAAGTGGACCCGCGCTATGAGAGCGAGGACTGCAAGTTCCAGGACCTCATCGACGCCGCCCATGCCCGCGGCATGAAGGTTATTCTCGACATCGTTCTGAACCACACCGGCAACTTCGGCGAGGAATACCTCTGCCCGATGTTCGTAAAGGACTATTCCGCCAATCTGAGCAATATCCACGGCTCGCTGAAGCTTCACCCCAACACGGTGCTTCCGGCGGACTACTCGCTGGCTTCGCCCCGCGCCCACGACTACCGCATCGCCGCTCTTAAGAACGAGGACGGCGTCAACCACGACACTCACAACCACTATCACCACGTCGGCAACGAATGGAACTGGGACGACTACTCGCGCTGGTATGCCCAGATTGCGGGCGACTGCGTGGACCTCAACACCGAGAATCCGCGCGTGAGCGAATATCTGGTGAACTGCTACGGCAAGTTTATCGAAATGGGCGTCGACGGTTTCCGCATCGATACTTCGGGCCACATTTCGCGTCTTACTTTCAACAAGGCTTTCATACCCCAGTTCACCCAGCTTGCCGAGCAGCACCGCGCCAAGCGCAACGGCGGCGAGTTCTTTATGTTCGGCGAAGTGTGCGCCCGCGACCGCAACGTAACCTACCGCAACCACGCCAACTGCTCGCCCTACTTCTACACCTGGAAGGAAACCAAGGACTACGCCTGGGACTACTCGACAACGTCGTGGGATGCCGTTGTGAACGTTAACCACGGCCACGGCGACCACACCAACACCAAGAGCCAGGACCAGCAGGGCGAAGACTACCACGGCGACAGCAACCTCGCCACCAGCGACAACGCTTTCCTGCAGGGCAACAACTACCATACGCCCGACCACAGCCAGTACTCGGGCTTCAGCGTGATCGACTTCCCCATGCACTGGAACTTCCGCTCCACCCGCGAGGCCTGGGGTGTGCGCGGCGGCGACAAATACTACAACGACGCCACCTACAACGTTACCTACGTCGACTCCCACGACTACGCTCCCGACGGTGCTCCCGAAAGCCAGCGTTTCGCACAGAGCCAGGGCACATGGGCATCGAACCTCGACCTGATGTTCACCTTCCGCGGTATTCCGTGCCTCTACTACGGCTCCGAAATTGAGTTCAAGAAGGGCTGCACCATCGACAAGGGCGCTCTGATAGCGCTTAAGAACTCGGGCCGCGCCTACTTCGGCGGCTACATTGAGGGCAACATCAACGTGAGCGACTTCGCCCAGTATTCGGGCGCCACGGGCAATATGGCCGCTTCGCTGGCCCACCCGCTGAGCCTCCACATCCAGCGCCTCAACCAAATCCGCGCTGCAATCCCCGCCCTGCGCAAGGGTCAGTACAGCACCGACGGCTGCTCGGGCAGCGGCGTGGCAGCCTTCAAGCGCCGCTACACCGACAGCACCACCGACTCCTACGTACTGGTGACCATCGGCGGGGCCGCTACCTTCTCGAATGTGCTCAACGGCACCTACACCGACGCCATCACCGGCGACGTGAAGACTGTGACCGACGGCAAGCTCACCACCGCAGCCTGCTCCGGCGAGGCAAACATGCGAATCTACGTGCTCTCCACGGCCCTGACCCCGGCTCCCGGCAAGGTGGGCACCGACGGACAGTATCTCTACACCACGGCTCCCGTGAGCGTGGCGCAGCCCGGCTACGACGGCAACGAAGAGCCTGAAGACACCTGGACCGTACGCGAAACCTCCAACGGTGGCGGCGGCGAAGTCGACGAGCCCGAGAATCCCATCGAGCCTTCTATGGCCGACGGCGAGCAGGCCGTATTCTTCGAGGACACCAATGGCTGGGGACGCATCAACGTCTACGTCTGGAGCGGCGACGGCGCCACCAAGTACGCCGGCGCATGGCCCGGTTCGTCGATGACATACCTGGGCAACAAGGTGTGGAAGTGGACATTCACCGGCAGCGGAAAGATTGGCGACAATGCCGGAGTGATTTTCAACAACGGCAGCTTCCAGACCGCTGACCTTGTTTGGGTCAACGGCGGCTACTACACCTCGGCCGGCTATGTGAAGACCATCGAGGGGGCCGGTGAGATACCCGACGATCCCGTCACCCCCGTTGATCCCACCGAGGCTTTCACCGTCTACTTCGACAACAGCCTCGACAACTGGGCAAACGTCAACGTCTATATGTGGGACGCCATGGGTACCCTCACCAAGGGCTGGCCCGGCGACGCCATGACCGAGACGGCCACCGTCGACGGCAAGCAGCTCCTGGCCTACACCTACACCCCGACCCGCGAGCTCTCCAACCCGATGATAATCTTCAACAACGGCAGCCAGCAGACCGCCGACCTGGTTCTCCAGCCCAACGGCATCTACACCAGCCAGGGTCTGAACGGCACGGCAGGAGTAGGCCTGAACAGCTATAGCGAAGGCATCACCGTAGCCGTTGCGCAGGGTCGCCTGGTAGTGTACGCCAATGAGCACACCAGCATACCGGCAGTCAGCGCCGACGGCCGCTGCCGGATGCTCGACCTTCGTCCGGGTCGCAACATCTTCGACCTGCCCCGCGGCTTCTACATCGTCAACCGCGCCAAGGTTATCCTCTGATAGCTCAGAGAACGCATATATTGGAGACCGCATCCGCCCGGGTGCGGTCTCTTTTTGCCCTATTGCGTTTTTTTACTAACTTTGCAATATGGAAACTAACAGTTTGCGAACCGTTCCGCCTCAGGTGCAGCAGGCCAAGCTGCGCTTCGGCATCGTCGGCAATGCCCCCGGGCTTATTGCCGCCGTAGAGCGCGCCGTACGCGTTGCGCCCATCGACCTGTCGGTGCTGGTCACCGGCGAGAGCGGCGCCGGAAAAGAGTTTTTCCCTCAGATTATCCACGCTTTCAGCCCGCGAAAGCATGCAAAATATATAGCAGTCAACTGCGGTGCCATCCCCGAGGGCACCATCGACTCCGAGCTGTTCGGCCACGAGAAGGGTGCCTTCACCGGCGCTGTCGACTCCCGCAAGGGCTACTTCGAGGAGGCCTCGGGCGGCACTATTTTTCTGGACGAGGTCGCCGAGCTGCCATTGACGACCCAGGCGCGTCTGCTGCGTGTGCTCGAAAGCGGCGAATACCTTCGTGTGGGCTCCTCGGAGGTGCGTCGCACCAATGTGCGCGTGGTGGCCGCTACCAACGTCAACCTCGCGCAGGCCATCGCCGAAGGGCGCTTCCGCGAGGACCTCTACTACCGCCTGTCGACGGTGCTGATAACCGTTCCTCCGCTGCGCGACCGCGGGGCCGACATCCGCCTGCTGTCCGGAAAGTTTGCCGCCGACTTCTCCGACAAGTACCATACGCCTCCGGTTGCCTTCTCGGCGGAGGCCGACATCCTGATGCGCCATTACCGGTGGCCGGGCAACGTGCGTCAGCTCAAGAATGTTGTCGACCAGCTCTCGCTCTTCGAGGCCGGCTCAGAGATAACACCCGAAATTCTGCGGACTTACTTGCCGGCCGGCGCCGACTCCTATATGCCGACGGCGCCGACGCCGGGGGCACATTCCTACGAGCGGGAGCGCGAAATGCTTTTAGGAATGATTCTTGGTATGCAGCGTCGCATCGACGACCTCCAGAAACGCCTCGACGAAATGGACACACCACCGGCTCAGTTGCTTACCGACATCGAGACGCCGCAAGCAGCCCGGCAGCCCGTTGCCGCCAGCCGTTCGCTGATAGTTATTCCGCGCGCCGAGGCTACCGCCGCCGAAGCCCGCGAAGCCGTAGAGCCGCAGCCCGACGCGAGCCTCCACTCCCTGGAGGAGTCGGAGCGTCGGCTCATAGAGCGCGCACTGGAGGCTTGCGACGGGCGCCGCAAAGCCGCAGCCGCGCAACTGGGCATCTCAGAGCGTACCCTTTACCGCAAAATCAAAGAATATGGGCTGGAATAAGTTTTCCCGAATAGTGGCGGTGGCCGTTATGGCAATAGCGTCGGCCGGTCTGCCCGCCTGCCGCATCAGCTTCACCATGAACGGTTCGGCGATAGACTATACCGTCTATAAGACGATATCCGTCAGTGAGTTTCCCATACGCGCGGCCCTCGTCTATCCTCCTTTGCAGCCGATGTTCGAAAACGCGCTTCAGGACTATATATCGCGCAATACGCGCCTTCAGATGACCGACGGCGCCTCCGACCTCCGCATAGAAGGCGAAATAACCGGCTATGCCTTGTCGCCGCAGGCCGTCACGGAAGATGCATATGCATCGATGACGCGACTGACAATAACGGTGCGCGTTAAGTATACCGACGAAAAGGCCGAGGGCAAGGACGTCGACCAGACATTCAGCGCCTACCGCGACTTTTCAAGTTCGGAGATGATCACCGACGTTCAGGACAGCCTGTGCGAGGAAATATGCGATGAACTGGTCGACCTTATCTTCAACGCGACTCTCGGCAACTGGTAATAAAAATGGAATGAGTTATGAACCGGGATGAGGCACACCAAAATATCGCTCCGCAATTCGCACAGCTGCTGGCCAAGGCCGCGCGCAACCTGCAGGAAGTAGGGCCGGCCGACGATTCGGTGTCGCAGGAGGCACTAAAAGAATGGCCCTACTGCGTGGCCGCTCAGATAATAGCGCTTCAGTGCCGCCCGGCCGGCGAAGAGTTGCGGGCCCGCATAGCACTTGCCGTCGACTGCCCCGCAACAGTCGACCGGCTTCGCCGCGCAGGCTGGAACGACTTCTACCCGCCGCAACCCGAGCCGGACAATACACCCGACACTACGGACGCCATATCGCTCTTTCTCGATAAATACGGTCATCAGAGCCCCGAGGAGGACGCTCTGCTGGAGCGCATGATATTCAACCCCACGCCGGACTACGCCGAAGTCCTCGCCCGCGAGGAGCAGGAAAATCTGCCGTCGGAGCCCGTCGACCCGGACTCACCGGAGGGTCGCATAGATGCCTTCATCCTGAGCAAGCACCCGGCAGCGGCGCCGACGCCCGTAGAGCCGCCCGAGCCGGCCGAGAACCGTACGCCGGTCCACAAGCCGACCAAAGATGTCGCCGGCGAGAGCAACGGCAGCCTGCTCTCCGAGAGCCTCGCCGCAGTCTATATCCGTCAAGGCCGCTATGAGCGCGCCTACGATATTCTGAACGAACTCAGCAAAAAGTACCCGCGCCGAAACGTAATCCTGCTGCCCCAGCTCGCCTTCCTGCGCAAGCTCATCAAAAACGCCGCGGCCGGAGGGGAAGGTAATTGATAATTGATAATTGCTGAGGGCTATAGGGCGGTTGGCGTTGTGGGGCGGCGGTAACCTTGGGGCGTCAATGCTATGGGACGGCGATTAATCTATTGAAAAAGAACTCCGGAGGAGTTCAATATGGTAGCTTTACCTTTGCAGCGTCGGACGACAGACTATCAAAAAGTCAGAGTTCGACGCTGGAAAATTATATGGT
>ENA-ORLW01004051-ORLW01004051.1-human-gut-metagenome-genome-assembly--contig:-NODE-4051-length-10240-cov-3.151432_pt1 | contig 10240 bp, 7 predicted proteins | sample MGYA00243017_ERZ508829 | MGnify/ENA primary metagenome ERZ508829 (study PRJEB26277, sample SAMN04329776) | human gut metagenome | biome: human-associated habitat | host: Homo sapiens | place: USA... | reverse complement strand
ATAATTATAGCATCATCTATAAACAATTGTTTTTTTTAACAATAAAACATTTATATTCAATCAAAAAGCAATTGATAGAAACAAGAATTTAGTTCAACTGCCTTCCAAATGTAATGATTGTATTTGTCTATATCACTGTGCTGGAGATTGTCCTGATGCAAGAAATATAGGATATAATCGATGTCAACTTAATCAGAACCTATTGATTAAAGAATTATGTTTTGAACTTTTAGGAAAGGAGGTGCATTTAAATGAATAATAAGATATCTGAATTAGAGAAAAAAGCATATGACTCAATGTCAAAATTCAAGGAAGCCGTATCAGGAGTATTAGCTATTCAAGCTATAACTTTTGAAGACAACTTGGTTTTAGCATCAGGTTGCGACAATTACGGTTGTACTTGCATCGCATATGAAAAATGTTGCGGTTGCTTTATTCAGTAATAAAAAGTACATAAAAAAACCGCTCATATTGTGAGCGGTTTTTAATTGCTATTAAATCAATTAGCCAATTTTAGCTGCATTAATCTTTATACCAGGTCCCATTGTTGAAGCTACAACAACGCTCTTTAGGTATTGACCTTTAGCAGCAGCCGGCTTAGCCTTAACGATTGCACTCATTAGTGCGTTAAAGTTTTCCTGAAGTTTTTCAGCACCGAATGATGCCTTACCGATTGGGCAGTGAATGATATTTGTCTTATCAAGTCTGTACTCAATCTTACCTGCTTTAATTTCGTTTACAGCCTTTGTAACGTCCATTGTTACTGTACCTGCCTTTGGTGATGGCATAAGTCCCTTAGGACCAAGTACCTTACCAAGACGACCAACAACGCCCATCATATCAGGAGTTGCAACAACAACGTCGAAATCGAACCAGTTTTCACCCTGGATTTTTGCTACTAAGTCAGCATCACCAACGTAATCTGCACCAGCAGCCTTTGCTTCGTCAGCCTTAGGACCCTTAGCGAATACCAAAACCTTTGAAGTCTTACCTGTACCATGCGGAAGTACAATAGCACCTCTGACCTGTTGGTCAGCGTGTCTTGAGTCAACACCAAGTCTGATGTGAGCTTCTACAGTTTCATCAAACTTAGCCTTAGCTGTCTTTGTAATAAGGTCCATAGCCTCATTTGTATCGTAAAACTTTGATTTTTCAACAAGCTTTACGCTATCTTGATATTTCTTTCCTCTAAACATTTCGTATCCTCCTTCGTGGTTAAACGAGATTTTATATCTCTCCCACTTCTCTTAACAAATTAGTCACCGATTAGAACGCCCATACTTCTGCAAGTACCTGCGATCATGCTCATAGCAGCCTCTACGCTTGCAGCGTTAAGGTCAGGCATCTTCTGTTCTGCGATAGCTTGAAGATCTGCCTTTGAAATTGTAGCTACCTTTGTCTTGTTAGGAACACCTGAGCCGCTTTCGATCTTACAAGCCTTCTTGATAAGAACTGCAGCCGGTGGTGTCTTTGTTACGAATGAGAAAGAACGGTCAGCATATACTGTAATAACTACAGGGATAATCAGACCTGCGTCCTTTGCTGTTTTTTCGTTAAATTCCTTTGCAAACTGCATAATGTTTACGCCGTGTTGACCTAGAGCAGGACCAACCGGTGGTGCCGGAGTTGCTTTGCCGGCAGGAATTTGTAATTTAATATAACCTGCAACTTTTTGTGCCATAATGGCCACCTCCTTGAATTTTTCATAGCATATCGCTATATGAATGTGGTAATTGCGGGCATAAAGCCCTCCCACTGTTACCAGAGGGATATTATAAACAGCATTTGCTGTCTATATCAAAATAATTTGATTAACTATTCCATATGTTCAACCTGTGTATAGTCAATTTCAACAGGGGTTTCACGTCCGAACATCGAAACAGCGACGTTAATCTTGCGTGTTTCATTGTTAATGCTCGTAACTTTACCCGAAAAGCCTTCCATAGGGCCTGATTTAATTGAAACAAGATCTCCTACGGTAAAATCAATATCTTTCATACGAATAACTTCAACGCCCATGCGTTCAACTTCTTCGTCCGAAAGCGGAACAGGTTTTGAACCCGGTCCTACGAATCCTGTAACACCACGTGTATTTCTGACAATGTACCAGCTTTCATCAGTCATTATCATCTTGATAATAACATAGCCTGGGAAAATCTTGTGCTGAACTACTTTCTTCTTATCACCGTTTTCCTCAATGACTTCTTCGGTCGGCACCTTGACATCAAGAATTAAATCCTGCATACCACGGTTTTCAACAGATTTCTCAATATTGGCTTTTACCTTGTTTTCATAACCCGAATATGTGTGTGCCACATACCATTTTGCTTCTTCTGCCATAACCGTTCTCCTTCCCTAACAATTCTTTTAATGAATTATAATATGTTAGTTAATAGTTGGAACAATTTTGCAAAACCAAAATCAAGTACGGACAAGATGATTGTAATTATTAAGATAAACACAATAATTACGCCTGTGTTATGAATAAGCTGTTCCTTGTTAGGCCATGTGACCTTTTTTAGCTCAGCCTTAGTATCCTTAAAGAATCTCTTGACTCTTGTACCAAAGCTTGGCTTATTTGCTTTAGATAAATTTGTATCAGCCATTTTTACACATCCTTACTCAATCAAAATTACTTGGTTTCCTTGTGAAGAGTGTGCTTTCTGCAGAACTTACAATACTTGTTCATTTCAAGTCTGTCAGGGTCATTCTTCTTATTCTTCATTGTATTATAGTTTCTCTGCTTGCATTCGCTGCACGCTAATGTAACCTTTACTCTCATTTTTTACACCTCCGCATTTATATATGTTCAGCTCTCTTTTCAAGCATAAAAAAAAGAGCTTTTATTCGAGCAAAATTATTATAACATTATTACAATTATAAGTCAAGCTATTTTTTCATATTTTTTCTTTTATTTTGTTTTTCACGTGTATATTTTCGCGATTTCCTGTATTTATGTACTTTTTTTTGTACTTTAAATATGATATAATTACCTTAATATATATTACGAAAGGATTAAAATTATGGGAGTCAGTATTATACGAGGCGCTATCTCCTCCGGCAAGAGTGATATGTGCCTTAAACAAATAAGTGAAATACACGAAAAAAATCCCGATTCAAAATGTATAATGATTATCCCTGACCATTATTCATACGAAACCGAACGAAAATTTGTTGATTTTTTCGGCGGTATAGGACTTAACAATATTGAAGTTCTTACGCTAAGACGTATGTCCATAAACTTTTTAAGTGCCAAACAACAAAACCATCTTACCGCCCCAGGTAAAATGATGCTTATATATAAGGCTGTTTCGGCGGCGTGCGACGAGCTTTTGAACGTAAAGGATATGGATATAAAACTTATCACCTCTATGCGTCAGCAGGGGTTTCTTGACGTTATGTCGTCACTGATAAGTGAAATGAAGCGTTACCTTATCGCACCCGAAATACTTTTTGAAAAGGCAAATGCATTAACGGACAACAAAACTTTAAAAAACAAACTGATTGCACTTTCAAACGTATTGGAGAAATATCTTTCTTACGTCGAAGAAAGTGGCTGTACCGACAGCGAGGACGACCTTTTTTATCTTGCCAACCGTATCGAAAACGGCACCGAATTTGACGAAAACACTTATATATGGGTAAATCGTTTTGACAAATTTATGCCGCAGCAGATTTGCGTACTTGAGGCACTTCTGAAAAAAGGCGTACATATGACGATAAGTGTATGCTGTCCTGTTACAGAATACGAGAACGAACGCGAAATTTATCTTCAGACCGAAAAGACTGTACAAAAAGTTTACGAACTGTCGCAAACATACGGTCTTGAAAACGAATACACCGCCTCTGACGGACTTTGTCACTTAAAAGGCAAAGACGACCTATACAAGCTTTTCAGATATTGGACAGAGGACTTTGTATATCCCGACAAGCCTAAAAATACGGCACTTTTTCAAAGTCGTGACACCTACGGTGAAATCGAACGAATTGCCTGCAAAATCGTTGACCTTGTCCGCGATGACGGCTATCGTTTTAAAGATATTGCACTGTTATGCGGTGATGAAAATGATTACAGACATCTTATAGAGGCTGTTTTCTCCGAATACGAAATACCGTATTTCACCGACAGAACAATCATTTTGAGTGACCACCCTATCGCAATGCAGATTTTATCTTTATTCGGTATTCTAGAAGACGATTGGAGCTATGATTCTGTTTTTCGTTATCTTCGTGCCGGTTTTATTTACAGAAAAGAACAACACGGAAAGTTAAAATTTTTCAAGTCGATTAATCAAGAAGAAATAGATATACTTGAAAACTTCGTGTTGAAGCACGGCATAAGAGGCGGTTCAAAGTGGCTCGGTGAAAAAGAGTGGCTTGGCGAAAACAATATCGTAGACACTGCTTTTCAAACAGAGTCTGAAGAAGATGCAAATGAAGTTATAGAAAAACTCCGTCACGAAATAGCCGCACCGATTGCGTCATTCAAAGAAAAAACAAAAGGCAGAAAAACGGCCGTAGAATTTGCAACGGCATTGTTTGAATATCTTGAGGACATCAACCTGTATAGCGGATTAAAATCCGACATCACAAAATTCCAAAAAGACGGCAAACTGAACGAATCCGAACAATTTACGAAAATATGGAACCTTATTCTTGATATATTAAATCAAGTCACAATCGCACTTGACGGCGACAAAATTAACATTTCGGAATTTGCGGAATATATAACGGTAGGTCTGTCGCAATGCGAAATACGCACTATTCCATCGGGTATTGACCAAGTGTATGTAGGAAGTGTGGAAAGGAGCAGTCATACAAGCGTTAAGGTAATGTTTATTGTCGGCGCAAAAAGCGGTACTTTTCCTACGGGTATTGCATCCGAGGGTTTTCTTTCAAACCGCGACAGATGCACTTTGCAGGAAGAATACGGCGTAACTCTTGCACCCGATACTAAAAAGAAACTTGACGAACAGTATTTTAAGGTTTACAGAGCATTATGCGCGGTAAGCGAAAAATTGTATTTCAGCTATTCAATTCAAAATGAAGAAGGCAAGTCACAATCACCGTCGCATATGATAAATGACATAATGCGTAAATTCCCTAAAATGACCGTATCGGATAACCTTTTAAACGACCCATTGAAAGACGGAATTTACATTTCCACCCCGCAAGCAACAATACACAGAATGCTTATCAATATGTCCGACAGATTTAACGGCAGTAAAAATCAGTTATGGGAAATCGTATACGATTGGTACAAACACCAAACAAAATGGAAACCTATGCTTTCGCTTATGAAACGTGCCGATTATTACAGTGAACGCGGTGTAATGCTTGACAGCGATATATCAAATATGATGTATGACGGCAAAATCACATACAGTGCAACGCGTATCAACACCTATGCCGCTTGTCCGTTCCAATACTTTTTAAGATACGGACTTAACGCACAAGAACGTGACGTGTGGGAAGTCAATTCTTCAAATATCGGAACATATGCTCACGAAGTTATCAGACAATTCTGCGATACCGTTGAGGACGGTGCAAATACAAACGAAGATAAAATAGACCGTTGGCGTAATTTGACTGACGAAAAACGTGACGATATTATAGGCGGTATTATAAATGAATCGTGCAGCAATCTGCTGTCGTCAGACGTTCGCGACAAAGAACGTACCGCGAATATTTTCACGCGCATGGGCAAAACAATTTCAAATGCCGCAATACTTGTTCAAAAAACACTTTCTGCCGGCAATTTTGCCGAGAACGGTATGGAATACGATTTTGAAGAAGATATTTCCGATACAGTCGCATTAAAAGGCAAAATCGACCGAATAGACATATGCCGCGACGGTGACAAATCATATCTTAGAATTATCGACTACAAGACAGGTAAAACGGTTTTTGATATAAAAAATATTTACAACGGCTATAATATGCAGATGGTTATATATGCCATTGCCGCAAAAATTAAACATGCCGACACTGATGTGGCAGGTATTTATTACACAGGTGTGCGTGATGAAATAAAGGAGCTTAACTCATCAACTACAGAGGACAATATAGTTGAGTCCAACAAAAACGCACTAAAACTTGACGGTGTAACATTCACGGACGAAGACGAACAACTTCAAACAAAACTGCTTTACAATATGGATAACAAATTCCTTGAAAGCGGTCAAGTTTCATTTACAAACATAAAAACAGGTACAAAAACAGGTTTTAAAGAAGTTCACACCACAGATGAAATTAACGGTCTAATGAAATATGTGGCTGATACAATTATTGAAATGGACAGCAATATCAGAAACGGCAAAATAAGCCTTAGTCCGTACACCACATCAAATTCAAGTGTATGTGATTACTGTTCTTACTCCCCTGTCTGCAAATTCGACCAAGACAGCTGTACACCGCGTATTGCGGATTCATCGGTCAAAAAAGAAGATATTTGGGAGATATTAAAAACAAAAGGCGCGGCGTTAAAAAACAACAAATCGAAAGGAGTTGACGAAGATGCCTAATTGGACAAAAGAACAAGAAAAAGCGATATATGAGCCGTCAGGCAAGAAAAACATACTTGTTTCCGCCGCCGCAGGCTCTGGTAAAACGGCGGTACTTGTCGAACGTATCGTAAATCTTATAACCAACTCCGAAAACCCTTTTCCGATAGACAGTATATTGGTAGCAACGTTTACGGAGGCGGCGGCTACCGAAATGAAAGAAAGAATTATAAACAGAATTAACAAATCATATCGTGAGGCACTTGAAAACGGCGATATTGCACAAAGCAAATATTTAAAAGAACAAATGCACCTTACAGCAGGTGCGGATATTAACACAATCGACGCATTTTGTTTACGTGTGGTCAAAAACAATTTTCACGTTTTAGGTGTTGATCCGAATTTCAGCATTATGGACACCAACGAGGACAAAATGCTCATTGACGATACATTAACCGATTTATTCGCGGCACTTTACGAAACAGAAAACGAAGAAAACAAAAATCGTTTTCAACGCCTTGTAACAACTTACGCATCAAACCGCGATGATGAGGGATTGAAAAAAGTTATACGCAAACTTTACAACTTTATACAGTCATTCCCCGATCCGATAAAATGGCTTTACGACAAAGCGGCTATGTATGACAATAATATGTCGCAAAGTGTATGGTTTAAGGAAATATTTTTATCAGTCCACAAAGAGAACATTTTAAAACATCACGGCGAATTTTGGGACAAGCTGATAAAAGAAATGATTGGGATTGTAAAGAAAGTATATCCCGATACAGATACTTCCGTACCGCCGGTTTGTATTCCTGAATGTGAGCAATATTGGGGAAAGATGTGGGAGTACATATGTATATGCGCCGACAGTGTAAAAGCATTAAAATCAGCTGAATCATTTGACGAAGTCGGCTCAGCATACGATACTTACATCGCCAAAACAAAGCTTGGAACAGCCGTAAGAGCATACAAAAAAGCTGAATCGCCGATTGAAGAGTGGCAGTATTACTCGAACAAATATAACTCTATGCGTGAAGATTTACTTAGCAGTACATCTTACTTGCCTAACGGCACTGCCGAGCAATTTAACAAGTATGTTCACTCGGAAGAATTGAAACAAACGATTGACGATATTGTTTGGATAACGGTTTTGTTCTCGGAACTTTATGAGAATGCAAAAGCAAAAAAGAACATCAAAACATTCTCCGATATTGAACATCTTGCCTATCGTCTTTTCAGCGAAAATGAGAATATAAGAAACGAATATTCGCTGAAATATAACGAAATACTTATAGATGAATATCAAGATACAAACGGCTTACAGGATTCGATTTTCACGCTTATTTCAAGAGATAATAAAAATATGTTTATGGTCGGCGACTTAAAGCAAAGTATATATCGTTTCCGCGGTGGTGACCCGACTATTTTCAAGAAAAAATACAGCCTTGACAGTGATGAAATCGAAATTATACACCTTTCACAGAACTTCAGAAGTCGTATGCAGGTTATCGACAGTATAAATGACGTGTTCAGATTTAATATGTCGCAGGATGTCGGTGACGTTGATTATAACGACACTGCCGCTTTGCAGCGTGAAGAAAGCCGCGAATGTTATATAAACACCGCCGAAAATGCTCGGAATGACTACAAATCCGAATTTTACTGTATCGGAAAATCGAAGGATTCAAAAGAATCTTCTTCCGATTATCTTGAGGCAGTTACCGTGGCAAACAGAATAAAAGAGCTTGTTGACAGTCATTTCAAGGTTTATGACGGCAACGGAAAATATCGTGATTTGAAGTACAGCGATATAGTCGTTCTTATGCGTTCGACAAAAGTAAACGGCGAACTTTTGCAGGAAATATTAGAATCAAACAACATACCGTCATTTTTGCAAAAGGAAGAATATTTTGAAAAACGTGAGATAAAGCTTATGCTTACACTTATTTCACTTATCAACAATCACATTCAGGATATTCCACTTGTAAGCGTTATGCGTTCACCGATAGGTAATTTTACCGAAAACGAACTTTCAAAAATCAGGCTTGAAAACAGAGCCTCATCTTTTTACAATGCCGTAAAATATTATAAATCGTCTTGCGATGATTTGACGAAAGAAGAACAGAAACTTTCAAAAAAATGCAAGAGCTTTCTAAAAGACCTTGACCGTTGGCGCGGATATGTTAAGATTAAGTCAATCTCCGCGTTGATTTGGACGTTGTATGAAGAAACGGGTTTTTACGACTTTATGGGTGCTCTCGAAGGCGGTGACGAGGCACAGGCAAATTTAAAACTTTTATATGAACGTGCAAGAAAGTATGAGGAATCGGGCTTTAAGGGTATCTTCAACTTCATTCGATATATCGAAAGAATTGAAAAGAGAAACGAAGATTTAAGCGGCGCTCAGCTTATCAATGAAAACCACAATGTTGTACGAATTATGACAATACACAAAAGCAAAGGTCTTGAATTTCCTGTTGTATTTATTATGCGCACAACTAAAAATATGCTTGCCGAAAAACCTACGGAGGAACACAGAATACAACTTCACAAAGATTTGGGGATCGGCATTGATTATATAAATTATGAAAATTTATATTTAAAAAAGCTGATGTTTACAAAATATATAAAGCGACAAAATCAATCCGAAACGCTTTCGGAAGAATTGCGTCTTTTGTATGTCGCAATGACTCGTGCAAAAGAAAAATTAATTATTGTTTCGTCCGACAAATACAAAGATGAAAATGAGTTTAATCAAAAAATCCAAGAAGCAGTATATAATGCAAAGACAATGCCAAAGTACATCATCGCATCAAAAGCAAAAAAATATTCCGATTGGCTGATTCCGTCAATAGGCATATCGTTAAATCACTGGAATTTCATACCAAGATTTCTTGCCAAAACCACTGTATCGGACGTCATCAAAGAAAAACAAGAAACGATAAAGGTCAAAAACATTGATGAAATGCGTGAAAAAGTGCAAAAGCTCCTTGAATTTCATTATGAACGTCCGCAATCCGGCAACATTCCGACAAAAACATCCGTAACGGCAATAAAAGAAATGACAGAAGAAGAACTTACACGAAAAAGCGACATTGAATACGAGCCGATTTATATGATGCAAAAACCTGACTTTATGCGTACAGAAAAACTCGGTACACAAATCGGTACGGCGCACCATCAGCTTATGGCATTTTTCGATATTGAAAAGATTAAGACGCTTACCGAAAACAATTACGCCGACTTTGTCGCATCCGAGCTTGTCCGCGTCACAAATGACGGTCAGATTGACAGCAATGTTGTTTCGGATAAAAATATAGCCGATATGATATGCAAAAATGTCACAAGCTTTTGGAAAAGCGATATGGGTAAAGAAGTTTTAAGTGCAAAAAAAGTATATCGTGAAAGTCCTTTTGAAATATCAATTCCGGCATATGAATACGACAACACTTTACCGGACGAGTACAGAAACGAACAGATTATTTTACAAGGTATTATTGACTTATACTTTGAGGATAAAAACGGTGATATAATCCTTGTCGATTACAAAACCGACAAATGCACTTCCAAAGCAGAACAACTTGCAGTTGCAAAAAAATATGAAAAGCAATTAATTCTTTATGCACGTGCCATGGAAAAAATCTTAAAAAAATCTGTAAAAGATAAATATTTGTATTTATTTTCTCCGCAAAGTGTGGTAAAATTAGATTAGTAAATTTTTTTGAGGTGATATA
>ENA-ORLW01004035-ORLW01004035.1-human-gut-metagenome-genome-assembly--contig:-NODE-4035-length-10292-cov-2.332844_pt1 | contig 10292 bp, 14 predicted proteins | sample MGYA00243017_ERZ508829 | MGnify/ENA primary metagenome ERZ508829 (study PRJEB26277, sample SAMN04329776) | human gut metagenome | biome: human-associated habitat | host: Homo sapiens | place: USA... | reverse complement strand
TTCACAAATCACAAAAGTTTAAATGAGTTCAATATATGGAAAATTAGTAATCTTTACGTTATGAGGTTGTGTAGTATTAAGATATTATATAATTGCATTGAAGTTTTTATGTAAAAATATTGTAAAGGAAAGATGTTGTATGGGATGGTTGGTGCATCGTGCTCTCTGGCGCACGGTTTGCGCTGCTGCATTGGGTGATGGGTGGTTTGTGCTGATAAATTTATTAACTTTGTGGCGGAGCGCACTTGAGTTCCGCTACAAAGGAGTCTGAAATCATAAAAATATAGAAGTAAGATGTTAAGATTAAATTGTTTCATCAAAGTGTCCGCAGAAAATCGCGGAACAGTATTGTCGGCTGCCAAGCGGCTTACAGAGGCTTCGCTTAAGCAGGACGGTTGTGTGGCATATGATGTTTTTGAAAGTGCAACACGTCCGGAGGTTCTGTTGATTTGCGAAACGTGGCGTGACCAGAGCGCGCTTGATGCTCACAGTGCATCGGACGTGTTTGTCAAGGAGGTCGGCATCATGAATGAGCTGGCAGAAATGAAGCTGGAAACTTTTCAGTTCTGAACCGTAATTAACCGTATTTTTTAGGATTGGCCTTCCGCAAGCGTGTCAACTGCGGGAGGCCAATTTTTCGGCGGCTGTTCTCATCTGTGTGAGCTGGTTGTGGTCACCGTTGATGAAACGGAACTTCACGAGTACGTTCAGGTCCCGGTCGACCATGGCGTAGACCGGTGTTTCTGTTTCGGAAGTCATGCCGTAACCGTCAGAGTCCATCCAGTAACGTCCGTCGGGAATGAGTTGCCACGAAACTTCAGCCACTCCGTTATGGAATTGGCGAATGAAGGACGGGTATCTGGCCCGGAGTGACCGGGCTGTGCGTACTGCGTCTTCATCCAGGGTGTCAATTGATGTCCAGTCAATGTCATTTTCCGTGAAGTGTGCCCATTTAAGGTCTACGGTCATGATTTCAGTGGCGGTCTGGCGGTTGTGGTCAAGCAGATAGCGTTGTTTCCACCAACCACCTACGGAGACCGAAATGGATGCCATGTTTTCACCGAGATTGTCCCAGTCGTAATGGCTGCCGCGGTATGTGTCGGTCATAAGCGTCCGGTACAGTTTTTGTCCGTCGCTTTCCGGTTCGCCGACATGCAGCAGTTTTTTCAAGATGCTGTTCATTAACCTCATTCTTCTATCATTACGTATTCAACATATTCGGGATTTATGGGGAACCATTTGTCAAGCTGACAGTCGGCACGGATTTCCATTTCCGGAGTGATGTGCTTTGACATTTTCTGAACCAGAATGGCAAGCGAGGTAATTTCATCAAGCCAGCCAATGATGGGGATGCGCTTGGCATCAAATATGTCAACCGGGAGTATGAGGTAGGCCAATGAGCCGAATATGGCCAGTTTGTCGGCACGAGGGGTGCTTTTGCTTGTCATCACATACCACATGAGCAGGACAGGGCGTGTTGCGGTGCGGCCGGCTTTGCGGCTCCAGTTGCGGATGCTCTCCCAGAGAGCAGTGTAATCAATTTTGAATATTGCCATAGTTACAAAATTATAGTGTTTATATAATATATAGATGCAGTTGCCGGCAAAATCTATCAGCCGGGTGATTATTTTTTTATTTGAATCAGATTTTTGTATAGGAATGAGTGGGCATATGTGTATTGGCACAGATGTCAGGTGGCAAATGAATATGAGCCTCTGGATAAAAATATTTGAGCCTGCAAACAAAGTGTATTTCAGAAATCCATGTTAACTTTGCAATAGAACATAAAAGATTCATATATGGAACAGTTGAAGGTACTTGACTACTCGAATGTGTTTATTGCCAGTTATTTCACTGACGACAAAGAGTGTGCTCACCCTAATGCGGAGCATACGCTAATCTATATTGTGTCAGGCGAATTGGAAATTACCGACAATGGTAGGAAATCCATTCTCCATCCGGGGGAGTGTGCGTTTATGCGCCGCGACCATAAGATGTATTTGCAGAAACGAGTGAAAGATGGTGTACCTTATCACTCGGTGGTGCTGAAATTCAACCGTAAATTCCTGCGTGAGTTTTTCTCAACCATAGACAAAAACGCTTTGCCGGAACATTCAAAACGCAGTAAAAAAAGTCTGACTGTTTTGCCAGCGTATCGCCCCGACATCAAGAGCCTCTTTGAGTCGATACTGCCATATTTCGAGTCTGATACCCGTCCTGCCGACGCTTGGCTTCAGTTGAAGATGACCGAAGGGCTGTATGTGCTGCTCAACACCGACAATAATCTATACGCCTCTCTCTTCGATTTTGCCGATCCGTGGAAGATTGACCTGATGGAGTTCATGAACGAGAACTATATGCACGTGTTGTCAATGGAGGAAATGGCAAGTTACACAGGGCGAAGCCTTGCGTCTTTCAAACGCGATTTCAAAAAAGTCAGTGATGTGTCGCCTCTGAAATGGATTATAAACCGACGGCTGGAAGCTTCCTACGATCTTATAAAACAGGGTTGTGCCAACATCACTGATGTTTGCTACAAGGTTGGGTTCAAGAACCTTTCCCATTTCAGCAAAGTGTTTAAGGAGAAATACGGAGTGGCACCGACGGCTATTATAGCATAATAAAAACATGGAAGAGATACGTATTGATTGTGCCAGCCAAACGGCAGAGGAATTGGCATTGGCCAAACGGCAGGCCCAATTGGTTTTCAAGTTGAACCACACAATGCCAATGACAGAGGAATATGACGCACTTGTGCATGAGATATTCCAGACAATGGGGGAAGGAAGCCGTGTGAACGCTCCGCTGTCAGGAGTACGATTCCACAAAGTGGCTATCGGCAAGAATGTGGTCGTAATGCCGGGATGCCTGATGATGTCGGCTGGAGGCATAACAATTGAAGATGGAGCTTTGATTGCTGCCAATGTGCAGTTGATTTCTAACAATCACGATTTGACGCACCGTAATATCATAACCTGCAAGCCGGTGCGCATTTGCCGTAAGGCGTGGGTTGGGGCAGGAGCCACAATATTGCCCGGAGTTACAGTTGGAGAAAACGCCGTTGTGGGAGCAGGAAGCGTTGTGACTCATGATGTAGCCCCAAATACAATAGTAGCCGGAAATCCGGCACGCTTCATAAAAAGATGCGACAATCATGAAGAAAACTGACTTGGATAAAAGTATAACCATAAGAGTGGAACGGCACGACGATCATGAAAAGATAGCGCAGGTTGTGCGCAATGCTTTCGCCGGAGCTGAGCATACAGATGGCACAGAATGGCAGTTGGTATCACGGTTACGTTATAGTGAAGACTATATTCCTGGCCTTTCATTGGTTGCAGAAATAAATGGCTTGGTGGTAGGCCATATAATGATGACAAGATTACGCATTGCCGATAAAATTGGATTGGCATTGGCTCCTTTGTCAGTTGCTCCTGAATATCAGAAAAATGGGATAGGGGGTATGTTGGTTGAGGCAGCTCATGCCGAAGCAGCCAAACTGGGTTATCATTATTCTGTTGTGCTGGGTGATGACCGTTACTATTCGCGTTTTGGCTACCGACAGGCATCGGAATTCGGCATATTACCTCCGTTTGATGTTGAATCACGCTTCTTTATGGCAAAGAAACTGTCCGATTCAGAATCATTTGACAATAGTGTTGTCAAATATGCTCCGGAATTCATGATGTAATGACAACATAGATATATTCTTGAATATGAAAATGAGTGATTTATCGTGGAAAGGACATTTGTCCATGTTATGTGCAAACTCCATGTGGGGATTGATGTCACCAATGGCAAAATTTGTCATTCTTGGTGGTGCGGTAACCCCACTTGTTTTGACGGATATGCGTATATTCGGTGCGATGGTTTTGTTTTGGATTGGTTCACTTTTTAAAAAGCAGGAGCATATTCCACCGAAAGATATGCTGCGACTTTTTGGCGCAGCACTTTTAGGCATTGTTTTTAATCAGGGATGCTTCATTTTCGGAGTAGGCCTGACTTCGCCTGCCGATGCTTCAATTATAACGACGAGTATGCCGTTATGGGCCATGATACTTGCTGCATTCATACTTAAAGAACCTATAACCGCTAAAAAGGTAATCGGCATAGCGTTGGGAGCAACTGGTGCGATGTTGCTGATATTCGGTGGCGGAAACGAAGCCGGGTCGGCAAACGGGAACTCATATGCAATATTTGGAGATATACTTGTGCTGTGCGCACAGTTAAGCTATGCGTTGTATCTGGTGCTATATAAGGATTTCGTAAATAAATATTCGTTGTTTACGATAATGAAGTGGATGTTCACTTATTCTTTTATATGCGTTACACCTTTTGCCGCAAACGACATAATGGCAGCAGATTGGCAGTTGCTTACCATGAATCAGATCTTATACATAGGATTCATTGTCGTGTGCGCCACTTTTCTCGCCTATGTGCTGATAGTGGTAGGGCAACAGCGACTGAGGCCCACAGTTGCAGGAATGTATAATTATGTTCAGCCAATTGTGGCCTGTATTGTTGCTGTATGTTGGGGCATGGATTCATTCAATGTGGTTAAAGGTATTGCCGTCGTGTTAATATTTAGTGGAGTCTATCAAGTTTCAACGAGTAAAAGCCGAAAAGACATGAAACTTGAAATATCATAGTTCTAATGACAATGTGGGGCTGAGCCTCGCAACAAATATGATCAAGAATGTCTGATTGAGCCTTACGACAAAATAGATTGAGCCTCGCAGCAAAGACGCTGCGGGGCTTTGTTTTTAATTTTGTGACATCAAACTCAAATTGAAAATAAAATGAAACGGATATTTGGCATTATGGCATTGAGCCTGTGCGGTATGTTATTCCCGCAATGCAAGGCCGCCGATTTGGAGGCTTCTGAAAACGGAGCTATTTCCGCACCGATTGACTCGACAATAGTGATTGAGCGGAATGTGATGGTGGATATGCGCGATGGAGTGAAACTCGCTACAGACATTTACAAGATGAAAGGACTGGAGCGTGGGCCGGTGCTTCTCACTCGTGGGCCATACAACAAGAACGGACTTTGGATGAGCGAGCGCGACCGCTTCTTGAAAGCAGGTTACATTGTTGTAAGTCAGGATGTGCGCGGACGCTATGCGTCTGAAGGCGTGTTCGAACCACACAAAAATGAAACAGCCGACGGAGTTGACTGCATAGAGTGGATTATGGCGCAGCCTTGGTGCGACGGCAGCATCGGCACATTCGGCGGCTAATATCTCGGTGGCACACAATGGTTACCGGCTCGTGAAAATCCGGTCGGACTCAAAGCGATGGTTCCAGAAGTGACATTCTCCGATATGTATGAGGGTAACACCCATCCCGGAGGTGTTAAAGTGCTTCACGACCTTCGATGGACAGCCGCCGACATCTTACGCGATGTGGTGCGTCGTAAGCGTGAGGCAGGGGAAGCAGTTCCATCTGAAAGCGAGTTGCCAGATGTGAACACGGTGCTTGATGTGCTTCCTGTCGGTGGTCACCCGATGATAAAGGAATACACCCCGTTTTACCGTGAATGGCTCGACCATACTACAAACGGCGCATATTGGGACAGCATCTCGCCAAGTGCCGGCTACCATAACATCACAGCCCCCGCTATGAACGTCAGCGGTTGGTACGACATTTTTATTGACGGTACCATAAAGAATTATATGGGTATGAAGGAGAAAGGAGCATCGGCTGAATCACGCCATCCGAAACTCATTCTCGGTCCGTGGACCCACATGAACCTTACCGGGCACTTCCCCGAAAAAGATTTCGGCGCCGGAGCAAGCAGTGATGCCATAGACATGAACGGTATGAAGTTGCGTTGGTATGACCGCTGGTTGAAGGGTGAACAGAATGGAATAGACACAGAAGATCCGGTGCTGATTTATGTGATGGGAGCCAACCAATGGCGCACGGAGAAGGACTGGCCACTACCCGATACCAAATATGTAGATTATTACTTGCACAGTGATGGAAAAGCCAACTCGCTCAATGGCGACGGCACACTTTCTACGGCTAAACCCACATCAGATGAGCATAGCGATACCTACACTTACGACCCGATGAACGCCGTACCCACTATTGGCGGCCAGGTCATTCTTCCGGGAGAAAACTCTATGGGGCCGCGTGACCAGCGCGAAGTTGAGCAGCGTGAGGATGTGTTAGTCTATACCACACCGGTATTGGAGAAACCTGTTGAAGTGACCGGGAATATCCATCTGAAACTATACATTTCATCGGATGCTCCCGACACTGATTTTGCTGCAAAGCTCGTTGATGTGTATCCTGACGGAACAGCAATGATACTGACCAACGGCATACTCCGCGCACGCTTCCACAAGTCGCTTTATGAGGAAAACCTACTTATCCCAGGCAATGTATATGAGCTTGACATCAATCTGTTGGCGACATCCAACCTTTTCAAGCCCGGCCACCGCATCCGTCTGGAGGTATCATCAAGCAACTTCCCTCAGTTTGAACGCAACAGCAACACCGGCGGCGTAATCGCAGACGAGACAGCCGAGCAATACCGCAAAGCTGTAAATACTGTATATCACTCCGAAAAATACCCCTCGCACCTCATTCTTCCTATCATTGATAGATAAAATGGGTCTGCGAACAAAACAGCTCAAACCTCACGATGAAATTGTTATGGCGCTTTTTATGTAAATTTGCATAATAAAAATGTATATGAATATGGAACTCATAAAAGATAGGGAATTTGGTGGAGAACGTCCGCTGTTTGAGTCGCATAATGTGCGGCTGGAGAATGTTATAATCCGAGAAGGTGAATCAGCCATAAAGGAATGCAGCAACATTGAGGCTGTGGATTGCCGGTTTGAGGGTAACTATCCTTTCTGGCATGTGCATAACTTCAAGATAGAGCGTTGCTACTTTGATGTCGGCGGCAGGTCGGCCCTGTGGTACAGCGACAATCTTCAGATGAAAGACACCGTGATAGATGCTCCCAAGATGTTCCGCGAGATGCAGAACATCGACATTGAGAATGTCACCATCAATGATGCGGATGAAATATTTTGGCGTTGCAAGAACCTCCGCATCAAAAATCTGAAGATACACGGTGGCACTTATCCCTTTATGTTCAGCGACAACATAGAGATTGACGGGCTGGAATCAGACAGCAAGTATGTGTTTCAATATGTGAAGAATGCCGTGATCCGGAATGCGAAGATTACGACAAAGGACGCATTCTGGGAAGTGGAGAACGTGACAATATATGACTCCGAACTAAACGGAGAGTATCTTGGCTTGCACTCAAAGAACCTGCGTCTTGTCAACTGCCATATCACAGGAGAACAACCACTTTGCTATGCTCACGACTTAGTGCTTGAAAACTGTACTTTTGGCCCGGACTGTGACCGTGCGATGGAATACAGCACGCTCCGGGCCGACATCAAGGGTAACCTTGCCAGCATCAAGAACCCTATGAGTGGAGAGATAAGCATTGACAGTGTCGGTGAAATCATTATTGATGAAAACATCAAGGCTCCCGCCGATTGCAAAATCACCATCCGTAATAAATGAATAACGCGATGCCAGTAACCTCGCAAAGGCATATCTTTCTGGATGCCTTGCGAGGATTTGCTCTTTTGGGAGTTTGTCTTGCCAACTATCCTGAGTTTTCGCTCTATACTTTTCAACCATATGCAGTAATAGAGGCTATGCCGACGGCTGCATCTGATAGGGTTGTTAAATTTCTGCAATATCTGTTTATTGACGGCAAATTTTATACCCTCTTTTCGTTGTTGTTCGGTATAGGCTTCTCAATCATCATCTCCCATGCGGCAGAACGTGGAGCAAGCGGTTTCAAGATTTTTTACCGCCGAATGGCAATCCTTGCACTTATCGGCTGCACTCATCTTATGGTGGTATGGAGCGGAGATATTTTGCTGCTCTACGCAGTGCTTGGAATGCTGTTGCCATTGTTCCGCAATATGGCTGACCGAAAGATATTGATTACAGCAGGTGTATTGTTGCTATTGCCAGTCTTGGTTGATGGCATGGCTGAACTTTGCGGCCTGTTTCTTGCTAAGTACCCTTACGACCAGTGGTGGCACTATGCCGGAATTTACGGAATCACAGAAGAAAACTTCGGCACATGGCTTCGTGATGCCGGGAGTTATCGTGAGGTTCACCAATTCCTTATCCAAGGCGCATGGGAGCGAATGTATGAGTTTATTGACGGCAATCGCTATTTCAAGGTGTTGGGATTGTTTCTCATCGGTTTTGTGATTGGTCGCAACAAAATATATGCGGATCTGAAAGCACATACAACCTTGTTTAAACGGGTTGCAGTATGGGGCTGTGTGATTGGACTCCCACTGTCGTTGTTATATGCTTACAACGGATTCTGCTCCCATCCGTTTGGAAATACAGTACACACCATCCTCTACACCGTCAGCGTCTATCCATTAGGATCTGCATATGCTGCGCTACTTGGTTTGTTCTGCATCAAACGCAAGGATTGGATTGTGTGGCGATGGTTTGCGGCACCAGGACGAATGGCATTGACCAACTATATAAGCCAGTCGGTAATCGGTATGTTCATGTTCTACGGCATTGGCTTGGGGCTTGGTGCCGGAGTCGGATTGGGAGAAACAGAGCTGATGGCAATGGGTGTATTTGTGTTACAGATCTTGTTCAGCATGGCCTGGTTGTCAATGTTCCGGTTCGGCCCGCTTGAATGGGTATGGCGAATGCTCACATACGGCAAATGGCTTAGAATTTTACATTGAGTGGCCAAGGTAACAAAGAAAAATACCTGTAGATTTATGAGCCTGATAGTGTCGAAATGGTAGACGTGCATCCTTGATGAGCTACGCGGAGATATGTGCCCCGAACTGTCGCCGTGCCCGGAGTATAGAATAACAGAACTGGGATTGTCGTTAATTCCAATCATTGACAGTATGATGCAGTGGGGTGAGGAGTATATGGAAATATTTGAGAAGAAATATGGAAAAAAGTGAGTGGCCTGCGAATATTGTCACGAGGATTCGGCAGCTCTATCCTGTAGGGGACGAAGTGTTGCAGTTACTGCTGAGCCGTATGGATAGGCTTGTTATCCCGGCCAAGAGCATAATTGTGGAAGGAGGGAAAATAGACCGTAGGGTATATTTTATTGAACGCGGCATCACACGGTCGTACAGTCTATACGATGGGAAGGAGGTGACCACATGGTTTTCTGAGGAGGGTGGAATCGCTTGCAGTTCTAATTCATTGTATCGTAATCATGCTGGATTTGAGTATGTGGAGACTCTTGAGCAGACGGTGGCATTTGTCATTTCAACAGATGCGCTCACCAATCTTGTGAGTACCAATATTGAGTTGGCCAATTGGTGGCGTATCCAGCAACAGGAAATATTCTTATCATTGCAGGATTTACACCTGGCTCGGCTAAACCTTAGCGGTGAGCAGCGCTATCTTATGATGCTCCGCGAATTTCCGGCAGTGTGCCGACGAGTCAATCTCGGTTACGTAGCTTCGTTTCTTGGACTTAGTCAACCATCGCTGAGCAGAATTAGGGCTTGCATCAGATCTTTTTAACATAGGGCAAAAAAACGCTGTCATGTAATGGCTATTTTTGTTGTCTAAAAGCTAATGACAATAATGAAAAGTGAACGACAGAAGTGCCTTGACGGCGAAAATTTCAACGGCGGCGATCCGGAACTTGCAGCCATGACCATCAATGCAAAGCGGATAATACATAGGCTTAACATCACCGATTATGCGGACACCGCAACCCGGCGACAGCTGTTTGAACAACTGTTTGGCAGAATCGGCCCTGACGTTCATATTGACATCGATTTCCATTGCGAATATGGCAAGCATATTTTGATTGGTAACCGGACGATAATCAACATGAACTGCACGTTTGTCGATATTAATATAGTTGAGATTGGTAACGATGTATTCATAGCGTCAATTGTCCAGATTTACACTGCTACTCAGTCAAACGTGGTGTCAGAGCGAATAGTTCCTGACTGGAATACTGGCAATGGTATCTGTCATACCTATGCTCTGCCGGTTAAAATCTGCGACGGAGCATGGATAGGAGGTGGTACGGTTATTCTGCCAGGTGTAACAATCGGGCGTAAAAGTGTAATCGGAGCCGGCAGCGTAGTCACCAGATCCATTCCCGACAATTGTGTGGCGGTAGGTAATCCATGCCGCATGATCCACAGAATTGAAAATGGAGAATAAGTGGGAAAGTTTTTCTCATATCGTTTTCGATATAGATGGCACACTGATAGACACTGAAT
>ENA-ORLW01004033-ORLW01004033.1-human-gut-metagenome-genome-assembly--contig:-NODE-4033-length-10304-cov-6.756038_pt1 | contig 10304 bp, 9 predicted proteins | sample MGYA00243017_ERZ508829 | MGnify/ENA primary metagenome ERZ508829 (study PRJEB26277, sample SAMN04329776) | human gut metagenome | biome: human-associated habitat | host: Homo sapiens | place: USA... | reverse complement strand
GAGCTTCCCGCATAATAAAAAAGCAGAGAAAAAACGCAAGAAAGCGGACAGCAAACGCTGTCCGCCCCCTTGCAAGACACGGTGTCAACTTATGTCCCTATGAACATTACCCGAACGGTTACAGGGTTTTGTCATGCCCTTTGACCCTTATTTTGACCCTTTATAGATTTCAAAGAGCATTTGCGGCAATCGTTTTAACCGGAGACTTTCTGAATAAATTCCTCCATGCGGTCAGCGGATTGCTGCCGCATTTTTTGCGATACATGACCATACACATCCAAGGTAAAGCTGGCGGTGGCATGGCCCAGATTGGATTGCACTGTCTTGATGTCATCGCCGCTCTCAATGGAAGCCACAGCAAAGCTGTGCCGTAAGTCATGGAACCGTTCCTCCGGCATACCAATCTCGCTTACAATCGCCTTAAACTTTTTATAGACAGTGCAATGGCACAAATGGCCACCCAGCTCATTGGTAAACACCAAATCCCACGAATTGTTCCACGCTTCTCCTGCCAACAGACGCATTTGCGCCTGCTGGCTTTTTTGTTTTCGGAACAGCGCCATCACAGAGGGGGCTGCCAAAATCGTGCGGTTACGGCTGTTCTTTGTCGGGGCCAGGCAGTAAGTACCGCCCACCTTTTTCGTTTTCTGAAGCTGTTTATTGATGTAGATCGCATTGTGCTGAAAATCAATACAATCCCACGTCAGTCCCAGCACTTCGCCCTCCCGCAATCCGGTGAACAGGGTGCTTTGATACACCAGCCCATACTTCGTACCTTGGATCGCTTGCAGAAATCTTGTGATTTCCGCCTGCTCCATCGGCTTGATTTCTTTTCGGTGGGCCTTTGGTAAATCGCAGACATTCGTCGGATTGGAACGGAGCATTCCCAGCTTTACAGCCTGTCCCAGCGCCCGGTGCAGCACACCATGGATGTTCTTCACCGTCTTGGGTGACAACTTCTTCTCTGTGATCAGACTGTTATAAAACTGCTGGATCTGCGGTGCTGTCAGTGCGGACAGCCGTATCCGCCCCAGCGCAGGCTTGATATGGATGTTGCAGCTGCGCTCATAGGCATCATAGGTGTAGCTTTTCACGGAATACAGCGCGTAGGTTTTCAGCCAGGTATCCAGCCACTCCCCCACCGTATCCTTCGTCTGCTCCAAATACGTCCCGCTGTCGATCTCCGCTGTGACCTCCATCAGCTTCTGACGGACTTCTTTTTGTGTCTTGCCATAGACGGACTTTTGGATCTGTTTACCCGTCTTCGGGTCAATGCCGGTGGTATAGCGGGCCTCCCAGCGCCCGTCGGAGCGCTTGCGGATGGTGCCGCTGCCCTTTGCGTTCTTGGTATTGCTTTTCACATGTACCTCTCTTTCCTCTGAAATTATAAAACGGCCAGTCAGTCCGTTGTTTACCTTATCGCTGCCTGTCACTGTCTAACCATGCCACAAATTCCTCCAGTGGCAGTTTACCAGCAATGCAGTCTGCGCGCTTTGCGCGCGCCTCCTTCGACCATGCGGTAAACTCCGCCTTGGTCATCGTTCCATATCGCACACGGGCGTTATGAGCCTTGTAGGATCGTGTAAACTCCTTTGTGGCAGGATTCTTCATTTGTCGGCTCTGATACTGCACCACGGCTCCCATTTGGCGGCAGGTCTTTTCCGAGCCTTCCATCAACCGTGTGCAGTAGTCCTGCGTGATGTTGCCAGTCACAACAAAGTATCTGCCGCAGTTTTTGCACTTGTGGATTGGGAGCGGCAGACGGAGACAATAGCCCTTTAGATAGTTGTAGAGGTCTCGTACGGTGTTGGGATAGAGCACTTCGCGCAGCGCCGTCTTGATGCCCTGCTCCCGCAGCTTTTCAACGCTGTAGTTGTAGGCGCTGTCATATGCGGGACGCTCCAACATAACTTCCTCTGTGGCAAGCTCACCATAGCGCATATCATCAAAGCAAAGTCGAGCGTCATAATGAGCCTCGCGGTATCTCTCTGCCGTGGAGTAGTTTGGCTGATAGCGATCATCCAGGCACACTTCAATTAATGCCTTTGCATCACTAACGATATTTTCAAAATCTCGGTCAAACCGAAGCAGTATATCCTTGGTATCATTCTTGCCATATGCGTGATTTTCTTCTAAACCACTCAGTTCCTTGATCAATAGCCCAAAAAATGGATGCACTTTACAAAGCGGCATCGCCAGTTCCAACAGCTTTCTCCATGCAGTTTCATCCTTGTGTTCAGGAGTCAGGGGACGCAATAGTTTATTGATTTCAGACAGTACACAGTATGTGTCATAAAAGTCGGTATCATAGAGGTCAACCAGGCACTGGCCCAAGTCCTGCGTTTTTTCCAATAAGGTTCTGCGGCACCCCAGTGTCATGCTATATAGTTCATAGCACTCCTTACGTTCCGGGGTGATGTAATACCGGAATTCCATGTGTTCAGGAAAGATCATAGTTTCCTCCTGTTAGATACATCAAGATAGATGTGTAAAATTATCTATTGACTTTTGTGTATTTACATTATACAATCATACCATAATAGTTACATTGTGTATTATAGCCTTAATAGTCCATAATGTCAACTGTAATTTTCAAAGGAGGTCACACATGAACAACAACTACGAAAACCTGCCCGCGGTGCTGAATGCCAATCAACTGGCCACGGCACTGGGCATTTCCCGCGCGGGCGCGTACCAGCTGCTGAACACTGCCACCTTTCCCACTCTGCGGATCGGCAAGCGGCTGCTGGTGCCGAGAGACAGGCTGGTGGAATGGATCGAACAGAACACAGGAGGCGGCCATGTGGGAGGATAAAGAAACGACTGCCCCAGATCCATCTGTTGCACCAGATGGGGAGCAGCCGTCCGCGCTTGCACGCACAGACAGTATAGCAACTTTTGAGGAAACAAACAAGCAATTCGGCAAAATGCGTATCTTTTCCATGCCGGAGCTGATGGACACCCATTTCCCGTCCCGGCCATGTATCATTGAAAACTTGCTGCCAGCGGGGACATACCTCCTCGCTGGCGCTCCCAAAATCGGCAAATCCTTCCTCGTCCTGCAAATGGCCTATCAGGTGAGTGCAGGAGAGCCGTTTTTAGATTTTCCTTCCCGGCAGGGCACGGTTTTGTACCTTGCTCTGGAGGACACCTGCGAGCGATTACAGAAGCGTTTGGCGCAGATGACAGAGCGGGACAGTCCCGATCTGGTGCTGTCCGTTCTGGCGGACACGCTGGAAGAAGATCTGCTGGAGCATCTGGAAAACTTTCTGTTTGAGTCCCCGGAAACGGTGCTGGTCATCATTGATACGCTCCAACGCATCCGGGGACAGACGCCGGACAACGGCAGCTACGCCGTAGATTACGATACCATCGCCAAGCTGAAGGCGTTCTCAGACCAACGCGGCATCGCCCTGCTGCTCGTTCACCACACCCGCAAGGAGGGAGCGGAGGATGTGTTCGACACCATCTCCAGCACCAATGGCATCTTGGGGGCGGCAGATGGAGCCCTGGTCTTGCATAAGGACAAGCGCACGAGCGGGGACGCCATCCTCGATGTGGTGGGACGTGACCAGCCGCAGATGCGGCTCCGCCTGCGTTTTGACCCTACTCATAGTCTTTGGCAGGTGACAGAGGTGGAAACGGAGCCGTTCAAGGAGCCGCCGAACCCGTTGCTGGAATTTCTTTCCCGGCTGGTAAATGAAGAAAATCCACTGTGGAGCGGCACGGCGACAGAGCTGGTACAGTGTCTTTCGGAGATGGACAGCGCACAGGTTATTTCACCCAACTGGATCGTGCGGACGCTGAACGTGCGGCAGGATGACCTGCTGCGAAAGTACGGCATCCGCTATGGTTCCCGGCGCACGAAGGATGGAAAGGTCATCCTTCTGCGGTGGGAAGGTGTACGGTAATGTACGGTATGTACGGTAAAAACGGGAGTGGGGTATCCCCCGAAAATACCGGACATATCGGACATACCGTACACCAGAGGGCTGAATGACCTGTCGCACCGACAGGGCATTTCGCCCGTTTCAGGGAGTCCAGAGGGAACGGCTGGCACACGGACTTTGGTACAAAGTATAGTGTGTTATACCCATCACGGCGGGGGACGGAAACGAACGCGGGCTGGCGGTGGCCAGCCGCGTTTGTGACCGGGCCGAAAACGAAGTGAAGGCGGGTGTCGGTATCGACACCCGCCGCAGCGCACGGTTTCAGAAGCCGTGACGGGGATTCCCCGCTCCCCGGTCTCCCAGGCTATAACAAGGGAGGTTCCACATGGCATACGCCATTTTACGATTTGCAAAGCACAAGGGCGGCGCGTCCAAGGCGCTGAGTGCCCACCACGAGCGGACAAAGGACAGCTACGCCAGCAACCCGGATATTGATCTCAGCCGCACGGCGCAGAACTTCCATCTGGTGACGCCCCGGTGGAGCTATGAGCAGGAGATCAAGCACCGCATCCAGACAGCAGGCTGCCGGGTGCGGAAGGACAGCGTGAAATTCGTGGATACGCTGGTAACGGTCAGCCCGGAGTTTGCCAAGGCTCACGAAGCGGAAATGCCGGAGTATTTCATGCGGGCCTTTGGCTTTCTGAAGGAGCGTGTAGGCGAGGAAAATATTATTTCTGCCGTGGTACACATGGATGAAAAGACACCTCACATGCACCTTTGCTTTGTCCCGCTGACCAGGGACAAGCGGCTGTCCGCAAAGGAGATCCTCGGCAACAAGAAAAGCATGATCCGCTGGCAGGACGATTTCTACGCCTGCATGGCGGAACGGTGGCCGGAGCTGGAGCGTGGTACGCCCGCCGTGGAGACCAGGCGCAAGCACCTGACGCCCCAGTGGTACAAGAAGGTCACGGCGATGGACGCCAAGCTGGAGCAGCTGGAGGCCACGCTGAACAACATCAACGTGTTCAACGCGGGCAAGAAGCGGGAGGAGGCCGTTGCGCTGCTGGCGCAGCTGCTGCCGGAGGTGGAATCCTTTCAGGCGGAAACACGCCGTTTGCAGGACATGATCGCATCCTCCCGGATGGAACATCGCTCCCAGCAGCAGGAGAATACCGCACTTAGGAAAGAGCTGAACAAGGAGCGTGATCGAAATTTCGAGCAGAATGTGAAGATCTCTGCTTTGACGCAGCGATGCAAGCGGGCGGAGAAGCTGTTAGATAAAGTCTCGCCGGAAGTGTTGGAGCATATTAAGCGCAAAGCGACCGCAAGAGAACGGTAACTGAGTCCATACGCAATTAGCTATATTGGGCTACCTATATTCCTCTTGATTTCTTTACAGAGTTTTTCAACGATGTCGTTGAGAAGATCAGTGTGACCCTTGTTGCTCCCAGTGTGAGCGAGTTGACGAGTACACAAACATAAAATAAAAAGTTGAAGGGCGATGCAGGTTTCCACACACAAAAGCAACACAGCAAATCACCGTTTAAGTATCGTGAAAAGTCATTGACTTAGAAGTATTCGGGGTCAATGGCTTTTTCATTGAAAACCGGCTATCCATCTGATACAATTTATTAGAGGAAAGTTTTCATAATTGCACTTTATGGGCAGATGAGATAGCTGGGTACAGGTGTATTCAGATGGAGCGATATGCTGGGCGATACCGATCTCAAAACCTGGCTGTCAGCGTTTTTTCCTCTTCCTTACCAAAGTTAGCGACCGAATGATAAACATGCAGATTGCGGAGGTTCCATTAAAAAAACGACATGATTGACATCATTTTTCATGACGAAACGGGTATTGCACCCTGCCTCCCCGGACAGATGGGCGGCTTTGAAAATACGGACGGTGACGGAGAGATCCACTATTACCGGCTTTTTGACGGCGTGGGCATTATGCTGCTGCGGCTGGAAATGGAGTCGTATACAGAAATCCGTACACAGGCCGGTGTGCTGGAAATCAATTTCTGTATCAATGGCCGTTTTGAAACCAGCTTTTCCATGCGCGACCGTGTCCTGCTGAAGCCGGGAGACATGGCGGTCAGCTGCTACGATGGCTTTCACGGCAGCAGATCGGAATCCTGTTTTCCTCTGGGATACTACGAGGGGATCTGTCTGGAGGTAGACCCGGAGGCGGCCAGCAGCTGGATCACACAGAACGCTCCGGCGTTCCGCGTTGATTTCTCTGCGCTGAAGGAGGATCTTCTTGACAGCAAATGGTACATGGTAGGCTCCGCAGGTTCCCGCTGTGAGCATGTGTTCCGGGAACTATATGAAAGCGCCCCCTACGCCGATCATGCCTTTTTACAGCTGAAAGCTCTGGAATTGCTCCTGCTTCTGGAACGGATTCCGCAGGAATCGGGGATAAATTCCTATTACTCTGCGGAACAGACCGCGTTGGCGCACCATCTGCGGGATCATCTGCTGACCAACCGGGAGGGGTATGTATCTCTTGCCCAATTGGCAGCAGAGCATGAGATGTCGGTGTCCCATCTGCAAAAGCTGTTCAAGCAGGTCTATGGTGTGCCGGTCTATCGCTATATCAAGGAATATCGTCTGGAACAGGCGGCGGTAGAACTGGTTCGGAGCGGGAAACCCATCACAGAAATCGCGCAGCACGCCGGGTATGACAACGCCAGCAAATTTTCGGAGAGCTTCAAAAAGCGGTACGGAAAAACGCCGTCCCGCTATCGTGCCGATAAAAAGGATGCAGTAAAACGGAGCATAGAAACCAAAACGGAGTAGTTTGAAAACGCGAATCATGTTAGAATACGCGGTGGTTAGAGGACACTAACTAAGAAGTTTCAGGAGGTACTGTATGAAAAAGAAATTTGCTGCTTTTGTGCTTTGCGTGATCTGCCTGGTATCGGCTGCCGGCTGCGGCCAGACGAAAACAGATGAACAGACGCCGCCGGCGGCTGACCAGAGCACGACGACCGACGATTATCTGACCGGCATCGGCGGCACTTATGTGGAGCTGTTTCCGGAGCTGTCAAAGTCCGAGTATCGGAATATCTGGATCGATGCCACCGCGCCGCTGGTAGGCGCGGAGAACGCGGAGGCCACCACGGATCTGCTGCTGGGGATGTGCATGGCGGAGCCTTACGGTCCGGAAGCTGCGGAAAAATACGAGGCAGATCCGGACAGCATGGCGTTCAACTGCTATTTTCTTGGCGGCATCGACAAGTTCGTGATGGACGGTCACATGATCACCGGTCTGGATGCGCAGGGACGGGAAGTTTTCTCTCACACCTACCAGCTGCTGGATGAGGAAAACGAAAACGGCTTCATCTTCTATCAGAGCGAGGATGAAAATTCCGGTGAGTTTACCTATTTTGCGTTTTCACCTGACACCATGGAGACCACCTATCATCTGGAGTTCCGCTATGCAGAAGATCTCAGCGACCTGCAAAGCTGGTTCGAGGGCAATTACGCCTACTGGAACGCAGCGGCCATCGCGGAGAACTATGATCAGGCGACCATGGAAAATGTCATTGAGCTGTTCGCCACAGAAAATCTGTCGAATGCAGAATAATTGCTCTTTGCGCACCCGTTTGGATCAAGCGGGTGCGCAGGGCAGCTTATCGGTAGGGATGTGACTTGATTGAAAAAACAATCTGACTTTTCCAGGCTGATGGGGTATGCAGGCGGGCATCGGGTATTTACCTATACCTCTCTGGCGCTCTCAGCGATCAGCGCACTGATGGCACTGATCCCATTTCTTTATATCTGGATGATCCTGCGAGATGTGCTGGCTGCTGCGCCGGACTACGCGCAGGCAGTGAACATTCCCCACTACGGATGGATGGCGGTGCTGTTTGCGGTGCTGTCCTATCTGGTCTATGTCTGTGCGCTTCTCTGCTCCCACTTATCCGCTTTCCGTGTGGCGACAAATCTGCGCCTTGCGGTCACAAAGCATCTGGCAGAACTGCCCCTTGGCTTCACGGAGCGGTTTGGCAGCGGTCAGCTGCGCAAGATCATTCAGGAGAGTACCGGCGCGGCGGAGACATATTTGGCCCATCAGCTGCCGGATCAGGCGGGAGCCATGGCGACACCGGTTGGACTGCTGGTGCTGCTGTTCGCCTTTGACTGGCGGCTGGGGCTTTTGAGTCTTATCCCTGTATTCCTTGGCTTTGCTGTCATGTCGGCTATGACCGGCAAACGCATGGAAGAAAAAATGCGTCAGTACGGGAATGCCCTTGCGGCCATGTCCAACGAAGCGGTGGAGTATGTCCGGGGTATCCCGGTGGTCAAGACCTTCGGCCAGTCCGTGTTCTCCTTCAAACGGTTCAAGGCCACCATTGACGAGTATGAGAAATGGGTCGTTGCCTATACAAAAGAGATGCGCAGGCCTATGCTGCTCTATACGGCGGCCGTCAACGGCGTGTTTGCCTTCCTGATCGCAGGGGGGGCTGCTGTTTACCAGAAATGGCGTGACCCCGGAGTTTCTGCTGAATCTGCTGTTCTATATCATCATCACGCCGGTGATCTCCCTGACGCTGACGAAGATCATGTACATGAGCGAGAACAAAATGGTCGTTGCGGACGCGCTGAGTCGTATTGACTCCGTGCTGGACGCAGAGCCTGTACCGGCGTTTGGGCAGCCCCAGCACCCGCAGAACAGCTCTGTCACCCTGCGGGATGTGCATTTCAGCTATGATGGCAAGGCGGAGGTGATCAAAGGCGTCTCCATGGACATTAAGCCCGGACAGACTGTGGCGCTGGTGGGACCCTCCGGCGGCGGCAAATCCACACTGGCAAGTCTCATCTGCCGATTCTTCGATGTGCAGGGCGGCAGCGTATCCATCGGCGGCGCGGATGTGCGGGCGATTCCCAAGGAAGAACTGATGGATACGGTGGCTTTCGTGTTCCAGAACAGTAAACTTCTCAAGGGTACTATTTTGGACAATGTTCGGCTTGGCAGGCCGGATGCCACCGAGGAAGAAGTCCTTGCCGCACTGAAAACTGCCCAGTGCATGGATATTATTGAAAAGTTCCCAGAGGGTATCCACACTGTCATTGGCAGCAAGGGCGTGTACCTTTCCGGCGGCGAGCAGCAGCGGATCGCCATTGCCCGTGCTGTTCTGAAGAACGCACCGGTGCTGATTCTGGACGAGGCCACCGCCTTTGCCGACCCTGACAATGAAGCTAAGGTGCAGGCAGCCTTTGCCCGGCTTGCCAAGGGCAAAACCGTGCTGATGATCGCGCACCGCCTGTCCACCGTCGCCAACGCCGACTGCATCTATGTGGTGCAGGATGGGCAGATTGCAGAATCCGGCACAAAGGACGAACTGTGCGCGCAGAACGGCCTGTTTGCCCGGATGTGGCAGGATTATCAGGCCTCGGTGCAGTGGAAGGTCGCAAAGGAGGGGTAAAGGATGATCGAAAAAATTCAACACGCCACGGCCAGCTCCCCGGAGGGCGCACGGGGGCTTGTAAAAGGCGTGCTGGCCTGTGCATTTCAGAACCTCGCCTTTATGCTGCCCACCAGTCTGCTGTATTTTCTGGTGCGGGACATGATGACCGGCACCACATCCGGCAGAACAGCCTTCTATGTGTGCGGCTGCGCCGTCTGCTTTGCGCTGATCTTCCTGACCACCTGGTTTCAGTACAACGGGACCTTTTTTACGACCTACAAGGAAAGCGGCGTTCGCCGGTTGAATCTGGCGGAGCGGCTGCGCAAGCTGCCCCTGTCCTTCTTCGGCAAGCGGGACCTTGCCGATCTTACCAGCACCATTATGGCGGACTGTGAGGTGCTGGAGAAAACCTGTTCTCACTATATTCCCGGCCTGTTCGGCTCCCTGATCTCCACCGTGCTGATCGCGCTGAGCCTGCTGGTCTTTGACTGGCGTATGGCGCTGGCGGCCCTTTGGGTGATCCCGGTTTCCATTGCCATTCTCCTTGGCAGCTACAGGATTCAGGATAACGTGCAGGCCAAGACCATGGCGGTGAAAATGGCCTGTGCTGACAGCATTCAGGAGTACATTGAAACCATGCGCGACCTGAAGGCCAACAGCGCGGAGAATGCCTATCTGGACGGCCTTTCCGAAAAGATTCGTGCTGTGGAAAAGCAGACCATTTCAGCGGAGCTGACCAACGCCGTCTTTGTCACCTCCGCTGCCATGGTGCTGAAGCTGGGCATTGCTTCTGTTGCACTGACAGGCTCTGTGCTGCTGATTCGCGGCAGCATTGACGTGCTGACGCTGTTTCTGTTTCTGCTGGTGGCCTCCCGACTGTATGACCCTATGCAGGGCGCGTTGCAGAATCTGGCGGCGGTCATTGCCATGCGCACCAATGTGGGGCGGATGAACGAGATTCTGGACGCTCCCCTGCAGACCGGCAGCGAGCAGCTGACCAA